>JAEEGL014087526.1_pt1 | contig 16024 bp, 12 predicted proteins | sample 9134231 | NCBI WGS metagenome assembly JAEEGL01 (sample SAMN16246548, study PRJNA631951) | gut metagenome | biome: gut microbiome; feature: rumen; material: fiber-attached | host: Bos | place: Iran: Karaj | collected 2018-10 | reverse complement strand
GTGGTGGACGGAACTTCCGTCACCAATGTCCGTACCGGCGCTGCCGCCGGCATCGGCGCCAAGTGGCTGGCTCGCAAGGACGCTAAGGTCGCGCTGTGTGTCGGCGCCGGAGCGCAGGGATATACGACGGCCGAGGCGATCCTGACGGCCTGTCCTCAGGTGGAAGAACTGAGAGTGGCCGATCCCTTCGAAGACAACCGCAAGCGGTTCATCGAGGGCATCGCGGCACAGTTCCCGAACGTCAGGCTCGTTCCTTTCTCCGATTTCCGTGAGGGCGTTTCCGGTGCGGGGATCATTTCCTTCGCCACCAACGCGCCCAAGCCCCTGTCACGCCAGATCGAGGCTTTCGACAAGGGTGTCACGGTGCTGCTCGTAGCGGAGTTCATCGACAACGACGATCTGCTTCGTTTCGATCGCCGCATCGCGGACTTCCCGGCCTGCTTCGCGGAGCGCATCAATCAGGAGCTGATCAACCGCTACGAGACGTTTGGTACGCCTTACAGCGAGATCCTCACCGAGACCTTCCAGACGACCATCGGCGACGTGATCGCCGGCAACGCGCCTGCCCGTGAGAACGATGACGAAACAGTCGTCGTCGCCATGTGCGGCATGGGCATCGAAGATCTCAAGGTCGCGAAGACGGCGTACGACCGCGTCACGGCCAACGGCGGCGGTGTCACGGTAGATTTTATAAACGTATAATCCGGCAGAGAACTCTTGAATAAGACTGTCCCCATAAGGATCGGAAACAGCTATGAATGGGCACATTCATAGCTGTTTCTGTTGTCAGGCTTTTCAGTGCCCCTTGAGGGCTGCCAAAAGAGATAGCCCCTTGCACGGGCTGTTTAAACCACGTATTCAACGCGTGGTTTTGATTTTTTGTTTGTTCTTATATCTCCCGTATCTCTTGACGAAAAAAACGGAAGCGTCTAATATAGTTGGGTATTGTCCTACATTTACCCCCGGATCAGGACGGCAGATATCGGAACCAACTGAAAGCGGTATGATATGAGCGAACAAAAAAAAGAAGGCATCGCCTCCATGATGCTGGGCATCCTGCCTTTCTGGAAGGCACAGCAAAGCGACTGGAAAGTGACCGTCGTCCGCACCTCGCTGGAGCGGCTCGGCTATCAGATCATCTTCCCTTATCTTTCCCTGTATATCATCGCACTCGGCGCCACGAAGACACAGCTGGGCACGATCACGAGCATGGGTATGCTGATGTCCGGCCTGCTGGGGCCCTGGGTAGGCGGTTTTATCGATCGCAACGGTTCCCGAAAGGTGTATATGCTCGGCATTCTGGGGCTTTTTGTGTCGTATATGCTCTACGCGACGGCGCCGGGCTGGCAGTTCTGCATGGTCGCGATGATCGTGTACTATTTCGGTTCCGGTCTCAGTATGCAGAGCTGCGCCACCATCTGCGGCAACTGCCTGCGCACCTGTGACCGGGCGCGTGGCATGCTGGTCTGCGAGTCGCTGGCTGCCGGATTTCTGGGTATGCTGGGCCCCATCATAGCGGCTTTTGTGCTGGTTCATCTCCTCGGCGTGGAGGAGAGCTCCGCAACGGCGGCGGAGTATCGCTATCTTTTCTATATCTCGGCAGCCTTTACGCTGGTCTCTTTGCTTATCGTGTACTTCAGGCTCAGCGACCAGAAGTTCGCAGCCCGCGGTATGGGCAAGAACGCCTTTCATACCAGCGTAGAGCTTTTGAAGAACAATATCAACGCGCGTAAATGGATCGTGATTTACGCCGTGGCGAATCTGCCGACGGCGATGGTACTACCTTTTGTGCAGGTCTATGCGGGAGAGGTCAAGATGGCGACCGTTACGGTGCTGGCGACCATGGTGACAGCGCAGGCTGTCACGTCGACACTGATGGGCTATCCCGTGGGCGTGCTGGCCGATCGTTTCGGCCGCAAGCGCGTGCTGATCGCGACAACGATCCTTTTCTGGCTGTCGATGCTGCTGCTGATCGTGGCTCCGTCGCCCGCCGTGCTGATCCTGGCCGGCGTGCTGCAAGGCTTCTATTATATATCTCAGCCTCTGACGGGTGCCATTCAGCGCGAGCTTGTCTCGCAGGATGTGATGGGGACCTGGATCGGCCTCAATAAGTTCACCAACGCTATTCTGTCTGCCGTCATGGCCTCCGTCGGCGGCCTCATATACGACAATATTGGCCCGCAGTACGTATTTTTAGCCTTTATCGCTATCGACGCGCTCATCCGCATGCCGCTTCTCGTGAGCCTGCCGGAGACGCTGCATCTTCAGAAACCGTAGAGCTTTGCCCGCGGTTTGCGGCAGTTTTGAGAAACAGGAAAAACGTATTGTTTAATACCGCTGTAACCGTTGAATTTTCGATGGTTGCAGCGGTTTTATCCTGCCTTGACGGTTTTCGTCCAATACCAAAGAGAGGATATCCATGAAGGATATCCTCTCTTTTTCGGTAGGCGGCAGGGCGCCGTGCGGGGATCCGCCTCAGCGCTTCGGTTCGGGGATGAGCCCGCGCATATAGACCTTCAGCTCGCTGATGAACTGACGGGTGAGATCGTCGGGCTCGGCGTTCTTTCGCAGGACATAATAATGGCGGATCAGATTGTGCTGGTCCTTGAGGGGGATCGAGTCGAAGGTCGCGGGATCCTGCCAGTAGGTCGTCGAGATGAAGAAGGCGTCCGTTTCGGCCGTGAGTTCCTGACAGATGAGACTGTCGTTGACGGAGATGACGACGCCCGGTTCGTTCTCGAACAGCTTTTGGATGGAGCTGGCGTTTTCGTCATACAGTCGTTCGAAGTTTTCCGACTGTTCGGCTATGATATACGGGTATTCCCGCAGGTTCTCCTCGATGAACGGAGCGCAGAGGGGATGTCCCTTCCTGAGGACGATATTCAGCCTGCTTTGAGTGAGTTCGTGGAATTCCAGTTTCCGCGCCTTGGCGATGCGGCGGAGGCTTCCCGCCTTTTCGTCGCTCACGAAGACGATGCCGATCTGAGAGAGGTTGGTCTCGACGTCGCGAAGGACGTCCTCAAAGGACTGCTTCTTGAGGCGCAGGTAGCAGTTTCTGTTTTTCAGGCAGCCTCCCCGGAGCATGCCGATGAGGGGATCGCTGATGAAGACGGCCCGCATGGACGAGACGGAGAAATACTCGCGCTGAAAGGATTTGCGCGAGGCGTAAGTCTTTTCGATAAAGCCGATCCGGCTCGTGACGTCCCGGGCGTATTCCAGGAATTCGCGGCCCTGTTCGGTGACGACGACGCCCCGCGTCGTTCTTTCGAAGATGGTGATGCCCAGTTCGTCTTCCAGCTGAGTGATGGATTTTCCGAGATTGCTCTGATCGGTATAGAGGACGGCGGCAGCCTTGTTGATCGACTGCTGCTTTTCGACTTCGACGGCGTAGCGGAGCTGCTGAAGAGTCATGTTCCATGCCTGCCTTTCTGGATACTTCGCACAGAAATAGGTATAATCTACATAATTAGTATAGTTGTATCGGCCTGTTTTTACAAGATGAGCACCGCATATTTTAGGTAGTATTCACCTAATCGGCAAGGTTTATATCACGCAATTGTGCAACTGTCTTTTATTGTACAATGTAAACTACATTAGATTATTCGAAGGATCAGGCAGCAAAGGGCCCCTGCCGGTGTCGTGGCGCTTTAGACCGGCGGGGAAAAGGTCTTTCGAATAATTTTTACAACAGAAAGATTTAGAGAGAAGGGAGATTATTCATGAAGAAAATCGTATCCGTCATTCTGTTGATCGCTATGATCTTCACGCTTGCGGCTTGCGGTGGCTCTTCCAGCGCGCCCGCCAGCTCCGGCAGCAGCGCGCCCGCCAGCTCCGGTAGCAGCGCACCCGCCAGCAGCGGCAGCAGCTCCGGCAGCTCCAGCAGCGCAGCCCCCGCGACCAGCAGCACCCCGGCCAAGGACAGTGTCGTCTGGGCCATCACTTCTGAGCCGCAGACCCTCATCCCGGCCGAGATGCCCGAGTATACGGCTTACACGATCAGCTATCAGGTCTTTGACAGACTGATTGAGACCACCCCGCAGGGCGACATGCGTCCGGGCCTCGCGGAATCCTGGGAGTATGACAGCACCAACACCGAGCTGACCCTCCACCTCCGCAAGGGCGTCAAGTGGCACGATGGTACCGACTTCACGGCTGATGACGCCGTCTATTCGATCCAGATGGCTATCGATCATCCCGCGCAGACCGCGGCTGTCACGCAGATGATGAAGAAAGTCGAGAAGATCGACGATTACACGATGAAGATCTGCACCGACATCCCCTACGGCCCGCTCGAAGCCTGCCTCGGCAGCCCGATGTGCGGCATCTTCCAGAAGGCAGCCTGCGAGAAGGACACCGACGCTTTCCGTCGCGCTCCGATCGGCACCGGCCCGTATAAGTTTGTTGCCTGGAACTCCGGCGACAGCATCACTCTCACCGAGAACCCCGATTACTGGGGCGGCCCCAATGCCGGCATCAAGGACATCACCTACAAGATCATGCTCGATGCTTCCGCCATCCTCATCGCTCTTGAGTCCGGCGAAGTTGACTTCTGCGACACCATCAACAACAACATGATCTCCACCGTCGCCGGCAGCCCGACTGTCACCACCTGCGATGCCCCCAACCCGGCTTCCTGGTTCCTGCAGCTCAACTGCTCCAAGGCGCCGTTCAACGACATCAACCTCCGTCGTGCGCTCTCCTGCTGCCTCGACCGCGAGACCTACGTCGTCGGCGGTCTTGACGGCCTGGGCGTTCCCAAGGACTTCATGTGCTCCAACATGGTCTTCGGTTATCCGGAAGGCGCTCACTCCATCTATCCGTTCGACTATGACAAGGCCAAGGAATACCTTGCACAGTCCAACTATCCTGACGGCATCACCCTCGAGTTCACCGTCATGGACGACGCCAGATTCATCGCCATCGCTGAGATGGTCGCTGAGAACTGCCGCCAGATCGGTATCAACCTCAACATCGAGAAGTACGAGCGCGCCACCTGGCTTGAGAAGGTCCGTACCAACTACGATTATGACATCTGCGTCATGAACACCGTACCGAAGGTCCTCGACGGCGACTATCTGTATGCGCTGTATCACAGCACCGGCGCCAACAACTGGGGCCAGGTATTCGACAGCACACTCGACGGTATGCTCGAACAGGCCCGTGCCTCCACGAGCTCTTCCGAGCGTGAAAAGCTGTACAACGACATCGTCGCCTACATGGATGAGATGGCCTTCGTGCCGGGCATCTATCAGGGCAATCAGTACTTCGTCTACAGCAACAAGCTCCAGGGCGTCACGCCGAACGGCGACCGCCGCATCTTCGTCAACGAATGGCATTTCTAGAGCATTCAGCTGTTCTTCAGTAGATGTTTGAATCGCTGCGAAGGCAGTCTCTGCCTTCGCAGTGAAGATTGAGATCTGAAAGTGAGGAACCATGTTATGCATAAACAGACATGGTTCCTCAAATTATAATAACGAAACAGTTTATAAGCGATCTCAGTGATTATAGAGGATAGTCTATGCTTAAATACATTGGGAAAAGACTTCTGTCTGCACTTCTCGTCGTCCTGGGGATCTCGTTCGTCATCTTCTTCATTATGAGTCTTACCCCCGGAAATGCAGCCACGCTGATCCTGGGCGAGAATGCGACAAGAGAACAGATCGATGCCCTGATCCATGATATGGGTCTGGACCGCAGTATTTTTGTTCAGTATATCGATTATATGAAAAACGTGCTGTTTCACTGGGACTTCGGATCTTCGTACATTTCCAAGATCCCTGTCCTTGAGGACCTGAGGGGCCGCATCCCTGCGACGGCGACCGTCGCGATCGGTGCTACGATCATCATGACCCTCATCGGCATCCCCGTCGGGATCCTGTCCGCAGTCAAACAGTATTCTCTGGTCGACTCCGCGACCATGCTCGCCACGATGGTGCTCTGCTCCATGCCGAGCTTCTTCTTCGGCCTGCTGCTTCTGCTCATATTTGCCTTGAAGCTGGGCCTGTTCCCGGCTATGGTCACGGAGGAATGGCGAAGTTTCATCTTGCCATGCTGTACCTGCGGCTCCGTTTACGTAGCCCAGGTCGTCCGAATGACCCGTTCCAACATGCTGGAGGTCATTCGTTCCGATTATATCCGCACTGCCCGTTCCAAGGGCGCAAAGGAACGCGCTGTCGTCTGGAAGCACGCGCTTCGCAACGCCATGCTGCCAATCATCACCGTTTTGGGTATCAATTTCGGTGCCATGCTGGGCGGCGCGGTCATGACGGAGACCGTCTTCTCGATCTCCGGCGTGGGCAGCATGATCATTCAGGGTGTCAGAAAGCGTGATACGCCCACCGTCATGATGGGTGTCCTTTACGTGGCCGTCATGATCAGCATCGTCAACCTTATCGTGGATATAGTCAATACCTACCTTGACCCGCGTCTGCGTTCATCCTTGAAGTAACGGAGGTGGGTCTATGAGCGATACAGATAACAAAGCAATCAACAGCACCGGCATGGATGTCATTGCGGCAGAGCCCGTCAAAAAGCGCAGCCAGCTGTCTTCGATCTGGTTCAGATACAAGAAGAACCGTCTGGCGATGCTGGGTCTCATCCTGCTGATCACCATGCTGATCGTATCTTTCGGCAGTATGTTCTTCTTCTCCTATGAAGATACGATCGTACAGGATATAGTTCATAAACACTCCCTGCCGTTCACTCTGGAAGGCCATCCGCTGGGTACGGACCACTACGGACGCGACATGCTGATGCGGCTTCTCTTTGGCGGAAGACTGTCGCTGTCGATGGGCTTCGCGGTCGTTTTCGTATCACTGACGGTCGGCGGCGTTCTGGGAGCCACGGCGGCTTTCTACGGCGGCAAGATCGACAACGTCATCATGCGTATCATGGACGTCTTCCTAGCGATCCCTCAGATCCTGATGGCGATGGCGCTGGTGGCCGCCTTGGGCACCAGTCTGGTCAATCTGATGATCGCCCTTACGATCGCCAACGTTCCGCGTTTCGCGAGGATCGTCCGCTCTTCCGTGCTCCAGGTCAGAAGGCTCGATTACATCGAGGCGGCGCGGGCGCACGGCAGCAGCGATTTCAGAACGATCATCCGGCACATCCTGCCGAACGCCCTGGGTCCCATCCTCGTACAGGCTACGCTCCAGCTGGGCAGCACCATCAACTCGATCGCCGGCCTTTCGTTCATCGGACTGGGCGTTCAGTCCCCCATGGCAGAGTGGGGCACCATGCTCAGCGAAGGCAAGGTCTACATGAGACAGTTCCCGTTCGTCATCATCGAGCCGGGCATCTTCATCTGCCTTGCCGTACTCTCCTTCAACCTGATCGGAGACGGTCTGCGCGACGCTCTGGATCCGAAGCTTAAGAACTGAGGTGGCGTGCAATGTCTGAAACGAAAAACATACTTGAGATCAAAAATCTCCATGTTACCTATAAGACAGACGAAGCGATCGTCCATGCCGTCAACGGCATCGACCTTGTCGTGCCGGTCGGCCGGACGGTGGGTCTGGTAGGCGAAACGGGCGCGGGCAAGACGACGACGGCACTCAGCATCATGCGTCTGCTGCCCCAGAAGATCGGTGAAGTCACGGAGGGGACCATCCTCCTGGATAACAAGGATATCTACTCGCTGAAGAACGCCGACATGCGGCTGATGCGCGGCAGCGTCGTCTCCATGATCTTTCAGGATCCCATGACGTCGCTCAACCCGGTCATCACCGTGGGCGATCAGATCCTGGAGGCGCTGGAGCTGCACAATACCGAGAAAAAGAGCCGGGAGCAGCTGAACGAGAGGGTCGACGAGATCCTGACCCTAGTCGGCATCACGCCGTCCCGCAAGGGCGAGTATCCCCATCAGTTCTCGGGCGGCATGAAGCAGCGCATCGTCATCGCTATCGCGCTGGCTTGCGAACCCAAGCTGATCCTGGCCGACGAACCTACGACGGCGCTGGACGTCACCATCCAGGCGCAGGTCCTGCAGATGATGGAAGAACTGAAGGAAAAGCTCAGGACGGCCATGATCATGATCACTCACGATCTGGGCATCGTCGCGGAGATCTGCGATGACGTCGCCATCATGTACGCGGGTGAGATCATTGAATACGGCACCATCGAAGATATCTTCGAGGCCGATATCCATCATCCGTATACGGTCGGACTTTTCGGGTCCATCCCCGACATGGTCCACAAGACGGCCCGTCTCAGCCCAATCCCCGGACTCATGCCAGATCCGACCTATATCTACAAGGGCTGCCCCTTCGCGGACAGATGCCCGCACTGCATGGAGAAATGCAAGCACGAAAAGCCTGCCTTCTTCGAAAACGGAACACACAGGATCAAGTGTCACCTTTACACCGGTGAGGCGAAGGAGAGCGTATGAGGGAACTTTTACTTGAAACAAAAGGCCTGAAGACCTTTTTCTCGACCAAGCGCGGCATGCTGCATGCCGTTGACGACATCAACATCCGCATCCATAAGGGTGAGACGCTCGGCGTCGTTGGCGAGTCCGGCTGCGGAAAGACCACGCTCGGCCGTACGATCCTGCGTCTTCAGGAGCCGATCGATGGCGAGATCCTGTACCGCGGCGAAGACATCCGTAAGTACAATGCCAGCAAGATGAAGGAGATGCGCCGGAAGATGCAGATCATCTTCCAGGATCCCTACGCTTCGCTGGATCCGCGTATGTCCGTTTCTCAGCTGATCGCGGAGCCCATGAGGATCCAGAAGACGCATGAGGATTCCGAGATCGAAAAGCGTGTCGAAGAATTGATGGATACTGTCGGTCTTGCCAAGCGCTTCATCAACTCGTATCCGCACGAGCTGGACGGCGGCCGCCGCCAGAGGATCGGCATCGCCAGAGCGCTGTCCGTCAACCCCGAATTCATCGTCTGCGACGAGCCCGTATCGGCGCTGGACGTCTCGATCCAGGCGCAGATCCTCAATCTTCTGATGGATCTGCAGGAGGACATGGGCCTTACGTACATGTTCATCACGCACGACCTCTCGGTCGTCAAGCATATCTCCACGGATATCATGGTCATGTATCTGGGCGTCTGTGTCGAGAAGGCGAAGAGCGACGATCTCTTTGCGAACCCGTGCCATCCCTACACGAAGGCGCTGCTGTCTGCGATCCCCATCCCCAACCTTAGCACGAGAGGAAAGCTGAGGCAGGTCATCAAGGGCGAGGTCACGAACCCGATCGAGCCGCCTCCCGGATGCCGCTTCGCAGCGCGCTGTCCCCACGCGACAGAGGCCTGCAAAGGCAGGGACTTCCAGCTGAAGGAGATCTCCCCGGATCATTTCGTGGCATGCCACCTCTTTGAATAGGGCGTCGGCCGGTCCCCGGCCGGACAGCGTTATTCGTATATCACCAAGCAACAGGAGCTTATGATGAAAAAAATTACGGAACATACCTTAGAGCAGTTTCATTATCTGCAGCCGCCTGTCTATTCTCCCGACGGCGAATGGATCGCCTTCCTTGAGATGCGGCTCGACTATCCCGCAAACTGCTATCGCACCAACGTATGCGTCCTGCATCACGGCGAATTCGTAAGGCTCACCGAAAGCGGCGACGTCGCTTCTTTCGCCTGGACGAAGGACAACACGATTGTGTATCCCGCACTGCGGGACGAGGCGGAAAAGGCTGCCATCGCCCGCGGCGAGCGCCTGACGTCGTTCTACGAGCTCTGCCCGAAGACGGGCGCGGAGAAGAAACTCTTCACCGTCCCGCTCGAGAAGGTCGGCAAGTTCTGCATTCTGGACAACGGCCAGTATGCCATGGTCAGCGACTACAGGCTCGGCATCGAGACTGCCGGCCAGTACAGGGCCCTTCAGGAGCAGGAGGAGATCTATCACAGCTTTGACGAACTTCCCTTCTGGAAGCTGAACATGGGCTTCCAGGCAGACCGCAGAAACTATCTCTTCGTCTTCGATCCCGCAAGCGGCGCATTGAAGCAGGTCAACCGCGATCTGGAGAACGTCACGAATTTCTCGGCCTCCGGCAACTGGCTCATCTATGCGGCTACCGAACACGTCAATCAGGTGGAATCCTGGGATGTCAGTATCAACACCTACGACGCCGAAAGCGGAGAGCTCTTCTGTGTCATGCCCACCGGCAGGCTCATCCTCCGCAATCATGAGGTCTACGGGGTCATCTGGGACGGCAAGGTCCTCATCCTGGGCTCCGAGGGCAAGACCTACGGACGCACCGAAAGCCCCGCCATGTGGCTTACGGGCTTAAAGGGCGGTGAACTGGAGTTCTTCGCCATGCCTGCCCGCAACATCGGCTACCGCAACATCCTGGGTGATCACAAGCTCTGCGGCGGTATGGTGCTGCCGGTCGGCGACCGTCTGTATTTCACCGTTACGGATCGCTACAACACCTATATCCAGTACTGCGATACGAAGGGCAACTGGTCCGAGTATCTGACGCCGGACGGCTCCGTCGAGGGCTTCGATGTCCGCGATGGTCATATCTGCTGCTGTGCCCTGCACGGCAACAAGATGACCGAGATCTACGAGGACGGAAAGCAGTTGACCGATCTCAACGGCTTCCTCTCTGAGTACAGCGTCTCGACACCCGAATACCTTTCCTTCACCAACGACAATGGCGACGTCGTCGACGGCTGGGTCATGAAACCGATTGGCTACGAGCCCGGCAAGAAGTATCCCGGTATCCTGTCCATCCACGGCGGTCCCCGCATCAGCTTCGGCACGATCTTCATGCACGAGCATCAGATGTACGCCAACGACGGCTATTTCGTCTTCTACTGCAACCCGCGCGGCAGCGAGGGCTACGGCGACGCGTTCGCGGATATCTGGGGCAAGATGGGCACTATCGACTACGATGACCTGATGCGCTTCACGGACGTTGTCCTCGAAAACTACGGGGATATCGATCCCAAGCGGCTCGGCGTCACGGGCGGAAGCTACGGCGGTCTGGCGACCAACTGGATCATCGGGCACACCGACCGCTTCGCGGCGGCCTGCTCGGCGCGTTCCATCTCCAACTGGATCACCAATGAGTATTCCACCTCTCAGGGCTATACCTGGGTCCCGAACTTCCTGCATGCCCGCGTTTACGAGGGCGGCTTCGAGAAGCTTTGGAACGATTCACCGCTCAAGTACGCGCCCAATGCCAAGACCCCGACGCTCTTCATCGTGTCGGACGAAGACCACGAGTGCTGGATGGTGGAAGGCATTCAGATGTACACCGCGCTGAAGATGGCCGGAACAACGGCAAAGCTGCTGATGTTCCGCGATGAAAGCCATGAGCTTTCCAGAAGCGGCCGTCCCTTCGGCCGTATCGCCAGACTCGAAGAGCTCCATTCGTGGATGGATAAGTATCTGAAATAGGGAGGATCATACCATGAAAAAGATAGTAGATGCCACTATGCTGGAATACAAATCCCTCAGTCAGGTCACTTATTCTCCCGACGGGAAAACCATTGCCTTCGTCTCCAGGGTCGCGGATTATGCCGCCAACTGCTACCGGAAAGACATCTATGTCGTCCGGGAAGATAAGGAGACTTATCAGCTGACCTACACCGGCGACGTCGCCTGCTACACCTGGACGCCCGACAACAAGATCGCCTATGTGGGCAAAGGCCCCGCGCTCTATCTGATCGACCCCCAGGGCGGCGATCCCGCGATGCTCTGCGTGTTCGATTCCAAGGCTGTCTCGAAGCTGGGCTATGTTGAAGGCGGCTGCTTCCGCTTTGTCGGCGAGTATCGCCTGCCGAAGCCGGTCGATCCGCATCTCACGCCGCTTCCCGACCGCGAAGCTGTCTATTACACCTTCGACGAACTGCCGACCATGAAAGAGAACAAGGGCACGCAGTCCGGAAAGAGGAACGTACTCTGCCTCATCGATCCGGCAAGCGGAAAGGTCGAAAAGATCAGCGATCCTGCATGCTCGGTCGTCAACGTCACCGGGGACGACAAGACGATCGTCTATACCGAAGTCGCCTACAACGCCAACGGCGTCCGTGAGGAGGACGTTTCCATCTTCACTTACGATGTGGCGGACGGCAATAAGGTCAAGGTCATGGACAGGAGCGAGCTCATGTACCGCACCTGCGAGGTCTTCGCCCATCTCTGGGGCGACCGCATCCTGGTCTTCGGTTCCAAGGGCGACCGCTACGGCTACGTCCAGAGTCCGGACGCCTGGGTCATCGACAGAAAGACGCTCAAGATGACCAGGCTCTTCGAGTTCAACGACTATGGCACGAACGTTGCTTACCGCAACGCTCTGACGGATCTCGACTCTCCGGGCGGCATGATGAAGGTCGTGGACGGCAAGGTCTGGTTTACCAACACCCGCGATCACTATACCTATCTGCGCTGGTTCGGCGATGACGGCAAGTGGTCCGGCGATTACACGCCCGACGGAGACTGCGACGGTTTCGATATCCATGGTGACAGTATCGTCTACTCCGGTTTCTACGGAGACAGGCTCTGCGAGATCTACGAGAACGGTGTACAGCTGACCCGCATGAACGAGCGCATCCAGGAGGAGTATACGATCTCCACGCCGGAATATCTCAGCTATGTCAATTCCGAAGGCTATCGGATCGACGGCTGGGTCATGAAGCCGATTGGCTATGAGCCCGGTAAAAAGTACCCTGTCATTCTCGACATCCACGGCGGTCCCCGCTGCAATTTCGGGGAGCTCTTCTTCCACGAGCATCAGGTCTGGGCAAATGACGGCTACTTCTGCTTCTTCTGCAACCCGCGCGGCGGCGAAGGCCGCGATGATGATTTCGCGGACTGCTGGGGTCCCAAGATGGGCGATGTCGATTACCGCGATATCATGGACTTTGTGGATGTAGCCCTCAAGGCCTATCCCGATGCCGACGAGAAGAAGATGGGTGTCATGGGCGGCAGCTTCGGCGGCTATATGACCAACTGGATCATCGGCCACACCGATCGCTTCGCAGCGGCCTGCTCGCAGCGCAGCATCAGCAACTGGACGTCCTTTGAGCACGCCACGGGCGGCATCGGCTATTATTGGTCCAAGAACTTCATGCTGGCCAGAACGGTCGAGAACGCCGAGTATCTCTGGGACAGATCTCCGCTCAAATACGCGCCTAACGCCAAGACCCCGACGCTGTTCATCAACTCCAATCAGGACAACGTCTGCTGGCAGGATCAGGGCATTCAGATGTTCACCGCGCTGAAGCTCGCCGGAACGCCGGCCAAGATGTGCTTCTTCCGTCACGAAGGGCACGAGCTTTCCAGAAGCGGCAGCCCGGTCCCTCGTCTCGCGCGTCTTAAAGAGATCCACGCATGGATGGACCGCTATCTGAAGTAGCGGACCGATAACAGCTTTCATCAGGATGGACATGACCGCAGGGATTATGTCCATCTTTTATGGAATGCATTCCGTTTTTTAATCCTTCCTTCGGGGGACTTCCTTGACAGAAGGGAGCCTTGCGGGTATAGTAAGGGTTTCAAATATCCTACAATTAATCAGCAAAGGAGGCTGTCATGATCGAAACAAAGTGGGGTCAGGTCCTCATCATCAACCAGAAACAGTGCCGCTCTCTCATCACGGACGAAGAAGCTTACGCGCTGACGGAGAAGGTCCTGTCGGATCACGATAAGGGCACGGCCATCAATCCTCTCAAGGTCCACATGCCGTTCTATCCGGAATACAATGCCTATATCAATGCCATGCCAAGCTGGCTCAAGGAAGAAAAGATAGCAGGCATTAAGTGGGCCGCCATCGGCGAGAACAACCCCGGTAAGTACGGCCTTCCGCAGGCGACCGCTACGGCCATCCTCTCCGATCTGGAGACCGGATATCCGGTAGCTTTCATGGATTCTACTACTATAATGTCTCTGCGCACGGGCGCTGTCGCGGGCATCATGGCCAAGTACTGCGCCAAATCGACCGCTTCGGTCGTCACGATCATTGGCGCCGGTGTACAGGGCAGCAGCGGTCTTAAGATGACCCTCATCGGTATGCCGCAGATCAAGGAAGTCCGCTTCGTCGACATCCGTCAGGCCGCGATCGACAGAGCTATCGCCAGATTCTCCGCCGAGTATCCGCAGGTCAGCTTCAGCGGCACGACCGACATCCAGGAGGGCGTCAACGGCACCGATATCATCATCACCGCGGTACACGCGCCCGGAGACTCCGGCATGGATATGCTCGACAATATCGATATGCCCGAGGGCGTCACGCTCGTCGAGATCGCGGGCGGCGTCTCCCCCGAGAAGATCCGCGAGAAATTCGACTGGTCCGTCATGGACAATATCGAGGCCTATCTGCACCGCATGAACGACCAGATCCCCTATATGAAGGAGATCTTCGGCATCGAGATGACCCCGATGACGCCGGATATGGCCGACGCCGAGATCGGCGCGATCATCAACGGCCGCCAGCCGGGCCGCCGCAACGATAAGGAAAGAGTCAGAGCGGCCGCCATCGGCATGTCCATCGAGGATATCATCCTGGCCAAGAAGATCTACGACCGCGCCAAGGCCGGCGATATCGGCATGGTGGTCGATATCATCAACGGCGAGTACTAGACGGGTGAAAGGCGGCAGAATTATTCCTGCCGGACAGTTAAGTATTTAGGAAAAATCTTGCAGGAGCAGAAGAAAACAAGTGTTTTTCTGCTCCTGCTTCTTCTTTTGGCAAAAAAACGCTATAAAATCCATAGCTATTTCGGAAATATAATACTTTCCGCCGAACATTGTAGGATAGTTGCATTATTGTCTTGCAGGATCGAAGAAGTGGGTTTATAATTTATATACCTTTTGTCTGTTGACTGAGCTCGGTCTCGAGCTTGATTATATAGGCGCAGAGCTTTTTAAGATCAGAGGCAATCGGTTTCGGTTCGTCCGATCCGATTGCGATTTATTCGCTAAACGAAAGGAAGATGCTTTTTCCAAGCGCCAGGACAAGGCATCGGCATGCAAACCGATACGTAATAGGAGGTAATTTTAGGAATGAAGAAAACCACCAGAGTATTAGCTTTAATACTTGCGCTGGCGATGCTTCTTGCGGCCTGCGGCGGCGGCGGTTCTTCCGCTCCGGCCAACACCGGCAGCAGCTCGTCTAGCAGCTCATCGAGCAGCTCATCCAGCAGCTCATCCAGCAGCTCCTCGGCCCCGGCTGCCACATCGTCCGACAACGGACTTCCGGTCTCCAGTAAGGACACTATGATCCTTGCTCACCAGACCGACTCCATCGACCTTGATCCTCATGGCTCCACCACCAACTCGACCCTGAAGATCAAGAATCAGGTCTACGAGCCGATCGTTGAGATGACGATCGACAACGAGATCAAGCCCGCACTCGCTACTGATTGGGAGTACATTGACGACAAGGCTACTCTCCAGCTCACCCTCCGTAAGGGCGTCAAGTTCCATAACGGCGGCGAGATGACGGCCGAGGACGTTCTGTTCTCTTACAAGCAGCAGTCCGAGTCTGGACAGAACATGCCTGTTCAGAACATCGACTTCGACAACTCCTATGTTAAGGACGATTATACTGTCGTGCTTGCTCAGAAGACCGTCCGCTACGACCTCGTAGAGTATCTGTCCATCCCGATGACTGTCATCTTCAGCAAGGCTGGCTATGAAGAAAACAACGGCGACTGGGCTACCATGGATATCGGTACCGGCCCCTACACCTGGGGTGAATGGGTCTCCGGCGATCATCAGGATCTCCACGCTTTCGAAGATTATTGGGAAGAGGGATATCCGCTCATCAAGAACATCAGAGTTCAGGTCATCACCGAAGCTACCAACAGATCCATCGAGATCGAGACCGGCAGCTGCGACATGGCATACGACGTCAACGTAGTTGACCTCCCGAACCTCAAGGCGAACGATGATCTCTTCGTTTATGAAGAGCTCACCTTCGACAACTCGATCTTCGGCTTCAACAACGCGGATAGCACCTGGGCCAACCCCGACCTGCACAAGGCCTTCAAGTGGGCGTTCGACGTAGACGCTGCCTGGGAGCTCGCCATGAACGGCACCGGCCGTGCGGCTCACTCCT
>JAEEGL012241174.1_pt1 | contig 16024 bp, 15 predicted proteins | sample 9134231 | NCBI WGS metagenome assembly JAEEGL01 (sample SAMN16246548, study PRJNA631951) | gut metagenome | biome: gut microbiome; feature: rumen; material: fiber-attached | host: Bos | place: Iran: Karaj | collected 2018-10 | reverse complement strand
TTGTAGATGACCATGTTGTCACGCAGGTAATCGAAGCCGAGCTCGTTGTTCGACAAGTAGGTGATGTAGCAGCGGTAGGCCTGCTGACGTTCCTCGGGCGTCATGCTGTTCAAAACGCAGCCGACGGTCAGGCCCAGGTACTCATGGATCTTGCCCATCCATTCCGCGTCACGTTTGGCCAGGTAATCGTTGACCGTGACCACATGCACCCCTTCTCCGTCCAGCGCGTTCAGGAAGGACGGAAGCGTCGCGACCAGGGTCTTGCCTTCACCGGTCTTCATTTCCGCGATGCGGCCCTGATGCAGAATGATCCCGCCGATCAGCTGGACCGGATAATGCTCCAGGCCGATGGTCCGCCGTGCGCTCTCGCGCACCAGAGCAAAAGCTTCCACGAGCAGATCGTCCAGCGATTCGCCCTGCGCGCGCCGTTCCTTCAGCGCCCGGGTCCTGGCCCGCATCTCTTCCTGGCTCAAGGTCAGCATCTCGGGCCGCAGGGCCTCGATCGCCTTCACCAGCGGCTGGATCCGCTTCAGTTCCCGTTCACTGTAGGTGCCGAATATTTTCGAAACTAAACTCATATTGTTCTCCTCTTGGCCCCCTCAGCAGGGGGGCTGTCAGCAAATCTGCCTGGGCTTGGCCCCCCTCAGCAGGGGGGCTGTCAGCGAAGCTGACTGGGGGGTTTTATTCCCCCACCGCCTGCTCCGCAGGCACCTCCCCTACGGGGGAAGGTAAGATTTACCGGATCTCCGCGCCGGCGCCGACCTCGCGTTCGGTCGTCATCAGGGACAGGTTTCCGTCTTCATCTTCAGCGGAAAGCAGCATGCCCTCGGAGACCAGTCCCGCCAGCTTCGCGGGCTTTAAGTTCACTATCGCCATCACGTTTTTGCCCGCCATCTCTTCGGGCCTGTACCAGGCCTTGATGCCGGACACGATCTGCCGCTTTTCGCCGCCGAAATCGATCTCGAAGCGCAGCAGCTTCTTCGACTTCGGGACCTCTTCGCAGACAAGGACCTTTCCGACCCTGAACTCCAGCTTTTCGAAGTCCCCGTATTCGATCTCGGGCTTGTGGTTCAGCGCCCGGCTCTCCTGAGCGGCCGCCTCTTCGGCGGGAGCGGGCACGGGCGGCTTGCTCCCCGCAAGCTCCTCCGCCTTCTTCATGACCGCCGCCGGATCCAGTCTCGCGAACAGGATCTCGGGCTTTTCGGTCATACGGAAGCTGTCAGCCAACTGATACTCTCCCAGCTGCTTGAAGCTCTTTAAGCTCGTCCCCAGCTGCGCCGCGATCTTCTCCGCCGTTTCGGGCAGGAAAGGAGAGAGCAGGGAGGCGCCGATCGCAATGCTTTCGGCCAGGTTGTAGAGCACGGCGGCCAGCCGGTCTTTCTTTTCCGGATCCTTCGCCAGCGCCCAGGGCATCGTCTCGTCGATATATTTGTTGCAGCGCTTGAACAGCGTCCAGATCTCGGTCAGAGCATCCGCCACATGCAGCGTCGCCATCGCCTTTTCGCAGCGGCCGGGCACTTCCTTCGCCAGCGCGATCAGCTCCTCGTCCACCGGCTCCGAAACGCCGGTATTCTCCACCGTTCCGCCGAAATACTTGTTGCTCATCGCAACGGTCCGGTTCACGAGATTCCCCAGCGTATTGGCCAGGTCGGTATTGATCCGCTCGATCAGAAGATCCCAGGTGATCACGCCGTCGTTCTCGAACGGCATCTCATGCAGCACAAAATAGCGCACCGCATCCAGTCCGAAGAAATCGATCAGCGTATCCGCATAGAGCACGTTCCCCCGCGATTTGGACATCTTGCCGTCGCCCTGCAGCAGCCAGGGGTGTCCGAAGACCTGCTTCGGCAGCGGCTCGCCCAGCGCCATCAGGAAGATCGGCCAGTAGATCGTATGGAAGCGGATGATGTCCTTGCCGATGAGATGCACGTCCGCCGGCCAGAAGCGCCGGTACTGATCCGTGCTTTCTCCGCCGCAGTGATATCCGATGCCGGTAATATAGTTGGTCAGCGCGTCCAGCCAGACATAGACGACATGCTTCTCGTCGAAGCTGACCGGGATCCCCCATTTGAACGAGGTGCGGGACACGCACAGATCCTGCAGCCCCGGCAGCAGGAAATTGTTCATCATCTCGTTCTTCCGCGCGACCGGCTGAATGAATTCGGGATGCTCGTTGATATAGTCGATCAGCTTCGGCGCGTACTTGCTCATTCTGAAAAAGTACGCCTCTTCCTTGGCCTTCTCCACCGGACGGCCGCAGTCGGGACAGACCTTCACGCCGTCCTTTTCCACGACCTGGCTTTCCGTAAAGAAGGATTCGTCCGGCACGCAGTACCAGCCCTCGTAGCTTCCTTTATATATATCGCCCTGATCGTAGAGCTTTTTGAAGATCTTCTGCACTTCCGCCTCATGATAATCGTCGGTCGTGCGGATGAACTTATCGTAAGAGATATTCAGGGAATCCCAGATCCCGCGGATCTGTCCGGCCACGCCGTCCACAAAATCCTTGGGCGTTTTTCCCGCTTCCGCCGCCTTGTTTTCGATCTTCTGGCCGTGCTCATCGGTCCCGGTCTGGAAAAACACGTCGTAGCCCTGCGCCCGGCGGAAACGCGCGATCGCGTCTGTCAGAACGATCTCGTAGCAGTTGCCGATATGAGGCTTGCCGGAAGCATAGGCGATCGCGGTAGTGATGTAATAAGGTTTCTTGTCGTATGTCTGCATCTTCTTCTCCTTCTTGCCCCGGGCAGATGAGCCCCTGAGCGCTGTCCCGGCCGGTTTTTGCCATACGCAAACAAGCCCTGCCGGGCATTTGGGGAAAGTATAGCATAGCGGCCGGAAAAGTACAAGCTGTCCCCGTGCCTTTTTCCGGAACGCTTCTTACCGCACGGGAAAAAAAATTTATAACCCGCTTGACAAGCCTCGAAGGTCGAGGTATTATGGCGCCAGGCAAGCCTCGACCATCGAGGTAAAGTGTTTGGAGAATCATCTCCCCCAGTCGGCTTTGCCGCCACCCTCCTCTGAGAGGGGACCAGGAAAGAAAGGAAGATCATGACGATCAGCGAATGGATACGGGAAGCGACCCGGCCGATCCTGCTCAAAAAGGACCGGAAGCAGGCCGCGCAGGAGCTGGTCGATCACTTTGAGGATCACTGCTCTGCGCTGACTGCACGCGGAAAAAGCCCGGAACAGGCCGAGCAGGACGCATTGGCCGCCATGGGCGACGCCAAAGAGACCGGCCTTCTGCTGCGGCAGGCCTATCAGCCCGTGCTCAGCGTGCTTTGGAAGATCAGCCGGATCGTTTTTCCTGCGGTCGCCCTGCTGCTTTTGATCAGCATTGCACAGTCCGTCCCCCTCAAGGTAACCTACGATTCACCGTTTTACGAAGCGATTAGACAGGATGAACTGGATAATCCCAACCTCTCCGTTATGCAGATGAGCAAATCGGAAGAAGCTCAGGTCGGAAAGTACCGATTCAGTGTGGAGCGCGCTCATATCCTTCCTCGTGATGGGAGCGCGTCTAATTCCATAGATAGCCGTGTCTGCATCGTAATACGGCTGCGCATCGACCACCCCCGCTGGATGAACACGGCTAAAAACCCGCAGTATTATTTATATGCCAAAGACGATCTGGGAAATGAATATCCCAACTGCAGTTTTCTTTCGGCTCCGGTTTCAGCGCCTTATTTGCAGGCTCTCACCAAGGCTGTGGACCGTACATATGACTATCTGGACATCATGATATGGAAAACAGGAAGCTCGAAGCAGACGCTGCCGAAACATATTGATCTGATCTACGATCACGCCGGCTGCTTCTTCTCGATCGGAATCAGCTTTTCGGAGGTGACGCCATGAAATCCCTGACCCGCGGAAAAAAACTGCTGATCACTTCGCTTGGAGCTCTGCTCTGTGCTGCCCTGCTCGTATTTGCCCTCGGTCTGCCCGCCTTCACTCCGGGCATGGCCTTCAATCGGGCCTGTCAGGCTTCCTTCCTGCCGAAGCTTAAAGTCCAGACAGTCTTAAAAGCCAAAGCGACCGTCTATCCCGGCCAGGATCAGCAGTTCTGGCTGGCAGAAAAAGACGGGACCGTCTACACGGCTGCCGTCAATCAGATTTCCTTCCTGAACTGGAGAGCCGAAAATGCTCTTTGCGAGGCTGAAAAAACGGATGAGATCTGGATCGTTCCGCTCCCGCTCGACAGTCTGGAATACGACGGCCCGCATGTGGCCGTTTGGGCGCCCGGGAAGACAGCCCGGCTGCTCTTGACGCTGGACGGTGCCACGGAACTGGATATGATCCCCTGCGGGCAACAGGACGGATGGTTCCTCTTCCGCTTCGATGTTGATGCGCTGAAAGACGGAGGATATCAGAACTTCGTTCAGCAGGGCTACAGAACATGGCTCTATCCGTCTGCCAACACGGAACCCGGAAGCCTGCATTTTATCTCTTACGATGCAGCGGGAAATGTTTCGGCGGATGTGGTGAAAGAATATAAATAGAGGCCAGTCGCCCTCACCCTGTCGGCTACGCCGACATCCCTCTCCCGCTTCCGGGAGAGGGCAAGAGATTAGGGGCCAGTCGCCCTCACCCTGTCGGCTACGCCGACATCCCTCTCCCGCTTCCGGGAGAGGGCAAGAGATTAGGGCCAGTCGCCCTCACCCCTGAACAATAAGGAGGTACCCTATGACAATCAACAAAAGCCTGCTCTCAGGCAGCACGACCCTGCTGGTCCTGCATCTTCTGGAATCCGGCGACAAATACGGCTACCAGATGATCACCGAGCTGGAGGAACGCTCCCAGAACGTTTTTCAGATGAAGGAAGGCACGCTCTATCCCGTGCTGCATGCGCTGGAAAGCAAAGGCGCGATCTGCGGCTACGATAAGCAGACGCCGGCCGGCCGCAGCCGCCGTTATTACGCGCTGACCGACAAAGGCCGCCGGCAGCTGCAGGAAGAAGCCGAGCAGTGGAAGTCTTTTTCCGGGGCCGTCAACGCCGTTCTGGGCTTTGCGGTGTGAGGAACGGCCATGAAGAACATCGTGGAATGGATCCGGGCGGCGACCCGGCCGATCCTGCTGAAGAAGGATCGGGAACAGGCCGCCAAAGAGCTGGAAGACCACTTTGAGGATCACTGCTCCGCCCTGACCGCCCGCGGATTAAGCCTCGTGCAGGCGGAGCAGGAAGCGCTGGCCGCCATGGGAGACGCCAAAGAGACCGGCCGGCTGCTTCGGCAGGCCTATCAGCCCGTGCTCAGCGTGCTCTGGAAGATCAGCCGGTGGGTGCTGGGCGGCTGTCTCCTTCTTTTGATAACCGTATCGCTGACCCGGCTGTCCTCCTGGACTTCGATACCGGGTATCGATCAGCAGAAAAAAGAGCTCGAATCGCTTTACACTTCTTCATGGGACCGTCAGCTGCTTCTTTCAGGTAAAAGCAGTGAGAAAGAGCGTATCGGATGGTACCGGATCCGGGTGGAAAAGGCGGCGGCAGGCATCATGCTGCCAGGCAGGCAGAACGAATACAAATATATCAGTATCCTGCTGCGGTTTGACTATCCGTTCTGGCTGGATGCTCCTGTTCAAGCCGGTTATTATTGCACTGCGTCAGACAATCTCGGCAACCTCTATCCGAACACAAACACTGTGACCGGTATTCTTCAGGAAGAGGAGACCTATCTGGATCCCTCTTCGCCTGCCTTCTGGCGCAGCCGGTATTTCCTGCAACTGTTTTTGAAGTGTCCGGAGAATACGGATCTGACGGCGCTGCGATATGTTGACCTGACATATCAGCATACCGATCAGTGCTTCTCTTTCCGGGTGGAATTCAAGGAGGAAACGCCATGAAGAACATATCCCGCAGCAAAAAAATGCTGATTTGTTTTCTCGGTGCTCTCCTTTGTCTGTTTCTGACCTGGCTGGCTCTCGGGATGCCAGCCCTGACACCGGGCTGGGCCTTTAGGCGAGCCTGTAAGGCCTCCTTCCTGCCGAAGCTTGAAGTGCAGACGGTCATAACCGCCAAAGCCACTACGGCAGGAGCAGCAGACTTGCATGTCTGGCTGGCCGAAAAGGACGGGACGGTCTATGCGACCAACGTATACCGTGTAAACAATTTTGGTTGGAAAGCCAACAGTCCGTTGGCAGAGATCGGCGGAACCGACGGCATTTATATCGTTCCGCTCCTTTATGAAAACCTGATTGCCACCGACGGACCGCACGTGGCAGTCCGGGCTCCGGGAGAAAATGCCGCCATGACGCTCACGCTGGAGGATGGTTCCGTCTGGGACCTGATCCCCTCCGGCCGGGAAAACGGATGGTTCCTCTTCAGTTATGACCTGAGTCTTTGCACCCGCTTTTATTCTGACGAGTTTTCCTCCTCCGTTCAGCCGGATTCGCCGATAATGCACTATATATACTTTTTCAGCTTCGGTCATTCCGCGTTTCGCTATCCTTTGCCGGCAAGGACAAGATACGGCTACACCCTCTGCTTCACCTCCTACGACGCCGCCGGCAGCATCCTGCAGGAAGCCGCCCTCGAATGGTAAGCGGTCTGATGGCTCTGCCTGCTTACAGTTCCAGCCTCATATTAACAAGCTCCTGATAGCCTGACAGCCGGGAACGGAAGCCCTTCGGATTACGTCCGAATTCCGTAAACCCGGCTTTTTTGTACAGTGCCACTGCCCTCTCATTGGCGGCTACGGCTTCGAGCTCCAGCTGCTCATAGCCGGCTTTTCGGGCGCATTCGATGCAGGCCTCGAGCAGGGCGCGGCCGATGCCCAGTCCCCAGAACCGCCGGTCAACACTGATGCCGAAATTCGCACGGTGAAGCAGTTTTTCCCGCCTGCTGATCGCATCGACGCCGGCTGTCCCGGCCACCTCGCCGTCCACCTCCGCCAGAATCTCTATTTCCCGCGCACTTTCCGCCCTGGCCTGCAGATAGCGGCTCTCCTCTTCCACGGTGAGGGTGCATTCTTCCGGATAAGTCGTCAGAAAGTCTGTCTGCCCGTGCGTCAGAATGAAATTGGCAAGCACGGCAGCAGCATCATTTGCGGTCCCGTTCCGCAGGCAGCACGCCCGGCCGTCCTTCAACTGTATAATCTTATGATATTCCATTTTCCCCTCCCATTTTATTATAACACCTTTTAGGCTGTTTAGGACTCTTATTCCCACGCAGTTTGCAGACCGGACATTTCACAAAAAAAAAGTGGACGCGGGCCCGTTTTCCGCTTATGATAAGGGCAGAAAGAAACTCTTTGGGAGGCTGCTATGACCATTCAGGAAAAATTCAATAAATTAGGCATCGACAACGCACCCGGCCAGGAAGCGCTGCAGAAGGACGCGGTCCTGGAACTCAGGGGCGAACCGCTGCCAGGTCCGGCCGTGGACTTTTCCCACGGCGACGTGGATGCGCACATCCCCACCCCCGGAAGCTTTGAAGTCTTCGCGGCGGGTGTGAAGGAAGGCGCCCCGATGGCCTACACGCCTTACCGCGGCCGCAAGTTCATTCTGGAGCAGGTCGCGGCGGATCTGGCCGCCTTCACCGGGGCTCCGATCGATCCCGCGAAGAACATCATTCTGACGCCCGGCACCCAAGGAGCGCTGTTCCTGGCCATGGGCACCAACATCATGCCCGGCGACAAGGTCGCTATTGTGGAGCCCGATTACTTTGCCAACCGCAAGATGGTTGAGTTCTTCGGCGGCGAAATGGTCCCGATCGCGATGAATTACAAGGAAAGCACCGAAAAGTCCGGCATTGATCTGGCCGCGCTCGAAGCAGCTTTCGAGGACGGCGCGAAGCTCTTCCTCTTCTCCAACCCGAACAACCCGGTCGGCTGCATCTATTCCTACGACGAGGTCGCAACGATCGCGGCGCTGGCCAAAAAATACAATGCGACCCTGATCGTGGACGAGCTCTATTCCCGCCAAGTCTACCCGGGCAAGGCCTACACGCATCTGCGTGCCTTAAAGAAGATCCCGGAGAACCTGATCACGATCATCGGCCCGTCCAAGACTGAATCCTTAAGCGGCTACCGTCTGGGCGTCGCCTTCGGCACCGAGGAGATCATCGACCGCATGGAGAAGCTTCAGGCCATCATGGCCCTGCGCTGCAGCGGCTACAACCAGGCCGTTTTCCAGACCTGGTTCCATGAACCGGAAGGCTTCATGCAGAACCGCGTGGCTGCGCATCAGGCGATCCGCGACGCGATCCTGGACGTCATTAAGGACGTGCCCGGCGTCAGTGCCCGTCCGACCGAAGGCGGCAGCTATCTGTTCATCGAGATCCCCGAGCTGGACGTTTCCCTGCACCAGTTCATCCGCATCCTGCGCGAGATGGCCCAGGTCACCGTGACGCCCGGCACCGAGTTCGGTCCGCAGTTCCTGCACCAGTTCCGCATCAACTTCTCGCAGGACAAGGAAAAGGCCATCGCCGCCATGCAGCGTTTCGTGACACTGATGGAGCGCTACCGCAAGCAGTAAGAGAAAATAGGAGAACATCCCATGACACCCGAAGAAAAAATCCGTGAACTCGGTTATGAACTGCCCGCCAGCGTCCGCCCGCAGGGCGCTTACAATCCCGGCGTGATCTGCGGCAATGTGCTCTATACCGCGGGCCAGACGCCCCGCAAGGACGGCATCCTGCAGTACGTCGGCAAAGTCGGCACCGATTTGACACTGGAGGAAGCCCAGGCGGCGGCCCGCATCTGCGCCTTAAACTGCCTCGGCATCATCCGCTCCGTGGCCGGCAGCCTGGATAAGGTGAAGCAGATCGTCAAGGTCACCGGTTTTGTCGCCAGCGGCGAAGGCTTCACCGGTCAGACCCAGGCCGTGGACGGCGCCTCTCAGCTCTTAAAAGCCGTTTTCGGCGAAGCCGGCGTCGCAGCAAGAAGCGCCGTGGGCGTGTATGCACTGCCCGGCGGCGCTCCGATCGAAGTAGAAATGATTGTGGAATTAGCGGAGTATTGCTCCTGAAATTGAATTTTTACTATTTTCCTCCCTGATAGAATTTGATTTCATTCAGATTTGCTATCTGATAAGTGAAATAAATCCCATCTTTCTCTTTAATGGTGCGCTTTTCAAATAGGATTTTATCATTGTCTATCCAGATGCGCATAATCTTCCAGTCACCGGCAGGAAAAAGGGTTTCTGTCCCAGTCATCTCTTGTGTTAAATAGTCATAGGATCTCAGTGAATTCGTACGCAAATCCACATAAACTCTGCTGCTCCCAGTTTCGCTTCCGACAGCGGGCAAATATTGCTGTTCTCGGCCAAGCTCTTTCAGTGAGCCATTTTCAATGACAGCAAACAATGTTTCATTCTGATTACCATTTGTAATCATCACATTACTGCCAGATACCTGGAAATGATACGGATATGTGTTGATCATATAATCTTTTACCGCATTTGTTTGAATCCTCCCAGTTTCTTCCAGGTTTTCATTGAAAATCAGAATTGCAGGTGTCTCATGCTCTTCATCTGCCTGATCCCGTTCAGAAAACACACCATAAATGATATCGTTGTCGACACTGATATTCATCAGATACTGTCCTAAACCATTTATTGACGTGTATTTTCCCGAGGCTGTCATAAGCTTCTGTTTGATCGGATCATACAGTTCCAACCAGGTCGAATACCGCTCTCCTTCTCTTTCGGCTTGCCGGATCAGCAAATAGGAATCGTAGAGTTCTATATAAGCTCCCGGAAGAGTTCTGGCATCGCGGTACACTTCTCTGAGCGCTGACTCTCCCTTCAGTGAAAGCTGATAGATAACATTGACGAACGGATTATCACTTACAGGGTCTGCAGAGAGCTCAGTCACGACGAAGAACACATTATCTTCAGTAATAATCCAATCTTGGTTTATGGTAAAAAAGTTGATTTCTCCCAATTGGGCTTTCTCTGCCCCGGCATTTCCAACTTTTTCTTTCCAGAGCACATATGAGAGCATTCCTCCGCCAGGAATTGGATCATTCGTAGCAGCCTGAAGATATATATATTCCTCATCTTTCAGTGCAAGAACAATTTTCCTACTCGTGCTCGTCAAATTCATCTTGCTGTCCGCTTGATATAGTTTTCGTTCTTTTTCGGAGTTAAGCTGTACCATTCCGCTGTCCGTTTTGTTATCTGTTAGATGCTCAGTTATAGTAACCGTGCTTTTATCAGGTATCTTTTGTTGAGAGCACGCACCAAGGAGAAGACATACAAGCACTGCAAGTGCGCCAATCTTGTGTCGCATACAACCTCCATCAGTACATGAACCCTATGTTTATTGCATGATACACATCATACAGATCATCGCATGAAACTATAAAGTTTGTTTTATTCTGCCATCCTGAATCCTGAATATAACCTGCCCAAGGTTCCCAGATTCGGAAAGAGCTTTTATTCTCTGTCACTCCATCAACCAGCACATAGTGCCCTACCATTTCAGGATATGGCCACGCAGAATTTGCCGACTCATCTATTCCAATTATCGGAGGCATGCCATTTTGAACTATTCCTGCATATAATTGGTTCTGCATTGTCGTCTTTGTTGCCTGGTAGCTGGCCAGATAGAAGTATTCATCCTCAGAATACGCTGCCAGCATATCATTTGCATAGGAAATCATATAAGACAGATATGTTCCGTACCAGGAGCTCGTATAACAAGCACTCCTTATGGTCTGTTCGGAATAATTAACTCCGGTAATTCTTTTTAGCATCATTCTTAAACAAGCGGGGCCGCAAGAATAAGAAGTTTCCTGCGGATAATAGTAATTAGGGCCAATTACATAAATCCACCCGCGTGTACCATTAGTAGAAGAGCTCATTCTTGCCTCTTCCAAGGTTCTTCTTGGTTTTCTTTGAATAGTTTGAACTATTTCATTCCAATACGCCATCTGCTCTTCCGTGGCTTCTCTTGCTCCACATAATGAAACCGGCTGATCTTCCGTGTCATTTTCTTCTGCCAAGACCGGGATACTTATCAACTGTATGACGAGAAGCACCGCCAGAAGCAAACTTGTTCCTCTTTTCATCTCGTTTACACTCCTTTTCTTTATGGTTGCACGTTCTCTCAATCAGTAATAAACCCCTTATTTATCAACCATTTCTTTAACCTCCTTCTCATCCGCGTAAGCTGGGTCCGTAGTGTAGATTCGTTTAAACCGGTCTCCTCACTTAACTGAGTGTAGCTCTCATTGCACCAATAACGCCGAACGAACAACTGTTTTTGATATTCATTTTGTTTCTCTAAAAAGCATCTGATACAATCCGCCAGCTCTTCTGCCTGGATTCCTTCTTCCACTGCGCGCGCTGTCGGTAAAATCTCTTCAAGTTCCTCATAGCAAAGTGGTTCATTGCTCATCCGTTTATCTGCATGATTGTATGTATAGCGTTTTAAGGCAAGATTCCGCACGATCCCACAAGCATACGCTTTCAAAGAATCCGGCCTCATAGTTGGTACCGTATTCCATATTGTCAGATAGGCGTCATTGACACACTCCTCTGCATCTTCCCTGTTTCCCACAATAGATCTGGCCAGTGACAGCAAAAGGGAGCCGTAAAGACGCGACAGCTCAGAAATCGCCTCCTCTGAACGTTCCTCCAATAAGTTGATCACTGCTCTTTCGTCCACGCTTTGCTCCTACATTAATAAATGGTATAACACCAATAAGGTGTATAAGTGTCATATATAAATGCATCTGGAAATTGCAGTTCACTAGTGTAGGTATACTTGTAGTACGTATAATTTGGATCCATAAATCCAAGTATTATCGTTGTTCCCGTGTCTTCATAACTCCTACAGACAACATTATGTCCTAGCGTAGCATTGTACATATTTGAATTATTGTATAATCCAAATAGAATTGGAATATATGCTTCCATCAATTCCAAAACATTTTCTTCATAAAGCGTATCGGCATAATAATGATATGTAAGATTATGCATTGAATAGGCCCGTTGAATCCAAGCCGGTGTACCACAAGGTAATCCGTATACCGATTCAGAATACGCGTTATGCAATGCATTATAAAGCGTCACAGCCGAGTAAGTGTAGCCAGTTCTGAATTTTATGATTGCTGCGCAACACGCTGCCCAACAGAGCCAATTCCCGTTAGGATCCTGTTGGTTTGTAATAATCGGGACTCCGAGAGATATGTTATTATATCTTGTTTGCTCCGTTTTTTCGATAAAATGATCTGAAAAAACAGCTACGTTCATTTCTCTATCGCAGCCAATATCTTCGGATAAACTTCTCTGACTAGATCTGATTGTCAACCAACTATAATCATTTATAGTACATAGAAGCAGATGATTTTGATAATGGATAAGGCAAAATGGTTCACTGTTGCATACAACTCGATTTAAAAGGTCGTTATCAATTTTGACCATATTTGCCTGAAATTGATTGTTAAATAGAATCACTTCAAGCAAATATATGTTTGAAAGACCGGTCCTTACAAGGTACGTTTTAACCGTAAACCCCGAGTTTTCCAAATCAGTTTTAATTTCATTTGATAAAGAGAATGTATCTGTTTCATCACTCATTGCTCGAAGAAAATCTGGAACGGCGGATTCAATGAAATCCATCCATTCTTCCTCGTCTTTTGGGGCATCCTTGTTTTCCGTAGCTGAAACATTTGCACTTGTTAGCATTAGAACACCAATCAAGAACATTGCTACCACTTTCATAAACAGCTTCTTATTCATCGTTTAATTTCTTCTTTGTTAATTGATTTTTATAACTACTGTTTCTAATTCATCTTCTTCTATCTCGTTTTCTTCCAAAAAGTCTGGCAGAAACCCAAGATAATCAGGGCATAGATCTGTATAATAAGCGATATCTCCGATAACTACATATCGCGATCCCTTCCCCTCCACAAGCATGGCTGGTGAATCGGGAGAAGTCTTGGAGGACAGCGCCTCCAGTAGAATAATATATTGATCCTCGCCCTCTTTAAAACTGCTGAAAGAATCTGTGTGCAATCTTTCTTTTCCGTCCTCATCCGTAGTTTTAGCAAAATAATATATTTGCCGGATTCCCTCTATTTCAGCATCTTTTGACAGTTGCGGCACTATCAGACACAATCCTTCAATCGATTTATTCTCTTCACCTACGCGGAAAAACCACGCACCTGCTGCGCCTTTTAGTGATTTTTCATCTTCCAGTCGACTCTTTACCACACTTGTACAGGCCAATTCTACATAGTCATTCGCAGGATATGTTTTTAGATACAGATCTGCAATCTCATACGATTCCGGTATTTCATACCGTACAACACGATATTTTCCTTCAGTCAAAGTGATTTGTTTATTTCCCCCAGTAACCGGCGGTTCATCTGAGCTTGCTGTTGTATTTATCGCCAGATCCGGTGCGGAGCTGACGGTTTGTTCAGGAGAAGGATTCATTTTTGGAGAAAAGAATTGTTTCTGATAAACCAATCCCGCCACAGCAATTATCGCAGCCACTGTAATACATAAGGCAGAAATCATGCTTTTCCGCATATGCGCCGCTTTGTAATCTATTTTAATTTTTTCCGGTTCTTCAACCGAAAATACCAGCTCATTCAGGGCTGCCGCCCAGATCGATTCTTTCATGACCTTGTCTCCCGATATACATAAACTTCTATATGCTCTCTTTTGGTGATTTAGTGGTTTCACTTTCTAAGTACGGTTTTACCGGCTGATGCTACAAGGGTAAATTACTTTTTCTACAAAGAGTTGAATGCAAAACTAACTTCGGGCAGGTCATCTACCACAGTTAGTCTGCAAAACTAACTTCTGATTGGAGCAACTTTTTCCAACAATAGGGCTGTTTTTCTTCGTAAAATACTATATTTTTCCCTAAATCTGCATTTTTCCCTAAAAAGTAATAAATGAAGAACGCCGTAGGCATGTATGCACTGCCCGGCGGCGCTCCGATCGAAGTAGAAATGATTGTGGAATTAGCGGAGTGACATTCCTGTCACCCTCACCCTGTCAGCCTGTCGGCTGTCATCCCTCCCCGCTTCCGGGGGAGGGCAAGACTTCCTCAAAGAGGGAGTCTTTTTTCTTCCGGGACAATCCCGTACCGCGCAGCGAAGGCCAGGATCTCCTTCAGGTTTTCGGGATTCGCCACGTGGTCCGGATCGTGGGCATCGCAGCCCAGGATCACGCGGTTTCCTACCTCGGCCGCGATCTCCCAGAATTCGGGCCGAGGATATTTTTTCTTCTCCCGCAGGCCCAGCATGTTGAGCTCCAGCGGAATATCCAAGGCCTTTGCTCCTTCGCAGAGCCGCCGCGACTCCTGCCGGTAAAACGCCGCATCTCCCGTAAAATGGAAGTGGTCCGGGTGCGCCGCGTACAGGAAGCGGCCGGTCCCGAGCCCCTCCAGGATCCGGTCCACATGAAAATGCAGGGCTTCCTCGCTGTCCTGCGGGCGGGTATTGTAGGTGATCTCCGCACTCGTATTGAAGTGCTGGCCAAGCAGCAGATAGTCCACCGGGTACGGGGAAAGCCGTTCCAGCATCGCCTCGAAAAGATCCGGATAGTACTCCGCCTCAAATCCTAAAAGGATCTCGATCTGCCCCCGATACTCCTCCCGGAGCCGCAGCACGGAGGAAACGTAATCCTCCAGCAGCCTTGCCGGCAGGCGGAAGCGGGATTCATGCCCGTCCGGGAAAGGCATCGGCACATGTTCGGAAAAGCCCAGGAGCACGAGGCCGCGCTCCAGGGCTTTTTCCACGTATTCACGGTCTTCGCCGACAGCATGCCCGCAGCGGACCGTATGCGTATGATAATTAGCGATCATTCCCTTCTCCGTGATCAGTCGTTGTCGCCCAGCGCTTCCAATCCTTTCACATTTTCCACCTTGCCGCTCTTGATGTTCTTAACCAGCAGCGTAAAGACTAAGAAGCTGCACGCGGTCAGGATCGCGGTATAAACGGGCAGCGCGTTCCAGGCCAGCGTCGCGTTCAGGACCAGGCCCAGCAGAACCGGCGTTACGGTCTGAGCCGACATGCTGGCAGTGTAATAATAGCCGGTAAAGCGGCCGATCTGCTTCGCCGAGCAGAGCTCCACGACCATCGGGAAGGAGCAGTTGTGCACAAGAGCCATGCCGAAGCCGCGGATGATGCCGACCAGATACAGCAGGATCGGGAAGGCATACTCGCCGTTGGCACCGGTCACGCGGCCGGTCGGACCCACGAAGCACATGATGATGAGACCGACAAAGGTCAGGGCCAGGCCGCACGATATCGTCCACTTCCGGCCGATCTTGTCCGCGATCGAACCCGCGATCGCGAAGCCGATGACCGAAGCCACGCCGCCCAGGATCACGAGGATCATCGTCGCGCTGGACACGGAGTTCAGATAATAGATGACATAGTTGCCCATGTAGGTGCCCAGGGCGTTGTCCGACATGAACCAGAGGAATTCCGCGCCGAGGATCGCGAGCAACATCTGCCTGTTCTCGCGGGACATGGGGCCGTCGTCGGTGACCGGCGTCGCGATCGCCGCGAGCCGCTCACCTTCTTCCAGCTCGTCCTTCATCTCCTCTTCAAGCTTGTTCTCCTTGATCGTTGCGAACAGGACCAGGGCGGAGATCATCATCAGTACGGAGGCCACGATGAACGGGATCTCGATGATCCAGAGCTTTCTCGCTTCGTCGCTCACGTTGATGTAGTCGCTGAGCTTTAAGAAGATGCCCAGCACGGTCGCGAATGCGCCGCCGAAATAGCCCATGATGTTGATGACGCCGTTGGCCTTGGCCCGCAGCGGCTTCGGCGTGATGTCGGGCATCAGCGCGACGGCCGGGTTGCGGTACATCATCATGAACAGCAGCACGACGCCCATCATGATCACCATGCCCGCGATGTTGTTCTTATGGAAGAACAGCGGGATGAACGGGAAGGCAAAGGCCGCCACGAAGGTCCCGACCAGAATGAAAGGCATGCGCTTGCCGATCGGGGTCTTGGTCTTATCCGACAGCCGTCCGAAGATCGGCAGCAGGATCAGAGCCGCCAGGTTGTCGCAGGCCATGATGATGCCGACCAGCCACTGGACGTTCAGGATCTTG
>JAEEGL011814921.1_pt1 | contig 16024 bp, 17 predicted proteins | sample 9134231 | NCBI WGS metagenome assembly JAEEGL01 (sample SAMN16246548, study PRJNA631951) | gut metagenome | biome: gut microbiome; feature: rumen; material: fiber-attached | host: Bos | place: Iran: Karaj | collected 2018-10 | reverse complement strand
TGGTTTTCATCTGAGTCTGACCTCCAGTCTGACAGGGTTATGATCGGAGTTCACGAAGCCGTAGTCGCATACTTCGACTGACTTTACCTCCATGTTATTGGATACCAGAAATCCGTCTATGATATACACCTGAGAAGTCTCATTGCTCTCAAAAGGTGCCTCGAGGGACCGGCAGGAAGGCGCATTGTCATTTACCGCAGGGTAGAATCCCTCCGGAATATCCGATGCCCTGATCTCGCCCGGAAGCCATCCTGTCTCCGATAGAATCGGCGGATTATCGTTCATCTCGAATTCCTGATTGAAATCTCCGCCGACGATCACATAATTGCCTTTGGCATATTCCTCTTCGATCAGGTTATTAAGCACAGTCAGCTGTCCGTCCCTTTTCTCATCGTCGGTATATGCTTCAAGATGATGATTAACGAGGACAAGTTCCTTATCCGAGTTCTCTACGGGGATACGTTCCACGAGCAGGCATCTCTTGAGGTAACCGGGTGACATATACCACGGTGCCGCATCGGGCAGGGCATATCTCACCGCATCACGGACGTTCAGACGCGTATACGTAGCCAGTCCGCTGTATGTCTTGCCCATGGGAGGTATCGGATACGGTACGAACGCAACCTTATAATTGCATGCAAACACAGGCTGCATGCCCAGGGACGAACTGAGATAGGCTACTTCATTGATATTATATGATCTGTGAGAATCCACATCGATTTCCTGGACCATTACGATATCACAGTCCTGCTCATTGATCGCGGATGCGATACCGGACAGATTCTCCATAACGGCATCCGAAGACTCGGGCAGGACACCCTTGCCGCCGTCCATAAAGAAATCCTCACTCTTATTGTATCCGGCATACCCCAGATTAAAAGTCAGAATGCTGAGTTCATCTCCCGCACGCACGACAGCGCTTCCCGGAGTTACATCCAGTGTCTCCTCCGGCTCGGGTGAGTACATCGTGATCCTCAGATATGCAACGAATACTACAGGGATCAGAATGATCACTCCCAGAATGATCCCTGTTACCTTAAGAACTTTTTTCATGATCTCATACCGCTGCCAGTGCCTGGGCCAGATCATCGATCAGATCCTGTTTATCCTCCAGGCCGCATGACATACGCACAAGCCCGGCTGGTATCCCAGCCTCAGCCAGCTGCTCATCGGTCATCTGACGATGCGTGCTCGTAGCGGGGTTCAGACAGCATGTACGCGCATCGGCTACATGAGTCTCTATAGCGGCAAGCTTAAGATTCTTCATGAACTTCTCTGCAGCTGCTCTTCCTCCGGCCAGTTCGAAACTGACTACGCCGCATCCTCCTGCGGGCATATACTTCTGAGCCACCTGATAGTATTTATCGGATTTGAGTCCGGGATAACTCACATGCGTAACCTGAGGCTGAGCTTCCAGGAACTCTGCGACTGCCTGTCCGTTTTCCACATGTCTGGGCATGCGTACATGCAGGGATTCCAGACCGAGGTTTAACAGAAAAGCATTCTGAGGTGACTGTATGCATCCGAAATCACGCATGAGCTGCGCGGTACACTTGGTTATGAAGGCGCCGCCTTGTCCGAACTTCTCCGCATAGGTGATACCGTGATACGAATCATCGGGAGTACACAGACCCGGGAATTTATCCGCGTGAGCCATCCAGTCAAACTTACCGGAATCCACGATCGCTCCGCCTACTGCGGCACCGTGGCCGTCCATATACTTGGTAGTGGAGTGGGTTACGATATCGGCTCCCCACTCGATAGGTCTGCAATTAACGGGAGTCGGGAATGTATTATCTACGATGAGCGGTACGCCGTGGGCATGAGCCACACGTGCAAACTTCTCAATATCAAGCACCGTAAGTGCAGGGTTTGCTATGGTCTCTCCGAACATTGCACGTGTATTATCACGGAATGCCGCGTTAAGTTCTTCTTCGGAATCATCCGGTGTGACAAATGTCACATCTATGCCCATTTTTGCCATAGTTACGGCGATCAGATTAAACGTGCCTCCGTATATCGAAGAAGAAGCCACGATATGAGATCCGCATTCGCATATATTGAAGAGTGCAAAGAAATTCGCTGCCTGTCCCGAGCTGGTGAGCATCGCTGCCGTACCCCCCTCGAGCTCCGCGATCTTGGCTGCGACCAGATCATTGGTCGGATTCTGGAGCCTGGTATAGAAATATCCGCTGGCCTCCAGGTCAAAGAGCTTACCCATGTCTTCGCTCGTATCATACTTAAATGTCGTGGACTGTATGATAGGTATCTGTCTGGGTTCTCCGTTGCCCGGAGTATAACCGCCCTGTACACATCTGGTATTGATCCTGTAATCGCTCATCTTATGCCTCTCCTTTGGTAATTTAATATCTAAATAAGTATAGCATATAAACCCGCACGCGCGAGCACAAAAAAGCACCCGGATCATAAATCCGGGTGCCGCTGTTTTACATCATTTCGGAAGAATTATGCATTCATCTGAGCTGCAACTTCAGCTGCGAAGTCTTCGTTCTTCTTCTCCATACCCTCGCCTACCTCGAAACGGATGAACTTGGTAAGCTTGAGATCCTTATTAACGGATGCAAGATACTGAGCAACGGACTGCTTGCCATCCTCGGCTCTTACATATACCTGGTCAAGAAGTACGACATCCTTAAGAAGCTTGTTCACACGGCCCTTGATGATGCCTGCCTTAACCTGCTCGGGCTTAGCGGCTTCCTTGGGATCTGCATCCATCTGAGCCTTGAGGATCTCGGTCTCATGATCGATATAGGACTGATCCACATCGCTGTCTGCGATGAACTTGGGGCTCATGGCTGCGATCTGCATGGCTACGTTGGTCAGTGCTTCCTTAACAGATGCATCATTGCCTGCACCGTCAGCTGCAACAACTACGCCGATACGTCCGCCGCCGTGCAGATAAGATACCACACAGTCACCGGATGCCTTCTCGAATCTTCTGACAGAAAGCTTCTCGCCGATAGTAGCGGTCTTCTCTACCAGAACATCCTTAACGGTCTTGGAAGCATCCTCGTTCCACTTCTCCTCAAGGAGAGCATCAACATCAGCAGCTGCGGATGCGAGTGCCTGCTTTGCAACACCCTCTACGAAGCTCTGGAATACTTCATTCTTGGCTACGAAGTCAGTCTCGGAATTAACCTCAACTACTGCAGCTGTCTTATCATTATCTATAGCTACACGGCAGATACCCTCTGCTGCGATCCTGCCGGCCTTCTTCTCAGCCTTGGCAGCGCCGCTCTTTCTGAGCACCTCGATAGCTTCTTCCATATTGCCGTCTGTCTCGGCAAGTGCCTTTTTGCAGTCCATCATGCCTGCGCCTGTAGTCTCACGCAGCTCTTTGACCATGGATGCTGTAATCTCAGCCATATCTGTATCCTCCTAAAATCTGTCTTACTCTTCTTCCTCAGCAGCTACCTCTTCGATATCTGCTGCTTCTGTCTCTTCTGCATCGCCTGCCATCTCATCAGCGGTGACCATTTCCTCACCCTGGTTAGCCTCGATAACAGCATCAGCCATCTTAGCTGTCAGAAGCTTAACGGCACGGATAGCGTCATCGTTGCCCGGGATCACATAATCAAGTTCCTCGGGATCGCAGTTGGTATCGCCGATACCGATCAGAGTGATACCGAGTGAATGAGCCTCCTGTACGCAGATGTGCTCTTTCTTGGGATCTACTACGAAGATAGCATCGGGAATACGTGTCATGTTCTTGATACCGCCGAGGTTCTTCTCAAGTTTCTCCCACTCCTTACGAAGCTGTACGACCTCTTTCTTGGGAAGTACATCAAATGTGCCGTCCTCGGACATTCTCTCAATAGCCTTGAGTCTGTCTACACGTGAACGGATGGTACGACAGTTGGTAAGCATACCACCGAGCCATCTCTCATTAACATAGAACATACCGCAACGCTCAGCCTCGGTCTTAACGGCATCCTGAGCCTGCTTCTTGGTACCTACGAAAAGGATGGTACCTCCCTGGGAAGCGATATCGAATACCGCATTGTAAGCCTCATCAACCTTGCCTACCGACTTCTGCAGGTCGATGATATGGATCCCGTTACGCTCGGTGAAGATGTAAGGAGCCATCTTAGGATTCCATCTGCGGGTCTGGTGTCCGAAGTGAACACCTGCTTCCAGTAACTGTTTCATTGATACTACACTCATTTCAAAACCTCCATTTGGTTGAACTTCCGTGCATCTAACCCGTGAAGCTTATCAGGCACCATACGGAAATATGCACGTGATTATTTGCTGCATGTGCGCATGAAAAAGGACATGCAAGCGCATGCCCAACTATAATACTACTTATGTATAGAGAAATCAATAGTTTTAGTGAATTATCTGCCTGTGATCATGCGGGCTATCTCATCGTCGCTCATACCGGCATTGAACGTGTATGAACCGGTACGGAGAATCCTGTCATATCCGTGTGTGCACAGGAAACGGTCATATTCGGCAGCGGATGAAACGATACCGGCATCCGCCAGCTTACGGGCAACCCTGTCGGATGAGTCGCCTGAGGATATGGTGATGCTTCCGGCACCGCCGGCACTGCTTCCGCTGTCGGACGCGCCTGCGGCGGGGGTAAACTCATGATCGGTCCCGGAATCGGTCTCCGAAGCCGGAACCTCTGTAATGGTCTCAGGCTCCAACATGGTAAAGGAGTCATCCTCGGTGGGATAATCCAATACCGGATCGTCAGGAGCATCCGTGGTGATCTCTGAGTCGGAGTTCTCAGCAGCATCAGCAGTGGTCTCCGTGCCACTGTCCTCAAGGAGTGCATCGGCATCTGCGATCACATCATCAGCAGTCTCGGTTGTGTCAGTATCCTGTTCTGATGTGACATCGGTCACATCGTTTCCTTCTATGTCGGCAAGCATTTCCTCCGTGCTCGGTATCTCCTCGATCAGGCGCGTCGATCCGTCGACCATGCCGAGTTTGGCTGCGCGCTCTTTGATCTGGTCGTCGCTCAGGTCAGCTCCCCGTGTCCGCGAATTGTGTATCCCCAATACCAGGGCCGTAACTATAAGTCCGAGGCCCAGGCCTCTCAAATAGTATTTCAGATTCATATCACAGCCCCTTAAACAGATCTATGACTAACTTTACTTCGCCTATACCCAGTCCCAGTTCCTTGGCTATAGCCATATTGGATTTACCGGCTTTATGCAATTCCAGGATACGGTCGTTGCTGTTGCGGCTTCCGGGAGATCTGGGACTGAACGAGATCTCCGGTCCGTCTGCCTCCGGTTCATCATCCGTATCATCGAAGTCTTCCCACTCATCCTCCATGTAATCATCATTCGGATCCATGTCTTCCGGCTCCTCTTCCTCTATAACAGGGGGTATGACTGCCGGTTCTTTCCTGATGACGGGGACAGGCTTGTTGCGTTTACGAGTTCTGGTCTGAGACTCTTCGGGTTCTGCTTCCGTAACTGCTGTTTCGGCGGCAGCGGCCTCGTTTTCTATCTTTGCCACCAAAGGAGCCAGATTCTCCTCCGCAGCTTTGACCTTTTCATCCACTTCGGTAGCGGTACGGGTAGCCTCGGCAACCGTTTCCTTAAGATTTTCGTGCTTATCGTTGAGCATATCATAGAGGAATACCACCTCCTCATGGCTCTTATTGATCTGATCCAGCACCGTGTCGGAGTACTCGCTGACAGCCATCATCTTCTCATTGCTGAGTCTGTCCATACTCCTCTCGGTCTTCTCGATGGCATACTGAACAGTCTCATCGACGATATCGTCAATGCGGCCCTTTACTGCATCCATCTCCTCGTTCACCATCTCATGAACCTGGTCTCTCGAGAATGTCTCTATGGACTCATCTTCCTGCTTACGCGCAGGTATTACGTATCCCGCTACAAGGAGCGCTATTCCAAGCGCTCCGATAATAATCTCTAATATCATATCTAACCTGTATCAACCTGAAATATCTATATGTTCTACTGCTTTCAACAGCACTTTGCCGTCTCTCTCCCGGGCTTCTCTGGCCTCACGCCTTCTGGCACCTCCATCTCCCGTATACTGGTTGCTGCCCTGATCGGATGCATCCGACTCATTGCCGCCGCGGTTACTCTGCTGGGTACCGGATACACGGTTGAACTGCCTTACTTCTTCAGTGTGCCTCGAGGTCTGGATATTGGCCTGAGCTACATCTTCCCTGGAGTCTTCCTGAGCCTTAATTGTAGAGTAATCCTGAGTACGCAGGATCTGCCCCTGCATCTCTATAGCACCTATTGCCATAGTCTACCCTCCAATCGAAACAAGAAACTACTCATATGATGTCATCTTAACATCTCCGCGGAGCTTTACAAACTTGCAATACTTGGCCGGAGCTTTAACAGACATGGATACATCCGAGATACATACTCTGGATCCGGGATATACCGTACCCTTAACCTTTACTTCGGCAGGTGTGTCAACATTGTATACGTTTTCCAGTTCCGCCAGTTTGACCATTACCGATGCGAGCTGCTCATCTGTAGTCTTCTGAACAGCCATCAGCTGTGAAACATACTTCTTCTGATCGTCGCTCAGAACCGCACCGGCTTTGATCTTCATCGCCATATTATTGAGGACCGGCATGATCTGATCCAGGGATTTCTGTTTCTCGGCGGCCTGGTTTCTCAGATCGGCGATCTCACGCTTGATCATAGGTGACAGGCCCACTTCCACGATCGTATCGTTTGCCATTTCGGAGCCCAGATTCTTAACCTCTATCATGCCGCCGGCAGTCGCATGTCCGCCGGACAGTACACCCTTACGTCCGTCCACGATGATGTCACCTGTGGCGGAAACGTTGGAATGCATGATGGCCTCGGCCTGTATGTATCCTCCGGCTGACGCCTCCACATTCTCCAGATACTTGGCTATGATATTGCCTCCGGCCTTAAGGACAGCCTTGCCCATACCATTGACGCCACGGGCTACTATTATATTTCCGCCGGCTTCCACATATGCGCCTTCTATAACGCCGTTTACGGTCACATCACCCTTTACCCTGACCTCGAAGTTCGTGTCTATATTACCGGATATGACCACGCTGCCATCAAAATCTATATTTCCCGTAGAGGTGCTGACCTCTTCAAATGTAACGGAATTATTGACGAAGATCTGGTCTCCGACAAGATTAACATTACCGTTTACATCGGATATCAGTGATTTTCCGTCCTCACTGATATGCATATTTGCACCGAATTTAAATTTCGCATCCTTCGGTTCTCTCGCCCGGACTATAGAACCATCCAGAGAGGTACCGTCCTTGCCGCGCTCCGAGGGATGGAGTCTGGCTATCTCCTGTCCTTCTGCTACCGCCTGAAGTATATTCAGATGGAAGAAGTCCACGCTGCCGTCCTCCAGAACCGTAGGACGCTGTTTTTTATCCGTATTGAACAGATACTCCACATAGCCATCCACGCTTTCACCGGGAGCAACACCTTCGGCAACGACTATATCCTCACAATACCTGGGATCGGATATTATACCGGCTACGACATCATCTTTGATGCCGAACTTGACTCCCCTGGATGCGAGATCGTTCCTGATATCCGATTCATCCAGTCTGGCCCCGTCAACACTGCCGCTGTAGATCCTGATGACCGCGGTCATTTTATCCGGCGAGATAGTTACTACCGACATCTCGGACATAGGAGCCGACGGAGTCATATTCAGCGTGACCCTGGTATCCTTGGTCGCTGCTTCATCTATAGCCTTGCCCAGACTGCCGGCATCATAAGGTATGGTCTTGCTTGTAAGATATGAGATTATATCGTTTGTCTTAACCGGAGTTCCACCGTCGGTAGGAGCAAAGAGTTCAAGATTGGTAGACGTGGCGGTAGAAGAGATCCTGAAATATCCGTTCATGATTATCCCCCAATACTGTCAAATATTATCAGTAAGTATATTCATATACTTACCAAGTTTCTTCTGGAGTTTCTGCAATGCCTTGCTGTGCAGCTGTGATGCTCTCGATTCAGAGACATTCATGATGTCACTGATTTCCTTTTGGGTCAGATCTTCATAGTAGTACAGGAGTATTACCTGCTGTTCTTTTTCGGTAAGTGTCTGAAGAGCTTCAGCCAGCATCTGCTTGAGTTCTTCTTTTTCTATGGCCTCTTCGGGGCCTTCGAAATGACTGTTGCCGTATCTGTCACTGGATATATCACTGCCTGACTCGGTGAACTCATCGAGTGAGATGACTCCGGTCACCTTCATCTGAGACTGCCAGTCGGTATACTCATCATCCGTAAGTCCGAGTTTCTCGGCTATCTGTTCATCACTGGCCGTCTTGCCTGTAGCTAGTTCGATCTCATGTATAGCCGCATCTATCTGTCTCTGACGCTGACGTACGGTACGGGGTATCCAGTCCATCTTACGGATCTGGTCGAGGATAGATCCTCTGATACGCAGAGAAGCATATGTCTCAAACTTGACATCCTTGAGCATGTCAAACTTGTCGATCGCATCTATCAGGCCGAAAATACCATAACTGCACAGATCGTCATATTCCACGTTGTAACCCAGATACATGGACAGGCGACCTGCGACCAGCTTTACGAGCGGTGCATATTCCAGTATTAGTTTTTCCCTGATTTCAGAAGCACCGGTACGCTTATAATCGTCCCAAAGCCTCTTGCGACCGTTTTCATCCATTCTATTCGGCCTTTACTTCCTCTGAAGGGGCAAGCCCCCTGTTGATAACCTCACCCTCATCGGAAACATTGCTTTCGTTTTCTGCTGCAAAGCGCTCAAACATATATTGAATGAGGCTTCCGATCATCCATGATACCAGCAATATCACTAGGAGCCATATTAGCATACGTTTGTTTTCGAACTTCATCAAAAACATCGTGATACTGGCTATCGCTCCTACTACTAGCACGAAGCCCGGAGTGATCAGCCTGCGCTTTCTGCGCCGGCGATACAACTCCTGCTTGCGTTTATCTTCTTCTATCTGTCTGCGCTTTTCTTCTTCAAGCTCCGCTATACGACGGAGTTTTTCTTCTTCACGCTCTTTGGCGGTCTTGGGTCTGGTGACATCCACCTCCATATGAGGCGGAATATTATCGCGGTTAGCTTGCGCATCCTCGCCTACCCGGTCACGATCATCAACCCTGCCGCCGGGCTCTCCCTGTATTCGGTCATCCATCCGATCGTCAGGCATATGTTCACCTCAGATCATCAGATCGTCTTATCCGGCTTGCCGACGGAGCGTATCACAAAATCACCGGTCTCGGGATAAAAGATTACCGTACGACCGTAATTAAGACCCGTATCCTCTGCAAGTATGGGAATATGGTGTTGTGCAAGCTTCTTCTTGACCGCTTCGACATTGCGGTCGCCTACACGCATCATCTTATCGTTCGTGGCATGGGCAAACATCTGCGCACCGCCCGCTATCTTGGCAACGAGCTTCGCCTTGTTACATCCCTTGCCGACCATGCGTTTAATGAGTTCATCAACTCCGGTGTCGGCAAACTTGGGAATATTAACCGGTCCGTTTGAATTAATAGCGGTAGAATCCGGAAGCATAACATGCGCAAGGCCTCCCCAGGGCTTTCCGGGCTCTCTCAGGGCTACTCCCACACATGATCCAAGTCCAAGCGTTGTGATTCCGTCAGGTGCCTGGCATAGGTTGAGATCAGCCATACCTACTTTAACTATATCAGCCATTACGTCAACTCCAAGTAATCAATTACATAGCGGATATTCCAAGTGCCTTCAGGATCGTCCCATACGACTCAACATCGGGAAGCAGAATGAAAAATCCGTCCAATTCAACTTCATCAAAGAAATTATTCTTAATAAGCAATATCTGATCGCCCTGAATACCAAACTGGATGGCGGGAACGCTTAATATAGCACCGGCCATATCCACAGTCAGGTCAGGGGTGGAAGGATATATGCACAGGTTGGTAAGCCCTGAAAGCGCATTGAGGTATGCACCGGTAATTATATTACCGACCTCACGAAGAGCGGAAAGCTCCATCTCATTAAAGTCTTCTCCGGGTTCAGACGCGCCCATACCCATCATAAGCTTATTGGTCAGATGACGGGCACCTTCCTTTTCGATCATGAACATGATGCTTCCGGTGATGTCACCTTCGACACCCAGCAGAATGCCGACCATGATCAGTTCTTCACCGCCCACGATAGCACCGACATCCTTAAAATCCAGAAGCGATACCTGAGGAACCGACATGTCGACTTTGGTCCCAAGCATCTGAGCCAAAGCCGTAGTCGCATTACCGGCTCCTATATTGCCTATTTCTTTTAAAACGTCAAAATACATTGAATTGACGTCGTTCAAAGACATAGAATCAGCCATTTAGTCTCTCCTTTAAACCTGCTCGTTAATCAGGGCATTCAGATCAAGTATCGAGATCAGTCCGTCATTGGACTTGCCTACGCCCTGCACAAAAGCTCCGTCCTGCTTCTGATCAGCAACCTTCTCAATTGATTCGGTATCCAGGGTAACTACTTCGTTGACAGCGTCAACTATGAATCCGATGAATCCCTGCTGCTCAAATTTCAGAATAATGATCCTGGTAGCATTAGTCTCCACGTCAGGCTCAAGTCCCATCTTGATACGTGTACTCATAACAGGTACCACTTCGCCTCGCAGATTGATAACGCCCTTGATATACGGAGCGACCTCGGGAACACGGGTCATTCTCTGCATACGAACGATATTGTCCACATAACTGATGTTAATGCCAAATCGTTCCTCACCCAGTTTGACTACGATATACTGGATACTGGTTCTTACGGTTGACAGTTCATCCATTATTGTATCCTCCTATCTATCAGATCAGCACATTTGCATCAAGGATCAGAGCGACTTCGCCGTCACCGAGAATCGTTGCACCGCTTATAACCTTACACCTGTTGATGTACTTGCCGAGGGACTTGATAACTACTTCCTGCTGTCCTATAAGCTCATCAACCACAAGACCTGCAAGTTTGTCACCTTTCTTGACGATAACCACGATGATATGCTCGGGATCCTCTTCATCAAGACGAGGAGCATCGAGTACATCATGCAGATCGATCAGAGGAATGACAGTACCTCTCAAGTGGATGACTTCCTTATTCTCAACAAGCTTGATACTGCTTCTGGAGATATTCTCTATGGTCTGTATGGATCCGAGGGAGATAGCATACTTCTCACCGCCGACGGTAACCATAAGAGCCTGGATGATAGCCAGAGTCAGAGGAAGTCTGATAGTCCAGGTGGAGCCTTCTCCCAGTCTGCTCTTAACTTCTACTTCACCGCTCAGGGATTCGATCTTGGACTTAACAACATCCAGACCTACGCCTCGGCCGGATACATCGGATACAACCTTGGCTGTGGAGAATCCGGCGTGGAACAGAAGATCGATGATCTCCTTCTCGCTCATGTTATCACCCTGCTCGGGAGTGATGACGCCTCTCTCTATAGCCTTGGCTTTAACTGCCTCGGTATCGATTCCGTTACCGTCATCTCTTACTTCGATGATAACGTTGTTGCCTTCCTGATATGCATCAAGGAATATGGATCCGACTTCGGGCTTGCCTCTCTCCTTACGTATCTCGGCGGACTCAAGACCATGATCGGCCGAATTACGGAGCAGGTGCATCAGAGGATCACCTATCTCATCCACAACGGTACGATCCAGTTCGGTATCCTCACCGGACATGTACAGTTCCATCTTCTTGCCGAGCTTCTTGGACAGATCTCTGATCATACGAGGGAACTTGGATACAACGCTCTCGATAGGAACCATTCGAACCTTCATAACCGATTCATGGAGGCTGGTGGTAACCGACTCGAGATATTCTACCTGATCGGTGATAGCCGAATTGATACGGTCCTCGGTGCTTCCGCTGGCTGCAACCAGTGAATTCTTGGCGATGATCAGCTCGCTGACCAGATTCATCAATACATCGAGTTTCTCGATATCTACACGTACCGTTCTGTTGACAACGGGCTTGCCGACAGGCTTCTTGTCAGCCTTGGCCGGAGCTGCGGATGCAGGTGCGGGAGCGTTGCTCTTCGGAGCCTCGGCGGGAGTTTCCGAACTCTCGGCAGGTTCTGCTGCGGGAGCTGCTGCTTCCTCCTCATACTCTTCGCTCTCTATCTCGGTGCTGTCCAGATCGAGAACACCGCCGGTCACGGATTCTATCTCGGATACTGCGGATGCAGCACTGATGATCTGATCCAGAGGCTTATCGGATATGGTTATGAGAGAGAACTCGAAATCGAACTTCTCGTCCTCGATATCCTGAGTCGAAGGATCGGATATGATCACCTCACCCAGTTCCTCAACGGCCTTGAATACCAGGAATGCTCTGGCGGCCTTCAGGATGCATGATTCCTGAACCTTGACGGTCAGTCCGTAAGGAGTCTTGCCCTGCTTGAGTGCCTCACCAAGTACGGTAGTCTCGGTGTCGCCCAGTTTGATATGCTTCCAGGGCTCATCGCCTGATGCGGCAGCGGCCTCGGGTGCTTTTTTCTCTTCTTTCTTGGGCTTTTCCTTTGCAGATCCGCCTTCGGATCCTCCGGAACCGCCGTTTAATATATCGTTCAGAGCCTTGATGAGGTTTTCGTTGGTCTCACTTCCCTCATCCGAGCTCTCACGGATATTATTGGTATATGCTTCCAGAGCATCCAGGCACTGGAAAAGAACATCTATCATATCCGACTTGATCTTGATATTACCGTTCCTCACTTCGGAGAACACATTCTCCATATCGTGTGTCAGGTTCTGCATGTTCTTATAGCCCATGGTACCTGCCATACCCTTAAGTGAATGCGCGGCACGGAATATCTCGTTGATAGTGTCCTCATTCTCCGGCTCCTGCTCTAGGATCATGATCTGATCGCTCAAGCTCTGGAGGTGTTCGCCGGCCTCATCCAGAAAAATGTCCAAATATTGACTTACATCCATTTGGTTCCACCATTCCTTTCTTTATTATCGTACGCCCACGTTCATAACGATTTCCTGCGCTATCTGATCGAGTGGTACCTGCTGATCCGACAGTCCCTGTTTCACGGCCGCCTTCGGCATGCCGTATACCGCACAGGTGTTTTCCGTCTGGGTTATGACATGTACCTTTTTCTTCTCTTTCAGATGAACAATACCTTCTGTTCCGTCTGCCCCCATACCTGTCATCACCACACATACGATCTCGCTGACCCTGGACGATGCCAGTGATTCATACATATAGTTGGCACAGGGTTTGACTCCCTCCCGGGTAGGTTCATCGGTATAATGAATGGAATATTTGCTGGCCATGGTCAGGATATTCATGTGTTTGCCCCCCTGCGAGATATACACATGTCCCGGTTCCAGCACATCACCCTCTTTTGCTTCGGTAACGGTCACTTCACTCAGTGAGTTCAGTCTGTCGGCCAGAGAAGCTGTGAACCCGACCGGCATATGCTGCACGAGCACTACCGGGGCTGCCAGATTAGCCGGCAGATTGGGGATCACTGACTGCAGTGCCTTGGGACCTCCCGTTGAAGATGCTATCGCCACGATCTTGGAACTCGTTGCCGTAGTTGCATGTCTGCTTACCAGCTCAACGACCTTCTTGGAGGTTTTGATCGACTCCATCGTAAGTGCCGGTTCAAACGAAGGCACTCTGGACATACACACGCTCTCAAGTGTTCTGAGCATCCGCTTCTGGAAATCGGCTTCCTTACAGTCAAATGCGTTGCTTGGCTTATGTATGAAGTCCAGCGCTCCGAGGTCCAGTGCATCGAGTGTCACCTTGGCACCTTCCATGGTGTCGGTAGATGCCATCATGACTCTGACATTGATCTTCTTCTTATGAAGTTCTTTCAGAAGGGTGATTCCATCCATCTGCGGCATATTGACGTCCAGGACCACTGCATCATATGTATTCTTCTGCAGTTTCTCCAGAGCCTCAACGCCGTTATTGGCCCGATCTTCTACGTGAAATCTGGAATCTGAGTCAATTATATCACTCAGCACCCTTCTCATGAGTGCAGAGTCATCTACCAGTAGAATTTTTTTCATGTTACATCCCCTTTTCCTTATGCCGGTTCTTACGTTCTTCGTTGAAGATGTACTTGATTATCTCCTCACGGTCGTCCACGTCCATATTTACGTATTGAACCCTGTGCTCGTACACACCGGGTCTGTTCTCGAGTTCTTCCACCGACAGGACCTTGCCTACCAGGCTGTAATGCTTCTGAACACCGTCAACCACCAGATTATAATTGCACAGGATCATACTGCCCTTCTCATACTCCAGATTGGAGACGAAACGCAGTCCGCCGCCGCTGATATCCACTATTACGCTTCGTTTGAGCGGAAGCTCAGGCTGCAGAGCGTTATGTGACTGGTTGAGTGATTCGAGCTCTTCCTTGAGCAGCTCACGTGAATTCATCTCCAATGCACAGCTGAATCTGTAGAATTCACGGCGCTGGTACTTACGCAGGTTCGTGGTCAGATCAAGAGCAAGCACATATATGTTGTTGTCCCTGTAACGGTCTACGACCTTGGCCAGACACTGATACAGTCCGTTATCGGTATAGAAGCACAGTTCGTATTCACCGTCGATGGGCAGAAGTATAAGCTTGGTCTGCTCCATGGGCATCAACAGTTCAATACGCTCATCCGATACTATATCGTAAACCTTGGTCGAATATACCTTTCTCTCTTCGTTTGCACTGTCATCGTTCAGATTGAGCCTTTTGACTGCCTGCAGCTCAACACGATTACCTACGACTACATATTTTGATAGCATATAACCCTCCTGATCCTACCGGTTAATTTTGTGCTTTTTTAGCTGTAGTTACTATATGCGAGAAAAATGCAGCCATCCCGCGCTTGTGCAGTTTATCGGGATCGATGTTCATCAGCTTGGCTGCTATGCTCTCATAAGCCTGAGAAGATTTGGCATTGGGATGCTGGATCGATACGGGCATCTGCTGCATGACAGCCTTTACGAGCTGCTGATCCTGAGGTACCGCACCCAGATATGAGATGGGCAGATGCAGGTATCTGTTAACAACCGCATTGAGTTTGTTAAACAGTGCCTGCCCCTCGGTTTCCGAGTCCACCTTATTGGCTACCACTTTGATCTGTGAATAATCCCTGTCAAATCTGTTATGTCTGTTAAGCGCTTTTAACAGCGAATACGAATCCGTGATGGATGTGGGTTCGGGGGTGGTCACGAGCAGTATCTCCCCGCTGGCCACGAGGAATTCAAGTACCGCATCCGATATGCCGGCTCCGGTATCAACTATGATGATATCCGCTATGGCATCAAGTTCGGCCAGGTTCTGGATGATATATGTGAGGTAATCACGTCCCAGATTGGACATGCCGGCTATACCGGATCCTCCGGATATGAAACCTACCTCCATCGGCCCCCACGTGATGATCTCGCGGATGCTCTTGTTCTGATATATCAGGTCGCACAGATTATGCTTGGGGACAGCCCCGAACATGATCTCTATATTGGCCAGGCCGAAATCCGCATCAAGGATGATGACCCTCTGTCCGAGTTTGCGGAACTGGATGGCAAGATTGATAGACGTGTTGGATTTACCCACGCCTCCCTTGCCGCTTGTGACCGTGATGACTCTGGATATCGGTCTTGACGGTATATTATTTGATTTTACCAGGTTTCTTAAGCCTGTTGCCTGATCCATGCTATACCTTTATATGTATGAATGCGGTCCGCCCGCGCGTCCTACTTGCCGCCCAGCAGAAGTTTGACTGTCTTCTGCGGATTGAATGGTGCTATATCATCCGGTACGTTCTGTCCGTTGGTCACATACGATATCGTCGTTCCCGTATGCAGTTTCAGGTTCAGCAGATTACCGAGTGTCGTTGTCTCATCCAGTTTGGTGAAAATGAGTTTGTAATCCGTCATGGCCGAATATGTATCCGCTATGCTGATCAGATCCCTGTATTTGGTCGTGGCCGACAGCACCAGGAAGGTCTCTTTCTCCGCAAGGCCGTCCACCGAATGAATGAACCCGTTC
>JAEEGL011627249.1_pt1 | contig 16024 bp, 10 predicted proteins | sample 9134231 | NCBI WGS metagenome assembly JAEEGL01 (sample SAMN16246548, study PRJNA631951) | gut metagenome | biome: gut microbiome; feature: rumen; material: fiber-attached | host: Bos | place: Iran: Karaj | collected 2018-10 | reverse complement strand
TTGCCACAGGAGCGTCTTCTTGTCGTTTTTGCCGCCATAGACGTATGCAAAGGCGGTTACAAGGCGGTTGTTGACGGTATCTACCATACTGTTGCTGACGAAAGGCCCGCCCATAAAGTCGCCCTCGGTCTCCCAAAGTCCGCGCAATTCGCACACGTAACTGCCGTTGCGGGAGAATTGCGTCTTGAAAGGTTCCAAGCGTTTCTCGACAGCCATATAAGAATTGGGCGCAGGGCCGGGGACATTGAGCATCAACACGGAATCCATCTTGTTGATTAACCTCTGCAACTCAAAATCCTTGGGCCCTGAGTACGGGAAGTCAAAAAGCAACAGTCCTTGGCTCGACGTGGTAGTCTCACGACTAATCCACACAAAATGAGTGGAATCCACATCCAACCTATAACCCGCGCTCGGAATCACAATGTCAATGCCGTGGCGTTTGATAAGACGATCTTCTATCGCCATGGCGCGAATTTTCTTGAAACCATAGAGGAAACGCGATTTCTCTGCCATGAGCAACGTGTCATAGACATATTTCTGCACGTTGAACCACGATTTGAGGAAAACGCTGTCGCTCGGTGCTTTGAGCGAAATATACACCTGCGGACGCGCATACTTGTCCGCCTCCACGCGAAATTCCGTGCGAGTGTACTTGGGGTTGATGTCGGCGATGATGATGTTTCGCGACTTTTGAAACATATTGTTGTACGCCGACGGCTTGATGCGGATAATCTTGAACGTAGGCTCGTACTGCGGCAGCACAAGCACCTCCTGCGCAAGCCAACCCGCCACCGTATCGCCAATCTCGCCCTGCCACGCATCTTCGGGCATCACGAGAAGCACTTCGCCAGAACGACCGCTACTTTCGGGCAGCCATCCGAGCGTGGTGGAGTCGTTGCTGCAAGACGTTATAGCAAACGCCGCAATCAACGCCAACAATAAATTCCTGAATGTGAGCATCTTGTTGTTTTTATCTAATGTCTTCATAACTTAAAATTTAGTTTGTTAATTGATATTGTAATTATACAACTTAAATTTCAGTTATGCAAAAATTTTTGTTTTTTTAACTACGAAAAACACGAAAAACACGAAAATAAAAATTTCGTGATTTCTGTGTTTTCCATAGTTAATTAAAAACGTGCCGTATCAAGTCGTTGCCGATAGCGAATGCCATCAAAGCAAGCAAGATAATCATACCGACCATCTGGGCGCGTTCGAGGAATTTTTCGCTCGGCTTTTTGCCTGAGACAATCTCCACGAGGGTGAACAATGCGTGTCCGCCGTCCAATGCAGGTATCGGCAATACGTTCATCACGGCAAGGATTATCGAGAAAAACGCTGTCAAGTTCCAGAACGCATGCCAGTCCCAATAACCAGGGAAAATCTTGGTCATCGTTATAAAACTGCCCACCGACTTGTAAGCCTTGGTTTCGGGGTTGAAGATGAGTTTAAACTGTTTCAGGTACTCCGAAATCTTGTTGACACCCCTCGAAATACCCACCGGGAACGACTCAAAGAAACCATATTCAACAGTTTTATATTCCAAAAAATCTGCATACGACTTCACAAAAACTCCAAGCATACCGTCTGCGGGGATTGCAAGTGTTATTGAATCCACACGTCCGCTACGCATGAAAGTAATGGTTGCCTCCTTGCCCTTGTTGGCTACCAACTGTTTGCGCACGTCAGAATAGAACGCGCAGGCTTGTCCGTTGAACGTCAAAAGCGAGTCGCCCTCCATAAGCCCAGCCTTCTGTCCGGCAGACTCCACGCCTTCGGGGAAGCCAGCCACCACAAACGGATACCTCGGTGTGAATGGCAGACCGCCGAGGTCGGGGTCGAGGAGTTTAGACACCATCTCGTTAGAAAAAGTAATCGTGGTGTCCTTGCCGTTGCGCGACACGGTGAGGGTCTTGGGGTCGTCCAAGAGAAGGTCGGTGAACACCTTGGCGAAGTCGTCGGCGGGCTTGCCGTTGACGCTCTTAATCATGTCGCCGTCCCTCAGTCCAAAACTATATCCCAACGAATCCACCGAAATACCATATTTGATATTTTCCACCGGCAGGTACGAACTGCCCCAATGGAACGCAATCATCGCATATATAAACATGGCAAGTATCGCGTTGACGATGACGCCAGCAAGCATTATGATAAGGCGTTGCCAGGCGGGTTTGGAGCGGAACTCCCACGGCTCCGGGTCGTGCTTGAGGTCGTCGGCGTTGGTGGTCTCGTCTATCATACCGGCAATGCTCACATAGCCGCCGAGCGGAATCCAACCGATGCCATACTCAGTATCGCCGCGCTTCAACTTAAAGAGGCTGAACCACGGATTGAAAAACAGGTAGAATTTTTCGACCCTGCATTTGAATATTTTGGCGGTGATAAAGTGCCCAAACTCATGACAAATAATCAAGAGGCTCAGGCTCACCAGCAACTGCGCTATTTTAACAGCGATTTCCATTTGAATTATTTACGGTTTATGTTCTAATTTTTTTAGTCTGCAAAAGTACATATTTTTTTTAAAACAAAAAAATCATTATATTTGTACCCTAAAAAAAGGCATAAAATTTGAGCATCCAAAACAATTTGGTATAAACAACTTGCACAATGTTTTTGAACCTCTATAACCAGCCCATACGAGTATTCCTTGCGGACATCACGCCCGACATGGAGGCCATGCGCGACGAACTCCGCGTGATACTCCACCGTGCCGGCATGGAAATCACCGACGGCGGCGGCGCAACGTCAGGCGAGGCTCTCAGGGAAAAGATGCAGCAGACAGATTGCAGCGTCCATCTCCTTGGCGACACCGACATCTACACACAAGGCACCGAGGGCGGCAACAGTGCGGCGGGCTGTCAGTACCATGCAGCCAAGCAACTATGCCGTGGCGACTTCAAGATGTTTGTATGGAACCCAAGAGGAGCGGGCAACACCGCGCCATACATCAACAAAATACGACGCACCATCGAGGAAAACATCATATACATCGACAAGCCATCGGCAATAGTCTTCGTAGAAGACATCCGCAACATCATGACCGTCAAGCAGTCTGTAAACCAGGATACGGTGGAGACAGACATTTTCTTCCTCTACAACGACCTCGACAAAGACACCGCATACGACATCTGCACCATGCTCAAAGACCTGCAAACCGTTACCAAACTCGGCGTAAGCATGACGAGCGAGGTGGATTACAACACATACATCCACCAGCAACTCGCCGTGAGCAAAATCGGCGTGGTGTATTACAACTACGCGGGCGACTGGGCGGCATCCTTTGCGCGGCAGGTGTGGAAAGACACCGGCGGCGACAGCGCAGTTACGCCCCTCTTTGTTGTTGGCAACATCGAACACGCAAAGCCTGAACAACTGGAAATTTTCAAAGGAATAATGGAGTGCGCCATCGACGAGCAGATGCGCATTCCATTGGACATCAAAATGTTTTTGGACAAATCTAACAACCAAAACAAATGAAAAAAGGCATCTGTCCATATCCGGGTCTGAGACCTTTTACGGAAGAAGAATCCATATTCTTCAAGGGGCGCGACACGCACATCCGCCAGATTGCGAGGCTCTTGGAAGAAAACAAAATGGCATTCATCACCGGCGCGTCCGGCGACGGAAAGTCGTCGATGGTCTATGCCGGCGTTTTGCCATACATCCGCGCCGGGTTTACAAAGGCAAAGTTCAACAGTTGGCTCATATTCGACTTCAAGCCCCAGCGCAACCCCCTCGCCAGCCTCGCCGAAAGTGCTGCAAAGGAGATGGACATGCCCTTAGACTACATGCTTAAAGAGTTCAGGAGAGGATTCTCCACGCTCGCCAACATGTACGTCAATTCAGAATACTACATAGTGGACGGCGACGACATCGCCAACAAAGGCAAAAACGTGCTGATTATCGCCGACCAGTTTGAGGAAGTGTTCACCATGAACGAAAACTTCCACGACGGCACCCCCAGCAACGACTCCTACACCTGCATCAACCTCCTCTTGGAAACCATCAGGATAGCCATCCGCGAAGACCTGCCAATATACGTGGTGTTTACGATGAGGAGCGACTACATCTCGCAATGCACCGTATTCAAAGATTTGCCAGAATTTATAGCGTATAGCCAATTCTTTGTGCCACAGTTAAAAAGGACGGAGATACGTCAAGTAATAGAACAACCTGCGCAACTTGCTGGCGGCAGCGTGTCGTCGAGGCTCGCGGAAGTGATAATCAACAACCTCAATTCGGGCTTCGACCAGTTGCCGGTGCTGCAACACGCGCTCAACCTGTTATGGAAGACCGCCAACAACGGCAAAGACCAACTCGACCTCATCCACCTCGCCAAAATAGCCGGCATCGCAAAAGACGTGCTCAGCGACGAGGAGCAGAAAGAATTTGACCGATGGTACTTTGCCCTGCCGGAATACCGCAAACGTTACTACGAGCACCCCGACCTCAACAACGTGCTCAACGCCCACGCCGGCACGCTATACGAATCGGCATACGACCATTTCATGTCCCACGCCGACTGGGCAGACAAAAACATCACGCCCGAACAGAGCAAAAAAATCATCGAGGCCGCGTTCAAGTCGTTGACCAAGATAGACAACAACCGCCTGGTGCGCAACCGCTGCACCCTCAACGAAATCACCGGCATCATCAACAATCCCGACATCTCCTCCGCCACTGTATGCGGCGTGCTCAACATATTCCGCAGCGAAGAAAACACATTGCTGCGCCCCTTTGCCGAAGAAGGCAAACTCGACACGCACTACCTCAGCGGCGACACGATGCTCGACGTTACCCACGAGGCTCTCATCCGAAACTGGAAGATGCTCTCCAAATGGGACGTGGAGGAGTTGGAAGACCTCAACGCCTTCAAGGATTTCAACGGACAAGTGCAACGTTGGATAGACAACGGACGCAGCCCGGAGTTCCTACTCGCAGCGGGCAACTACGCCTTCTTCAACGACTGGTACCAGAAATGCCAGCCCAATCCGCACTGGATACTCAAGCACGACACATCCACTCGCCCCGACAACGAAAAACTCAGGGCCGCCACAAGCCGCTGCGAACTTTGCGAATCGTTTCTCACGCAAAGCGACAACGCCATCAAAGCCAAAGAACGCGCCCACCGCAAAAAGATAGCACTTGCTCTCGGCGGTCTTCTGATTTTTGTGGTAGGACTCACGATTTTATCAATTTGGGCGTTGAGTGCGCAAAACATAGCCGAAGAGGAAAAAGAAAACGCCATAAGGAGCGCACAGGCGGCAAAAGACCAGAGCGACATTGCAGAACGCCGCCGCAAGGAGGCAGAGGAAGCGACGGGCAAAGCCAACGAAGCACGCAAAGAAGCCGAGGAGTCAGAAAAACGCGCCAAAAACGAACAAGAGAAAGCCGAATCTGCCCGTCAACAGGCAGACAACGCCCGCAAGGATGCAGTAGAAGCACTCAGAAGGGCGGAGAACAGCGAGCGAGAAGCCAAAGCAAGCGCAAACCTTGCCCAAGAAAAGGAGCAAGAAGCCTTAGCGCAAAAGAAAGCGGCAGAAGAAGCCGAAGCCGAGACATCGCGTCTTTATTATATCACGCTCTGCAACACCCTTGCAATGAAAGCGAAAAACCAATACGAAGACACGCGCCTCAACCTCCGCCTTGCCAACGAGGCATACAAAATAAGCCAGGAGAGCGGCATGGACGCCAGGAACAACGCCGAACTCTACGACGCCATGCTCTATTCTCTCGAACAGAACGGCGTCATCACGCCGCTCCAACTCGACTCCAAGCAGAAAAAGTCAATCGCCATAGACAAGAGCGGATGCATCGTTACCATCGACAACGACGCAATAATCTCGCGATACAAAATCCTGCCGGGCGGCAAGACGCAGCGCATCATGTCAAACGACGACAACGCCGACAGGCTCCCCGTGGAGACCGCCGTATTCGCCTCGCCAAACTACGTGATATACTCGCTCAAAGACAAGACCTCGTACCTCGCCGACGTCGCCAACAAAACCCGCGTCCCACTGCCCACCAAGACCGACTACATCCGCAACGCATCGCTCTCGCCCGACGGCGGCACATGCGCCGTGGCGTATAACAACGGCACAGTGGCAATAGTGCCCACCACAGGCAAGCCGTCTGGCGAACAGACCAAAGACTTCGCCAAAAAACTCACCGACATATACTGCGCGGGCAACGGCACCGCATACGTACTCTGCCACAACGGAAGCCTCATCAAGTGGGATTACAACAACGACAAGGAGACCCGCCTCCTCTCCCCCACCCCGGGCAAAAGCGCGTTTAAGATGACGCCCATCACAGGACGCAACAGGCTTGCAATATGCTACAACGACGGCTACATCCAGTTTCTCGACATGAAATCCGGCAAAATAGTGGAATCCAAGACCGCCGGACACACCAAACTCGAAAACATGATCTACGACCCCAAGACCGGCATCCTCGCCCTCTCGTCGGCAGACAAGCGCATCCTACTCTACAACGCCGACGACATGAACGCCACGCCAATAGCCATCGAGGAGCACAGCCTGAGTTTCAACAACACCAAGGCCAAGGTCAAGTCGATGTACTTCAACGACAAAGGAGTGCTGTTTGCCCTCACGGACGACAACCAGTTGCATTTTTGGGACACCGACATCGCCACATACGCCAACACCCTGAAATCCATGAACCTCTCGCCGCTCACACAGAGCGAGCGCGACATGATTCTCGGACGCGAATTTAAGGAAAAATAAAAACCCGAACGATGATGAAACGATTATTTTTCAACATACTTCTCACGGCAATCATCTTGGCGGCGGCGCACATCACAGGCACCGCCCAGAACGACTCGCCGCTATACCAAAACATAATCTCCGACGATATATCATCGCCCATCGACACCGCCTCGCAACGTCCGCAAAACGGGACAATAGTGCCTCAAAACAACCCAAAAGCAACCAAAGACACCCTGCGCCCCGCCACCTCCGACAACGACCTCGGCGAGCAGATGCAAAACCTCCAACGCCTCTACCTCGCAGGCAAATACGACGAAGCCCTGCAACTCTCGCAGACCATCCGCGAAAACCACCCGCAGATAAACAACGACGACGAAATCGACCGCCAGAAATACACCATAGCCTCGCTCAAAGAAATGGAGTACAACGAACAGGCAGACAGCGCGGCAAAGCAATTCTACGGCCGCAACCCGTTCTACAAACCCAAAAGCAGCGACCCCGTGCCCTTCAAGGAAATCCTCTCCAACTACTACGCCACGCCGAGATTCTCCGTATGGGCGAGCATAGGGCAGTCGCTCGCAGTGCCGGTACTCGACACCGTGCATGTAATCACCGACACTACGCAGATGAAGCCCGAATACGACTTCATACAATCCGAAATAGTACAATTAGGCTTCGAATACCACCCGTGGAAATGCATATCGGTGTCCGTCGCACCCACATATACTAAATACCGCTACACGCGCACCATCGACCGCAACATGCGCTCCACATTCCACTACGAGGAAACAGACAAACTAATCTCCGTGCCGCTGCGCATAGAGGCTTACTGGGCGCGCAAAGACCGTCCCAAATGGGCGCCGAGCATCTACCTCGGCGCGTCTGCCAAATACATCATCAAATCCACCTACACCGCCTACCTCGAGACGCCCGGCGAGCGTCGCTACGAAACGTCTGCCAAGACCCTCGACGCCGACGACAAAAACCGGCTCAACTTTGCGATACTTGGCGGAGCAAGGCTCAGTTACAACTTCAACCGCATCACAATATTCGGCGACCTCGGCATGAGCATGGACATCAAGCCATTCAACAACCCCGAAGCGGCGTACTCAAACAACGACCTCGCCTACGACAAGATGTACATCCCAGACATCTTCCACATGCTGGAACTGTCGGCGATGATAGGCGTCAAGGTAAACATGAAGTACAAGACCATCGCCAAATTCGGATACGGACACTAAACTATTTACGGCAATGAAAAACACAGCATACATATTATTAATAATAGCGTCGGTCGCGCTCATGTCGTGCGGCAAAAACGGCGAGCCCGAATACGTAAGGCAGGATCAGTTGGAGATAAAGACGTTCCCCATCACGCCCCTTATAGAGCCATGCCTACTGCCCGACGGCTCTATTGTTACCCTCGTGGAAGACAACGCCGGCAAACAAAGACCCATGACGGACGACTTTTTATACGAACCATCATACCACCTTGTGAAACTCGCCAAGGACGGCACAATGTCCCAATCGCCAAAACTAAGTTTCTACTTTGGCTACACAAATGCCCGTCAACTCCGCTGGACAGATACAGACGACGAAGGATACAGAATCAAATACTCCCTCGACATCACGGCACAAGGCGAAGTGATATTCCAATACCGAAACAACAAACTCTTCGGAGTGTCGAAGATGGAAAGCGGCGTGTACATCGACCACTACGCCGAATACCTCGGCGGCGCACCGCTCAGCGACGGCAACTACGCCATAATATCCCCCTCCGACAAATCGCTTACAATGTCAATCATAGACAGCGACGGAAACCAAACACAGACATACACGCTGCCATATTTCACCTACGACAAGAAGGCGTACTACGAGGTGTACGGTATCTGCGGCAACGTGATGATAGTAGCACACGTGGCAGACGCCGCAGACGATTATTACATATACTCGCCCAACGGACAACTCCTCAACTATGGAACATCAGAATACACTTTTGACCTTATAGTCAACATCATCGACCCGTCCACCAATACGCCGACACACTGCTACGCCATCACCTCCGACATGGTAATGTCCAAAGAAGACAACGCATCCGGCGAAGAAGACAGCGAGGAAGACAACGCATCCAGCGAAGAAGACAGCGAAACCCAGGCGGCATGCATCATCAGGAAATTAGACACACAAGGACACGTAATATACCAGCAATATGTGCCTGACGTACTGGAAATAGACAACATCATAGAGCAAGACGGGCAACTGATTTGCGCGGGCTACTACTCCGACTTATGGGACCAAATGTCGGACGAAAACAACTTCAACCAAGCAACCAGGCTGCTTACATCCGTAGTAGGCAAAATCATCACCCTGAACGCAGACGACGGCAATGTATTGTCCTCCAACACGATATCCCTCGAAGGCGGCGTAAGACCATACGCGGCAGTGCCAGACGGCAAAGGCGGCATGCACATATACATGTCGAGGCATTTCTCCTCCGATGTCGGGCAAATGACAAGCAGCAGCCTATACGGCTCATCAATATACATCTACCACATCGACGATCTCAACAAACTAAACATAGAATAACACCATGGAACTGTCTATTCTCAATATAATACTGATGGTAATAGCGGTGTCGCTCGCGGCGGCACTCGCCTACTCCGTCTATAAGCGCAAGAAACTCATCCTCCAAGCCGTGCGCCGCAACGAAAGGCGGTACAACACGCAACTCCGCGAGGCTGAGGGCGAGATACGACGACTCAAAACCCTCAACACCGACCTCAACAACCAACTGCTCGCCATAAAACCTTCAACCTCAAAAAGACTTAACACATCACAAATAATTGACACAGAAGCACTTGTTGTTGAGCAAAAAAAACTCGAACAGCAACAGCGCGAACTCACCGACCGCAACAAGATGCTCTGGGACATGAGCCTTTCCATAGAGAAGGAGCGCAAGCACATCCAAGCACTCAAAAACGACATCGAAAAGCAGCACAAGGCGGTTACAGACAGCATCCGATACGCAAAACTCATCCAAAACGCCGTGCTGCCTTCACAAGAAATCCTCAAAGAATCATTCTCGGACGTATTCCTGTTTTGGCGGCCCAAAGACATCGTGTCGGGCGACTTCTACTGGATGAAACGCATAGGCGACACCGTGATATTCACCGTGGCAGACTGCACGGGACACGGCGTGCCAGGCGCGTTCATGAGCATGCTCGGCGTGGCGTTGCTCAACGAAATATGCGTGGAAATCGGTGCAAACGGCACACCAGCGCAAATCCTTGGAGAATTGCGCCGCAAAATAATCTCCACCCTCAAACAGAACAACAACCCAAACGAGCAAAAGGACGGCATGGACATGGCACTCTGCATGCTCAACCTCCAAACTATGAAAATGTCATTCTCCGGCGCAAACAACGGAATGTACCTCGTGCGCGGCACAGAACTCACCGAATACAAGGCCATCAAAAACCCTATCGCAATCTATCCGCGCATGAAACCATTTGAAAACCACGAAATAGACGTACAGCACGGCGACTACATTTATATGTTTTCCGACGGTTTTGCCGACCAATTCAGCACCAACCACTTCGGCAAGTTCAACTACCGCCGGTTCCGCGAACTGCTGGTGGACATCAACACCAAGACCAAAGTGGCGTCCGAACAGGCGAAACTCCTCAACGCCGCCCTCGAAGAATGGAGCAGCGGATTTGTGCAACTCGACGACATCCTCGTAGGCGGCTACCGAATCAATTAGCCGTACTTTTAAAGCCAAGAATCTCCCAAAGCAACGCAAGGTCTTGAAGTTCAAAGGTGTATGTAAACATGGTGCAAGTGCCGTTAGCAAAGGTAACAGTCTGCGGCGGATACGAAAATCCAGCACCAACCGCAGTGGCATTGACGGTCATGTAAACGTACACTCGCCGTCGATAAACCGGATGCGGACATCGCGATACCTCACCGACGCCACAATTACAAAATCGTCGTAAGATTCGTCGGCGACACCGACGACACTAAAACCACCGGCAAAATGCACTACCCTGTCGTCCTTCTGCATAATGTACTGCGTAACGGCGTATGTATTGTCGGCAAACAGATACAACGCCCATTCTTCCTTCTTGTCTTCGTCCTTTGAGGTGTACCACGCCACCACCTCCTCCCACGGATATCCCATCGGGAAAAATGGCTGTAGTTCCTTTTGCTCGCCATGATTATTGGGATCCACCTCCTGGGCATCGCCGCGCCATACAGCGCGCACCGACATACTGCCCATGTTAGATTTGTGGCAGTAACCATCCGGCAACGTCCACCCCTCGCGGAAATACAGGCGGTAGGCATTGTCCCTGTCGTACTGCTTGGACGACCAATAGAATCCATAGTTGTCGGCGGTATGGAGACCGCCAATCATAGTACCCGCCGCCGGTAGAAAGATGAAGGGGTCTTTGTCCCTGTCGGAATACCCACGCCGCATATAGAAATAGCCCGTCATGTCATTATACTCGCCCCATTCCTGCTCCGTAAGATCGCACAATTTAGCAAAATCGCCCGACTCGCCGCCCTCCGGCAGCGACAACGGCAAGGAAACGCAATCGAGCGCGTCGGTCCAAACATAATAGCCGCCAACATCCTCGTAACTTTTCGCGCCGACGTTCTTATCCGCCCAAAGCACGTTTTGGAAACCCAAATCTACAAAACCGCTGCGATCCACGTCATAAACCTTGCCGCCCTCCACCTTTTCGTATGCCAACTTATAAAAATTTGTTACCACAGCGGTCTTTTCGTCAAAGGCAACCCAAGCCTCGCCGTCTTTGCTCATGGAGACCTTGCTGCTATTGACCATCATCCAATGCTGCAACGGCGACATCACAAAATGGAAATAAGTTGTCCGCCGCTATCGATCTTCAATGTATAATCTACATTCTGCAAAAAGACGGTGGAATTGCTGCCGGGGTCGTCAGAAGTCTTGTCGTCGCCATCGTCGCCACACGCCGGACATACTATCAGCGCGGCAAGCATCACCATCAAATATCTATAAATCTTTGTGGTCTTCATTTTACATTCCAAGTAAATCCTCCAAAATCTCACGATCTTGAAGTTCCATTCTATATGACAGGAAACTCAAAAAACCATCCACAAAATCTATGGAAAACCAGTTGCCGTATGTTTCGTCCAAGGAGACATTCACCGTCATATTGCGATAGTCGAGGGTGCTGCCAGGCGCAACCTCATACACGCCAGCAACTATTTTTGCACCTAAAAGCCCCTCGTCCCTGTGCTGGCAGTTGACGATAACGAAACGTCCGTCCTTGAAGATATACAACACCACAAACTCCTCGTCTGACACATCCACCTGCTTGTACCAAGCACCCACGTCCTCAACAAGGAAATCGCCCTCCGGGAAATACAAGTACAGCGCGTCCATGTTGTTTTTGGTGTATTCCAACGGCGCAGGCACTCCGCCAGTTTCATGACGGAACTCCATGCCCAACAACTCGCCGCCGCCATCGCTAAACGGTACACTCTCAACATTGTTTTTTATCGAAAAGTCAGCCGCAAAATTGTCGTAAGCCAGATCCCTGTCTCCTTTTACAGAATAATCGCCTTCCCAATAGATAACCCGCGAATCATTATTTGCGACATATTGGGTAAGGAGGTAACGATTGTCGCTAAACAAATACAACGCCCATTTCTCCTGCTTGTCGTCGTCAACGTATGTGTACCACGCCACCACGTCGTCAGCGGGATAGTCATACGGGAAAAACGCGATAAGCGACACCGGATCCACATCGTCCGGCTCTGTCTCCTCCGCCTTGGCATTGCCCCTCCTGATGGGGCGCACAGACATTCCGCCAAAATTTTTCTCCTTGACACCCCACGGTGAGCAATACCAACTGCGCAAAACCAGCAGGTAAGCCTCCGTGTTGCTTATCTCGGCGCAAGACCAATAAAAACCATAGTCGGAATACGAATTGACCGTGCCGGCAACCTTGACACCCGACGCCGGGAAAAATACAAAAGGATCCTTGTCGGCGTCAAAGCAGCCTGACGCCAAGAAATAACGGCCAAACGAGCCATTGCACTCCCCCCAAAAGTAGTACAAATTAGACAGCCTATAAAAATCGGTATCAACACCACGGTCTCCGGCAGTAGGCAATTCCAACGGCGCAGAAACACATTCCAAGGCGTCGGACCACACATAATAACCGCCCGCGTCGCCCACCTCGTCTGCACCGACATTCCTGTCTGCCCAAAGTACGTTGTAGATTCCCAAGTCCACCATGCCGTCCCGGTCTATCGAATAGAGATTGCCGCCCTTCACCTTGTCGTATGGAATCTTGTAAAAATTGGTAACCATCGCGCTCCCTTCGTCCAACGCAAACCACAGCCTGCCGCCATCGCTCATTTCGTATTTGGTATTATTGACCTGCAACCACCTCTGGCATGGCGACATCACAAACTCAAAATACGCCTTGCTGTCGGCAAGCGGCACGGGTTCGGAGGAGTTGTAATTGAATTTGGCGGTGTACTTGTGTCCGCACTTGGCTATGAGGTCGCCGAGCGACACGGTGGAGCGGTCGTCATTGTCGCCGCCCGCCGCCGCAATCTCCACTACGCCGGTGAGAGCGAGCGTATCGGCTGCATCCACAGGTGCTTGCAACGTACCTGCGAAAACGCCGTCGGTGCTTTTCAAGGTCAACGTACCGCTAACATTATCGCCCGACACGTGCATCACAAGCGGCTTGGCAACGTCTTCCTCCGTAAACATAGGAGTTACCGACGACACCTCCTCATCTACGGTGCTCGACACCTTGGATATTGAGCCGTCGCACTTGACAGTCAACGTATAAGCCACATTCTGCAAGAAGACAGTAGTTTTGCCCTGCCCATCGCCATCAGACGGCTTATGGTCGTCGTCGCCCTTGCCACACGCCGCCCAAAAAATCAGCACGGCAAGCAACGCCATTATATGATAAAGTCTTTTCATGTTTCATTATTTTAATCCGAGCAACTCCCATAGCAGCCCATTTTCCTGAATCTTCCACTGCTGGTTATAACCCGATATTGTGCAGATGCCATCCTCCACCGTCATTTGCTGAATGTATGTATAACCAAAGCCTTCTACACAAAGGTCGATGTTCATATTGCAGAAATCAATGCCTCCAATGACAGCAGACTGAATGTTGCCCTCCATCAAAATCTTTCCCGACTGCACGCCGTCCTTTATCCAGCAACTTACAAGGCAGAATTTGTCGTCGCCATATACGTACAACGCCAAGAAGTCCTCCATGTCGTCGCGGGCATCAATCTGCTTGTACCATGCCACCACGTCGCGTTTTGTCTTATGAGTTTCCGACGGGAAATATAATATGGAAGTGCCAGAATTGTCGCGGGTGCATTTGCCAACCACAGGCATATCGTGCAAATCCTTCTTGAAATTTCGTTTTTGGAAAATACATTCGCCATTTTCAAAGTGGACGTTCTTCTTGACGTGCCATATATCGGCGATGATGTCAAAATTGTTGTAACCGTCATCCGCCGCGCCATCAATTACAAAACTGCCCACATTCTGTATAATCCTTGCGTCGGTCTTGGCGAGATATTGGGTAAGGACATACGTATTGTCTTTGAAGAGATACAACGCCCAATCCTCCCATACCTCCTCGTCCCGGCAGGTGTACCACGCCACCACATCGTCCCAAGAATAATCCTCCGGGAAAAACGGCCTGAGTTCCTGTGGCTTTTCTTCCTCCTCCTCTGGGTTCCCAACCTCCACATCGCACCGCAATATCGGGCGTACCGACATATCGCCCGACCACTTGCTGATGCGGCTGTCGGTCAAGACACGCTCCTTGTTAAAAAAGAAACGGAACGAAACAGAGTTGTCATATTTGGTGGAAGTCCAATACATGCCCAATTCGCCAGCAGAGACCACAGTATTTTTTTTGGAGCCGCCCGCCGGGAAAAACAAAAAAGGATCCTTCTCTGCATCAGTGTATCCCGGCACAAAGAAACACATGCCCTTCACACCTTTGTATCTGCCCAAAAAATACGTCGTGGAGGAACATAAAATATGGAAATCGTTGTCTTCAATACCTGTTTTGCCACGCTTAGGCACTTCCAAAGGGGCAGTAACGCACGTAAGCACGTCGTCCCACTCAAAATATTCGCCCGCATCCTCGCAACCATCAGCCCCCACGTTCTTGTCTGCCCAAAGGACATTGGTGATGCCCATATCCACAAAACCGCTGTAATCGATGTCGTACAACTTGCCACTTTCCATCGCATTGTAAGCCATTTTGTAAAAGGATGTTACAACAGGCGAATTGTCCGCCGCCATCCACAACTCGCCGTCGTCGCTCATTGCGTAGCGGTCGTTGTTTATGAGCAGCCAGTGCTGCAACGGCGACATCTTAAAATGGAAATAAGACTTGCTGTCGGCAAGGGCAACCGGCTCTGTGGTGCTGAGGCTGAATTTTGCGGTGTACTGATGACCGCACTTTTTTACAAGGTCGTCAAGGGAAACGGTTGACCTATCGTCGGCATCGCCACCGGCGGCAGGAATTTCTATCGTACCTGTAACTACAAGCGAATCAGCAACATCCACAGGCACTTGCAACGTTCCTGCAAATGTGCCGTCCACATCAGTAAGAGTCAGTCTGCCGCTCACATTCTTGCCCGCCACCGTCATTACAAGAGGCTTAGCGACATCATCGGCAGAAAAAACAGGCACCACCCCACTCTCATCGACCTCGGAATACGCCGCCTTGGAAGCAGAGCCTCCACACCTTACCTTCAATGTATATTGCACGTCATGCAAAAATACAGAATTGTTGTCGTCATTGTAATCAGAAGGGCTGCCGTCGCCATCCTTGTTGCACGAGGCTGCGATTACGACGACCACCAACAACGTAATTATATGGAAGTAAAGTTTTTTCATAGTTGCCTGAATAAGTTTCGCAAATTTAGCAAAACTTTTCCATTTGCCGTATGCGTTTTTGAAAAAATGTTTAATTTTGTCCCTGCAAAAAAACAAGCAATGCGAACACCGCTCAAAAGATACATACTGACCCACGAGGGCCTGACAATCAGCGTCAAGGAATACCGGGCGTCGCGGAGTATGAAGTTGATAGTGCACGAAGATTGCACCATCACCCTCACCTGCCCGCCCCGTACAGCCAAGATGCAGGCGGCTAATTACATACTCGGCAACGTGGATTGGATACGCAAGGCAGTGACGAGGTTCAGCAACCGACCGCGCCGCGCCGACCGCAGCGACATCGAGGTCTCCC
>JAEEGL014951857.1_pt1 | contig 16025 bp, 12 predicted proteins | sample 9134231 | NCBI WGS metagenome assembly JAEEGL01 (sample SAMN16246548, study PRJNA631951) | gut metagenome | biome: gut microbiome; feature: rumen; material: fiber-attached | host: Bos | place: Iran: Karaj | collected 2018-10 | reverse complement strand
GGCGCGTTGATGTAGATCTTTTTCTTCATGACTGTATTATTGCACAAAGGTCAGATAAAGTTTAGAATTTTAGTTGATGAAAAAGATTGCGCTAGTTATGGAAGGCGGCGGCATGCGCGGCGCCTATACCACCGGAGTGCTGACCTGGCTGCTTGAGCACGGGATCACTTTTGATAATCATTACGGCATTTCCACGGGAGCGATCTATCTCTGTTCGTTCCTTCTGAAAAACAAGGAATATCTTTATGAAATGTCGACGAATCACATTGCCGATAAGAAGACGATCGGTCTGCTTCCGCTGCTGCGCGAAGGGCAGATCGTCGGCTACAACTATCTGTTCGACTACGTCATTCCGGACGTTCTGAAAATGGATATGGCGCAGCTGAAGGAGAACTGCCGGAAGGAACCGGCGAAAGTCGGTCTTTACGATCTTTCGATCGACAAGACGATCTACGTCCCGATCACCGAGATGGATGACCATTTCCAGATGCTGAAAGGTTCAGTCACGCTTCCGGTCATCGGCCATAAGGTCACGGTCGACGGCAAGGAATACCTCGACGGCGGCATCACCGACATGATCCCGATCGAAGAGGCAGTCCGCGACCAGAACGACAAGTTCCTGATCATCACGACCAAACCCGCGGATTACGTCCGCAAACCCGCCAACTGGTTTTTGACGACGGTCATGCGTCTGGCCTATCCGGGTCATAAACAGATCTATGAAGACTACAAGGTCCGTCATATCCATTACAACGAACAGATCAGTCTGATCAAAAAGGAAGTCGAAGACAAGAAGGCGGTATGGCTGCTGCCCAGCCAGACTGTCAAGGTATCCCGTCTGCGCGGCGACAAAGAGGACCTGAAGAAACTGTTCAAGATCGGCTATGACGACGCCGAAGCGCGTAAGGAAGAGATCTTTGCGCTGATGGAAAGATAAGAGCTGCGACCAGAGGCCGTAGCTTTTTCATAATCAAAGAGGGGAGAGATACAAGATGGAGATCAGAAAACTGCCGTATGATCTGAGCGTCTGCAAACTCACGGACACCGCTTTGCTCGATGCAGAAAAAGACTTCTATTTCATCGGCCGTACAGCCGACGAGATCTCGCTCGTCTGCAAGAGCGGGGACGTGCCGGAAACGGTTCTGGCCCGGGAAGATGGATGGAAGGCTTTCTATATTGCCGGCGTCCTGGATTTCTCGCTGGTCGGGATCCTTTCCGGGATCGCCTCGATCCTGGCGGCGCAGAAGATCGGGATCTTCGCTGTCTCGACCTACAATACCGACTATATCCTCGTCAAAGAGAAAGACTTCGAAAGAGCTCTCTGCGCTTTGGGGGAAGCCGGCTATACGGTCTGCTGAATCCGGTCATATTTGCGAAAAACAAAAAAGTACAGCGCTGCTGTACTTTGTTTTTTACATGGGGCGAACGATGGGACTCGAACCCACGGAATGCCAGAGCCACAATCTGGTGTGTTAACCAACTTCACCACGTCCGCCATGTGCTTAATTATTCTAGCATAGGGGTTTTCAAAAAGCAATCCGACTTTTACGGCAGTTTTCTGCGCCGTTCCAGCTGCCCGGGAAGCGGGCATTATTGTGACTTTTAACACTTGTTAGAGTATAATTCATGTGTTGAGGTAATTTATGACTTACAAGATCGGTTTTGATGTTGGCTCCACTACGATCAAGGCAGTCGTTCTGGATGAACAGGGGAAGATCCTCTACAGAAGTTACGAAAGACACAAAGCTCAGGTCCGTCAGAAAGCGCTGGAAAAGATCCTTGAACTGCGTGAATACACTGAAGAACCTTTTTATTTTTCCTTCAGCGGTTCTGGTGCTTTAGGACTGGCCGAAGAAGGTGACCTGCCGTTCGCGCAGGAAGTTTTCGCATCCGCCGCGGCGGTGCGCAAAGAATATCCTGATACCGAAGTCGCGATCGAACTGGGTGGGGAAGATGCGAAGATCCTGTTCTTCAAAGGCGCGATCGAACAGCGTATGAATTCGACCTGTGCCGGCGGGACCGGCGCTTTCATCGACCAGATGGCGACACTGCTGAATATGACTCTCGAAGAGATGGATGAAGCCTCTCTCCGCTATCACCGTTTATATCCGATCGCTTCACGCTGCGGCGTGTTCGCGAAATCCGATATCCAGCCGCTGATCAATCAGGGCGTGGACAAGGCAGATCTCTGCGCCAGTATCTTCCAGGCTGTCGTCGACCAGACGATCGCTTCGCTTGCGCAGGGACGCCGGATCGAAGGGAAGATCCTTTTCCTCGGCGGTCCGCTCTACTTCCTGAAAGGTCTGCAGCAGCGCTTTAAGGAAACACTGGGAACGCGTGAGGAAGACGTATACTGTCCGGAGACCGCGATCAATTTCGTTGCCTACGGTGCCGCGCTGACGGCACGGAAACTTTTCGACAGAGAGACCCTGGAAAAGAAACTGGAAGATCTCGTCAACGCGCCGGCAAAGCTCAGTGACGCGCCGCCGCTGTTTGAAAACGAAGAGGAGTACCGGGAATTCCGGGAGCGCCATCTCATGCATGAAGTCAAGTATCTTCCGTTGGAAGAATATCACGGCGATGCCTATCTCGGCATCGATTCCGGCTCGACGACCACCAAGATGGTGCTTCTCAGCGCTGATCACAAGATCCTGTACGAATCCTATTCCTCCAACAAGGGGAATCCGCTGGATGTCGTTCTCGAAGACCTTCGCAAGATCTACGGGACGGCGAATCCGGATATGCGCATCGCCGGCGCCTATGCGACCGGCTACGGCGAAGAGCTGATGCGCCATGCCTTCCATCTTGACGGCGGCGTCGTCGAAACGATGGCCCATTATACGGCTGCCAAACGGTTCAACCCGAATGTTGATTTCATCCTGGATATCGGCGGGCAGGACATCAAGTGCTTCCGTATCAAAGACGGACGCATCGATGATATCGTCCTGAACGAAGCCTGCTCCAGCGGCTGCGGTTCCTTTATCGAGACCTTTGCCCGCTCGATGGGCTATTCGAGCGAGGAATTCGCGACTCTCGGACTGAAGGCGAAGCACCCGGTAGATCTCGGAACGCGCTGCACGGTCTTCATGAATTCCGGCGTCAAGCAGGCACAGAAAAACGGCGCTTCGATCGAGGATATCTCCGCCGGTCTCTGCCGTTCGGTCGTGAAAAACGCCTTGTATAAGGTGATCCGTGCGAAATCGAAAGACGATATCGGGAAAAACGTCGTCGTACAGGGCGGCACTTTCCGCAATGACGCGGTCCTGCGCTCTTTCGAGCAGGAGCTTGGCTATAACGTCATCCGTCCCAGTATCGCCCATCTGATGGGTGCTTACGGCGCGGCGCTTTTTGCCCAGACCCTGGCAGGGGAGAAGAGCACGATCCTGAACGCGGAAGAACTGAAGAATTTCACCCATACATCGCGTTCCGTTGCCTGCAGCGGCTGCACCAACCACTGCTCGCTGACGATCAATACCTTCGCGGACGGCACCCGTCTGATCGCCGGCAACAAATGTGACAAGATGCTGCCGCTGGCGCAGAAGAAAGCGGAGCTGCCGGATCTTTTCAAGATCAAGATGAAGATGCTGGAGGACGAGCAGAAGAAATACCGTCACGATATGAAACTCGGCATGCCGCTGGTCCTCAACAATTATGACCTGCTGCCGTTCTGGAGCGCGTTCTTTGATGTCCTTGGATACGAAGTCGTCTGGTCCAGACCGACGACCAAGGAGATGTATCATGCCGGCCAGCAGAATATCCCGAGCGATACCGCCTGCTTCCCGGCCAAGGTCGTTCACGGCCATATCGAAGAACTGCTGAAAAACAAGGAGATCGATCTGATCTTCTATCCCTGCATGACCTACAACGTCGACGAGAAGCAGTCGGACAACCATTACAACTGTCCGCTGGTCGCCTATTACCCGGAAGTCATCTCCGGCAATACCGAATTCGGCGACATGCGCTTCGTGTATCCGTTCCTCAGCTTCGACGATGAAAGATCCTTCGTACGGGCGATCGTCAGCCAGTTCGCCAAGAAGGACGTCTATTTCGATAAATATACCGTCCGCCGGGCGTTTGAAGCCGGCAAGAACGCGTATACCGATTTCATGAACCGTCTGGTGGAGGAACACCATCAGGTCGTGACCTATGCCCGCATCCATCAGCTGCCGATCGCGCTGGTCTGCGGACGCCCGTATCATCTCGACCCGCTGATCAACCACCAGATCAACCAGCTGCTGACCCAGCTCGGCTTCGTAGTCGTTTCCGAGGAGAGCGTTCCGCGTCAGGTGCAGCATAAGGTCAACGTGCTGAACCAGTGGACCTATCATGCGCGTCTTTACCAGGCTGCCTACTATGCAGGTGAGAACGAGGATATCGAACTGATCCAGCTCGTCAGCTTCGGCTGCGGCATCGACGCGATCACTTCGGATGAAGTCAAGGATATACTGAAGAAGAAAAACAAATTCTATACCCAGATCAAGATCGACGAGATCGATAACCTCGGCGCAGCCAGGATCCGCCTGCGCTCAATGAAGGAAGCGATGCTGCAGAAGCAGAAGGAGTCCGAACATGAGTGAGCATGTGGTCTTTACCAAAGAGATGATGGCGACGCATACGGTCCTCATCCCGTCGATGCTGCCGGTGCATTTCAAACTGCTATCGCCGCTGCTCGCCAAAAACGGGTACCGTGTCCAGGTTTTGCAGAACGAGGGCGATGAAGTCCGGGAAGCCGGCCTGAGCCACGTGCACAACGATACCTGTTATCCCGCGCTTCTGGTCGTCGGGCAGATGATCGACGCGCTGAAACGCGGCAATTACGATATGGATCACATCGCTCTGGCAATGACCCAGACTGCCGGCGGCTGCCGTGCCAGCAACTATCTTTCGCTGCTGCGGAAGGCGCTGGCGCAGGAAGGCTGGGAACACATCCCGTGTCTTTCGATCAACTTCTCCGGCCTGGAGAAGGAATCGAGCCTGCATATCACGACTCCCGCGCTGATCCGTCTGGCTTACGGCACTCTTTACGGAGATGCGCTGATGTGGCTGAAAAACCAGGTCAAGCCCTACGAAACAGTCGAAGGCGCTTGTGACAAGGAGATCGATCTGATCTGTGAAGACCTGAAGAAGGAATTCGAAGGGATCGGCTTCATGCAGTCGAAACGGATATACCGGCATATGCTGAAACGCATGAAATCCGTTCCGCAGGACCGCTCGAAGAAAAAGATCCGGGTCGGCGTCGTCGGCGAGATCTATATGAAGTATTCGCCGCTCGGCAACCAGCATCTTGAGGATTTCCTGATCGAGGGCGGTTTCGAGCCGGTACTCTCCGGTGTCATGGACTTTCTGCTCTACTGTCTGCAGAACAACCTGATCGACTACAAGTACTACCGGATGCACCGCAAGAGCTACTACTTTACGAAGGTCGCCCGAAACATCATCATCTCGATGCAGAAGATCTTCACGAAGGTCCTGAAGGAGGACGGCGAGTTCTATCTGCCGGACGATTTCAACGAAGTGTTCGAGAACGGCAGGGAGTTCATCAACCCCGGCGTCAAGATGGGAGAAGGGTGGCTGCTCACCAGCGAAGTCGTCACGCTCGTCCGTTCCGGCGTCAACAATGTCGTCATGGCGCAGCCCTTCGGCTGCCTGCCGAACCACATCGTCGCCAAAGGCATGATCCGGAAGATCAAGGACCGTTATCCGATGTCGAATATCGTGGCTATCGATTTCGACCCAAGCGCATCGAAAGTCAACCAGGAGAACCGTATCCGGCTGATGATGGCAAACGCAAAATTAAATGAAGGCATGTTCGACTAGAACATGCCTTTTTTATGCTTTGGTTACTTTTTTATGGATCGAGGGATGGGTCGCCATGATCTTTTTGACCCCGTAGGGATAGGCGAAGGCGATGGTGGCGATATTGTTGTCGATGCTGATGACGACGCCGCTCTTGAAGACGGCGTGTTCAACGAGGTCCCCTTTCTTCAGGGCGGACTGGCTGTCGGCTTTTGCCTTTTCGGTCGTGACCGGTTTTTTCGGGGTGAACTCTTCGGAGCCTTCAAAGAAGAAACTCTTCCGCTTCGGCTCATTGAGGTCTTTGACGAAGGCGGGGTCGATCTCCTTGATGAAACGGCTGGGCAGCTTGCCGCTCTGGACGACATAGGAGAACGCGCGGTTCTCGGTCAGATAGAGCTTTTTCTTTGCCCGGGTATAGGCGACGTAGGCAAGCCGGCGCTCCTCTTCAAGACCCTTCATGCCCTCGTTCATCGTACGTTCGCTCGGGAAGATGCCTTCCGACAGGCCAATGACGAAGACGGTGTCGAATTCCAGTCCTTTGGCGGAATGGATCGTCAGCAGGTTGACGGAATCGCTGTTCTTCTCAGCTGCCTTGTCCGTATACAGGGCGATCATCTGCATATAGTCGTTCAGATCGCTGTCCGGGAAGGTTTCTGTATACGTCTCGATATCGTCGAGCAGTGACTTGATGTTTTCGAGACGCTCGGTCTCGTTGTCTTTTTCCAGCATATGCCGGTAGCCGGATTCATCCAGGACGTTCTGGAAGAGCTGGTCGAGCGGGATGCTGCCGAGCTGGCGGCGCCACTCTTCGACCATATTCACGAAGCTTTCGAACTTCTGTCTGTTCTTGGAATACAGACCGCTCTTGACGACTTCATACATCGTCATTTCGCTTTCAAAGGCGATCTGGCGGATATTGTCCAGGGTGGTCGTACCGATACCGCGTTTGGGAACGTTGATGATCCTCGTGAAGGACAGGTCGTCGCCGGTCAGGATCATGCGCAGGTACGACAGCATGTCCTTGACTTCGGCACGCTCGTAGAAGCGGATGCCGCCGTAGATCACGTAGGGGATACGGTTCTCGATGAAGACTTTTTCCACGGTCCGGGAAAGGTAGTTCGAACGGTATAATACCGCGATATCGTTATAGGGTTTCCCCTGGTTGTGCATCTGGATGATCTCGGAGGCGATGTAGTAGGCTTCTCCTTCCTCGGTCTCCAGACTCTTGTGCAGGATCTTCTCGCCATCGCCGTTTTCCGAGTACAGGTCCTTTTTGACACGCATGCGGTTGTTGGCGATCAGCGAGTTGGCCCCGCTCAGGATGTTGTTGGTGGAACGGTAGTTGCGGTCCAGGATGATCGTTTTGGTATCCGGGAAGTCGCGGTCAAAATTGGTGATGATATTGACGTCCGCACCGCGCCAGGTATAGATCGTCTGGTCCGGATCGCCGACAACGTAAAGCCGGTCATGCTCCTTGCAGAGATAGCGTATCAGACGGTACTGATCGCGGTCGATATCCTGGAATTCATCAACGAGCACATAATGGAAACGTTTGGACCACTTGCTGAGGATCGTCGGGAATTCCTCGAACAGCCGGATTGACCAGAGGATCAGATCATCGAAGTCGAGGCCGTAAACGGATAGCAGTCTTTTCGTGTAATAATCATAGACCTTCGCCTTGTTCAGCAGCTGCTCGTCTCCGTGCGCCTGTTCACGCGCCTGTTCAGTCGTGATCCTGGCGCTCTTGTTGGCGGCGATGTAGTCGAGCATCTGTCCGTAGGGATAGACGCCTTTTTCCAGGCCGTATTCCTTGTACGCTTCCTTCAGGATGGCTTTCTGGTCATCCGCGTCGCAGATCGTGAAATTGCGCGGGTAGCCGAGCGCTTCGATATCTTCCGAAAGGATGCGCACGCAAAGAGAATGGATCGTGGAGATCCAGGCGCCGGTGCCGCGTTCCTCCAGCATTTCCTGGATGCGCTTTTTCATTTCGTTCGCGGCTTTATTGGTGAAGGTGATCGCCAGGATGTGATAGGGCAGGACATCTTTCTCCTCGATCAGGTAGGCGATGCGCATGGTAAGAACACGGGTCTTGCCGCTGCCCGCGCCGGCGATGATGCGGAGATGGTCGCTGTCGTCGACGACAGCCTTCTTCTGGTTTTCATTCAGATCTTTAAAAACTACCATAGCCTTTTCATTATACACGAGGAGGGACGGAGTTTCTCCAAAACATGGTATAATATTTCCATGATTACAAGCACTGATTTTAAGGACTACCGTCTCCTTGACAGCGGAGACAGGGAGAAGCTCGAGAGCTGGGCGGGGATCATTCTGCGCCGTCCCGATCCGATGGCGATCTGGCCGAAACAGTTCCCGAAACTGTGGGATAAATGCGATGCTGTCTATTACCGTTCCTCACAGGGCGGCGGTCACTGGGAATACAACCGGACGCTGCCGAAACAGTGGAACGTTGCCTATAAAGAGCTCGTCTTCAAAGTCTCGCCGACCGATTTCAAACATACCGGCCTGTTTCCCGAGCAGGCGTCCAACTGGGATTTCATCGCCCGCAAGGTCAAAGAGGGCACTGAAGAGGGCAGGGAAGTAAAGATCCTGAATCTTTTTGCCTACACCGGCGCGGCTACGATGGCTGCATCTGCTGCCGGAGCTGCGGAAGTCGTGCACGTCGACGCCGCCAAAGGCATGGTCCAGTGGGCCAAGGAGAACATGCAGCTCTCCGGTCTGCAGGACCACAAGATCCGTTTCATCGTAGACGACTGTCTGAAATTCGTCCGCCGCGAACAGAAACGCGGAAGAAAGTACGACGGTATCCTGATGGATCCGCCGAGCTACGGCCGCGGTCCGAACAACGAGCTGTTCCGTTTCGAAGACCAGATCAACGTGCTGATCGAAGAGACGCTGAAACTCTTATCTGATGATCCGCTTTTCTACATCATCAGTTCCTATACGACCGGCTATTCCTGCGAAGTCATGAAGAATGTCCTGAACAGCCATCTGGCTTCCGCTGGTTTCAAAGGAATGGCGGATTCGCAGGAACTCGGCATCCCGGTCGAAAACAGCCAGTTTGCCTTGCCCTGCGGCATCGTGACCCGTTATGATCCGCGTTCTCTATGAAGACAACCATCTGCTGGTCGTCGAAAAACCGGCGAACCAGCCGATGCAGGAAGACTCTTCCGGCGATCCGGATCTCCTGAATGAAGCGAAAGCCTATGTCAAGGAGAAATACGGAAAGCCAGGGGATGTCTATCTGGGACTGGTCCACCGGCTCGACCGTCCGGTAGGGGGTGTCTGTGTCTTTGCCCGCACCTCCAAAGCCGCTTCCCGGCTCAGTGAAGAGATCCGTACGAACCGCTTCCACAAGGTCTATGAAGCAGTCGTTGCGGACAACGGTCTTAGAGACAGCGACGTTTTTATCGATAACCTTAAGAAAGACCACCGCACCAACATGGTGAAAGTCGCGACGGATGGCAAATACTCGGAACTGGAGTATGAGGTGCTGGATAGACGCGAAGGTTTCGCAAAAGTGCGGATCCGGCTGAAGACCGGCCGCTCGCATCAGATCCGTGTCCAGTTCGCGTCGCGAAATCATCCGCTGTATGGTGATCAGCGGTATAATAAAGATGCAAAACCGGGTCAGCAGATCGCCTTATGGTCGAGTGAACTGACCTTCAAACATCCCGTGAAGCAGGAGGAAATGACTTTCTGCTCACGCTGTCCGCATTTCCCGTTCGGATTCTAGGAGGAGTGTATGTCTAAAAGAGTTATTAACCGCTGGTTCGTGGTGATCCTTGCCGCAGTGCTGCTTGCAGCGCTTTCGCTCTACAAGATCCCGCACTATCAGAAAGAAAAAGCGCTGGAAGCTCTCGGTTACAAGGAGGAGGAGATCAAAGCGATCTTTAAGCAGAAGGTCGACAAGGAGATCCTCGCGAATTCCTATTATTCCGAATATCTTGCGCAGGAAGTGCAGAAAGACACCTTCAACAAGAAATATCTCGGACTCTACGTCGTACGAGATTTCGTGAATGAGGACACCTTTACGCTGTATGAACGGCTGCTGAAGACCGGCAAGTACGATGCAGCGGAGCTTTTGACGCTGTTCGGCGGCGCGCATGATTACGAGCTGATGCCGCTGTTCGTTTTTGATAAAGTCGACGTCGAGGCCTATGCCGCCGATTGCCGGAACCATCCGGAGAACAGCGCATCCTCCGTCATCCTGACAAATGATTATCTTGAACCCTACGAGAATACGACGGACGTAAAAGATCCCTCCGCGATCGATGCGTTCGTATCCAAGAAATACTATCTCGGTACCTATGAGCCGAACAAACTGGTAGAAGTTCCGCAGCGCTATGGCGTTCCGAATCTCTTCCTCCAGTCCGAAGGCCTGGCTGCTTTCACCAGCCTCTGCGATGATCTCGCGGACAGCGTCGAAGGCGAAGGCATCTATGCCGTAGGCGCCTATAAATCCTACGAAGACCAGTCTGCTTACTACGAGACTTACGGTCTTGACGCGGATATGTATGCGACCCGTCCGGGCTATTCCGATTCCCAGACCGGCCTGGCGGTCGAAGTCGTCAGTTCGGCAAACGCAAGAGTATCGCTTTTCGGCGAGACCGCTTCCTACAAGTGGATGCAGGAGCATGCCCATGAATACGGCTTTATCGAAAGATATCCCCAGAACAAGAAGAGCATTACCGGCGAAGAAGGCAATTACGCTTACTGGCGCTTTGTCGGCACAGAGCTTGCCACAAAGATCAAGGAATCCGGTCTGACATTCGACGAATACTACGCTTATTACATCAACGGTCAGGAGACCAATGCGAACACAAACACGGCAAATTAACATCAATGGAGAGACTTTTGATCTGACGATCATCTTCCGCCAGCAGAAGTCTTTTTCCTTAGCGATCACCGACCCCTATAAACTGCGTCTGAGCCTGCCGCTTCTGCAGACGGAAGCGTCGGCGCTGCGTTTCATCGACTCCAGAAAAGACTGGATCACCAGAAAAAACAACGAGATCCGCTTCAAAAAGGAAACGACTTTTCTTTATCACGGCGGGGAGGAGATCTGGTTCCTCGGACGCAAATACCAGTTCCTCGTCATGAACGGGGACGACAACATCGTCATAAGCGATGATACGATCTGTTTCTATACACGGAAGCGCACGGAAGAGACGATCCTGAGCGCTTTTTATGCGGCCTGCAAGCCATACCTGCAGGCTGTCTGCGACGAATACAGGCAGGAACTTCTGGACTATATCCGCAGCGGCGGATATTACCGGATCCCGACAGTTGAATACAAGGTTTACAAGCGGCGCTGGGGCGTCTGTTATCCCTCGAAGAACCTGATCGTTCTGAACCTTTGTCTGATCCATTTTCCGCCGAACTGCATCTATTATGTCTACCTCCACGAGATGGTCCATTTCCTGCATCCCGACCATTCAAGGGAATTCCACGCGGCCGTGAAGAAAAAGCTGCCGGACTATAAACGCATCGCGATGCTGATGCATTAAGGGTTTATTGTTTCACTTGAATCTTACCTGTTTAGAAGTTACAATTTATATATAAGAAAGCAAGGTGGTTATCATGGAGAGGTTAAATGCAGCCGTACTTTTCGCACAGGACAGTGCTGGTTTCGGCGCGGATGATTTCTTCATGCCCGAAAAAGATTGCTGCGAGTGAACTTGAGTTCGCTTTTTTGTTTGCTATAAGGAGGGTAAATAACTATGGATACGGTAAACAAAGAATTTTTTGACGCATGTGCCAGTGGTGACTACGCCAAAGTATGTGCCGCTATCGCTAAGGGTGCAAACGTTAACACTGCTAATGGTGACGGCAGAACCGGCTTAATGCGCAGTGCAAAGAGAGGATATAAGGAAATCGTACGTTTCCTTCTGGACAACGGCGCAGATGTAAGAGCACGTGACAAAAACAATAAGACCGCCATCATGGGCGCCGCTAAGAAGGGCTTTGTTGAGATCTGCAGTCTGCTCGTTGAAGCAGGCGCGGATGTGAATTCCCACGACAACAACGGACGCACCGCTTTAATGCGCGCTGCCTTCCTCGGCGAGGCTGATACTGTCAAGTTCCTCGTTGAAAAGGGTGCGGATGTCAATGCCCAGGACAACAAAGGCCGTACTGCGCTGATGGAAGCTGTCCTCGCATTCAAGGTAGATGTTATCCAGTATCTGTTAAGTGTCGGAGCTGATATCAATAAACAGGACAACAACGGCTGCACAGCTCTTATGCGTGCTGCTTACGGCGGATATACCGAACTGGTCGAATATCTGCTGAATAACGGTGCTGACAAGGAGATCGTAGACAACAACGGTCAGAAAGCCGTTCATTACGTTCGTACCGAAAATCTCGACAGCCTGAAAGGCATTCTGAAATAGGAGGATACGAACATATGAGAGACTATTTAGCAAGAGATATCCGCAACGTCGTTTTATTAGGCCACGCAGCCGCCGGTAAGACCGCACTCGTCGAAGCCTGCCTGTACAAGACAAAACAGGTCGAAAGAATGGGCAATGGCAGAGACGTCAACTTCGCGCTTGACTATGATCAGGAAGAAGTAAAGCGCAAACAGTCTGTATTCACAGCCCTGATGCCGATCGAATGGAAGAACAGCAAGATCAACTTCATCGACACCCCCGGTTATCTGGACTACGAAGGTGAAATGCAGGCCGGTCTCGCCGTCGGCGACAATGCCCTGATCGTCGTTTCCGCAAAAGACGGCATCGAATCCGGTACGGAAAAAGCCGTCAAGTATGCGCGCCAGAAAGGTCTTCCGACCATCTTCTTCGTGAACAAGCTCGATGAAGACCATTCCGATTACGCAAAGGTCTACCAGGATCTGCGTGACAAGTTCGGCAAGAATGTTTTCCTTTTCGAAATGCCGATCATTGAGAACAGACAGATCGTCGGTTCGATCAATATCCTCCGTAATAAAGCATGGTATTACAATAACCTGAAAGAACCTCAGGAAGTTCCGGAATCCTACAAGGACGAAGTCGCGCTCCATTATAACGAGATCGCGGAAGCCATCGCTACGACTGACGATGAGCTGATGGAAAAATTCTTCATGGAAGAACCCTTCAGTGAAGACGAGATCGCAAAGGGTCTGCGTATCGCGATCCGCAGCGGCGAGATCTGCCCAGTCTACTGCGGTTCCGCTGCCAAGAACATCGGTATCTCCCGTCTGCTCGACCTCGTTACCGAATACTTCCCGAACTATGCCGAGAAGGGCACAGTCACCGCGAAGGATCCGGAAGGCAAGGATGTCATTCTGGAGACCAACGGCGAAGAAAAGTTCTCCTCGCTCGTCTATAAGACCGTCGTTGACCCGTTCGTCGGCAAGATCTCCTATATCAAGATCATGAGCGGTGTCCTGACCAGCGATTCCGTCGTATACAACACCAAGAAGGAAGAGAACGAAAAGATCTCCCAGATCTACGTTGTCAAAGGCAGCAAACAGGAAGCTGTCGGCAAGCTCTTTACCGGCGACCTTGGCTGTGTAACGAAGCTCGCCGTCACTGAGACGAACGATACACTGTGTGATGAAGACAATCCGGTCATCTTCCCGGACATCAACTTCCCGGAACCGATGCTGGGTGTTGCTATCATGCCGAAGACAAAGGCGGACGAAGACAAGATGTCCTTCGCTCTCCAGAAGATCCTGGAAGAAGACAAGAGCCTGCGTCTTGAGAAGAACGCCGAGACCAACGAACAGATCCTGTACGCTGTCGGCGATCAGCAGATCGATGTCGTTCTCTCCAAGTTGAAGAATAAATACAAAGTCGAAGTTCTTACAGCAGAACCGACTGTTCAGTACCGTGAGACCATCCGCGGCAAGGCGGAAGTTCAGGGTAAGCATAAGAAACAGTCCGGCGGCGCCGGCCAGTATGGTGACGTATGGATCCGTTTCGAACCCTGCGACAGCGACGAAATGGTCTTTGAGGAAGAAGTCTTCGGCGGTGCCGTTCCGAGACAGTACTTCCCGGCAGTCGAAGACGGACTTCGTGAATGCATGAAATCCGGTGTTCTCGCCGGTTACAAAGTCGTCGGCGTAAAGGCTACTCTGTACGATGGATCCTACCATCCGGTAGACTCCAAGGAAATCGCCTTCAAGTCCGCTGCCCGCATTGCTTACAAGGCTGGTATGCCGAAGGCGAAACCGATCCTGCTTGAACCGATCGTCAAGGCGACTGTTGTTGCTCCGGAAGAATACACCGGTGCGATCATCGGCGACTTCTCCAAGCGCCGCGGCATCATCATGGGCAGCGAGGTTACTCCGGAACATGAGATCGTTGTCGACGTCGAAGTACCGATGGCGGAAATGATGCGTTACGCGACAGAGCTCCGTTCCATGACACAGGGCCGCGGCACCTATCATGTAGAATTCGGACGCTACGAACCGGCTCCGCAGAACATTGCGGATGCAGTCATCGCTTCGAGAAAAGCACAGCTCGAAGAAAAAGAATAGTACGAAAAAGAACCGGTCCGTCGGTTCTTTTTTTGTGCGCAAAAGAAAAAGCGCTGGCTCCGGAACTCGGAGCTTGCGCTTTGTTTTGATCAGTTCTGAGTCGCTTCCTGAAGAGTCATCGTAACAGTGATCTCCCGGTTGTCACGCTCGGCTTTGACTGTGACCTTATCGCCGACGCTGTACTGCAGGATCAGACGGTTGATCTCTGCGTAAGAGCTGACTTCCGTGCCGTCGAATTCAACGATCCGGTCATACATCTGCAGACCTGCCTTTTCGGCAGCGCTTCCCTCGACGATACCGGTGATATAAACGCCTTTCTTGTACTGTGCGGAATCCTGCTCGACATCCGACAGCATAACGCCCATCGTTGCACGGTCGCGGACATAGCCGTTATCGATCAGTTCTTTGGCGATTTTAGTCACGGTATTGCTCGGGATGGCAAATCCAAGTCCCTCGACGCTGCCGACAAAGAAATTGGAATTGCTCTTGGCATTGACGATGCCGATCAGATCCCCGTTGATATCGAAGAGACCGCCTCCGCTGTTGCCTTCGTTGATGGCTGCGTTCGTCTGGAAGAGATACATCGTTTGCTTAGAGATCGTTACCATCTTGTCTTTTGCGGAGATGATGCCGTTGGAGACGCTGATGCCTTCGCCCAAAGGATTGCCGATCGCGATCGCGTCATCTCCGATCTCGACCTGATCGGAATCGGCGAGGACCGCATACTGCAGGCCGCTGGCTTCGATCTTAATGACTGCCAGGTCTGTTTTGACATCCGAGCCGATGATTTCTGCCGGATACTCTGTTCCGTCCGCAGTCGTTACAGTAACGCTTTCAGCGTTTTTTATCACATGGTTGTTGGTGATGATGTAGCCGTCTTCAGAAACGATGACACCGGAACCAAGCGCTGCGGCTGTGTCCTGATAAAAGATGCTGTTCGACGTAACGACAGTCCGGATCATGACGACTGTGTCGTAAGCCTTTTTGATCGCAGTCTTCAGATCAGAGCTTTCCTTTACGACATAGTTGACCTGTTGCGTTGTCTCGATGCTCTGTGATGTTTCTGCCGATTCGCTCTTGCTGCCGGACAGAAAGCGGTCATAACTGTAGGAACCTGCCAGACCGCCGGCAAAGGCGATCAGGAAAACCAAGACTACTTTTAAAAATTTCTTCATATTCTTAACCGATCAGACATTGTTCTGTCTGAATTCCTTTCCAGCCCGCAATTTATCGAGGATATACTGTGCGGGCATAGCGGTATATTCATGTGCTTCGATTACTATTATAGAAGTCAATGTGAACTAAAAGTGAATTATGATCAAAATCGGAGCGAAAGGCTTTATAATTGAAGAGTGAGCAATCGTAAAAAAGGAAAAAGGATCAGCACAGGAACTGCCAGGCGCCGTTTTTTTACATCCGGCCTTTTGCTGGTGATCTATATTCTGATCGTGACCTATTTTCCGGCACTGTTGACGCGTTATCTTCAGATCACCGGCTCTCCCTTGTCCGGAAGCGACGGAAGACCGCTCATGCTGGGCATCTTTTATCTGATCTATGTGCTTTCCGCCACGCTGATCTTCTTTATCTACGCAAAAGCGAACGGGGTGCGTTATAAGGATTTTGTCCGTCCCAGCCGCTTTTCATTCGTAGAATATCTGACTGATACGGTCCTGATCACTTCGGTCGTGTTTATCGGGATCTTCGTTTCCTCGATGATGCTGAATCCGCT
>JAEEGL013556416.1_pt1 | contig 16025 bp, 13 predicted proteins | sample 9134231 | NCBI WGS metagenome assembly JAEEGL01 (sample SAMN16246548, study PRJNA631951) | gut metagenome | biome: gut microbiome; feature: rumen; material: fiber-attached | host: Bos | place: Iran: Karaj | collected 2018-10 | reverse complement strand
GGAGACACAGAACCGTCCCCTGTCTCCCCTTTTATTCTCCATTCGCATGATCGTGATCCATCATCCAAGACATCCCCGTATGGAATCAAGCAGCTTCTCCTTTGACGGCGGCTTGAGTATATATGCCGCAGGTCTCAAGGAAAGAACCGCCGATATGTTATCCCTGTCACTCACTCCCGTAAGAAAGATGACCGGTATATCCTTAAGGTCATTATCCGCCCGTATCTTCTCCAGCGTCTGTCTGCCGTCGCAAACAGGCATCTCATAATCAAGAATGATAAGATCCGGTCTCCTTTTACCCATACTGGCCAGAGCTTTCACGCCCGACGGCGCCAGCTGAACATCATAGTACGGTTCGAGCATGACCTTTATGGCTCTGAGCATCTGACCGTTATCATCTACGGCAAGGATCGTTTTTCTCTCATTCTCTTCCTTTTGAACACTGACTGCAGCATCCTTAAGATCCAGCCTTCTGCAGATACATGCATAGATCGCTGAATGGCTCACCGGTCTGGTTATATTCTGAAACTGATCCGTTTCATAATATTTAAGAAACCTGTTGCTCTCCTCCTCGGTACCCACCGTGATGACGGGTATCTGCGAATAGCTGTCCCTTATCTTCGCAAATACGGACTGCTGTCCTGCATACGTTAACCCCACAAGGCTGATGATGATAAGATCAGGAGATGTCATCCTTATAAGCCCCGGGAGTGTCTGTACATTGTCAGTACCTATCTGAACCCCGAAGTATTCACTGAGAAACCGGTTAAGATCTTCAAGTATCTCATTCATTTTTCCAATAAGCAATACCTTTTTCATCACAATCCTCCCATTTCACTCTTAATATCTTCAATGCAGGCACTGCAGCCCTCATCATCAACATCAGACACAAGAGCCTTAAGTCTTAAGACACCGCTCCTTATCGCCTCCGGAAGAGGCATGGCCTCAAGTGTTGCCATTGCCTCATCCGCTCTGTCCAGATCAAAGCTCTGCATTGCCAGATCAATGATCTCAAGACAGCCGTATGCCAATTCAACATCGAAATCATCCGTACTGCATTCGTCCCGTACCCCATCATCCATGATACCACCAAGGAGCTGCTTATAGCCTCTCCATTCTTTTATGAAGATATAATTCATTGATGCTATCGTTTCAAAGTCATCGTTTGAAGCTGCATTCTCAAGGATTTTTGCCATCCCTGCCAGCGGTACGATCCCGATTATCTGGGCACTGCTCTTCATACCGTGAACCTGTATCCTGTATGCCTCCATGGCATCCTTATCCGGCAGCCCGGCATATATTCCCTCGAGCCTGTCGGCATGCAGCTCTATACAGTCAAAGAAATCCGAAAGTACACTCCTCATAAGTGCCGTATCCGGCAAATGGAGTATGGCATAATCCCAGTCAAGTCCGTCTATCTTAGGATATTCACCTGCTGTCACTGATAATCCCTTCTGCTCATCGCTCTCCTGCCGCCTTTCAAGCTTTTCATCAGGCAGATAATCCGCTATCATCTTCTCAAGCTCCTGCCCGTTTATGGGCTTGGAGAGATAATCCCAAAAGCCATAACCAACATATTCCTCTTTCGCTCCTGCCGCCACATTTGCCGTCAGGGCAATTACAGGCGTATCAGAGTTAAGATTTCCCTCAAGCTCAGCCATTCGCTTCCTTGTCTCTACCCCATCCATTCCGGGCATCCTGTGATCCAAAAAGATGATATCATATTTCTCACGGGTAAGCTTATCAAGACACTCCTCACCGCTTCCCGCGGTATCTACATTGATACGTGTTTCCTTCAGGAGACCCGCAAAAACAGTCAGGTTCATCTGAATATCATCAACAGCCAGAATCTTCGCATCCGGAGCCGTAAATGATGCACTGTATACGGGATTATTCTTAATACTCTCCTTCCACGCTTTTTCATAATCACCAAGCGGTTCCCATGATACCACCTTCTGAACGATCTCAAACGAGAAATCCGATCCCTTGCCGTATTCACTTGCAACCTTAAGCTCGCTTCCCATCATGGCAAGAAGCCTTGTGGTAATACTCATACCCAGACCGGTACCCTCAATGTTTCTGTTACGTCCTTCATCGATCCTCTCAAATGCACCAAACAGCTTACCGATGTCCTCTTTCTTTATCCCCGTCCCTGTATCCTTTACGCTTACTCTGAGCTTTATATGCTCATCATCCGCCCTTTCCCACGACAGAGCAAGAGTCACACTTCCTTTTTCTGTATACTTTACTGCGTTGGTAAGTATATTTGTGAAAACCTGCTTTATCCTTATCTCGTCTCCGTACATGCGTGACGGCACATCAGTGGAAATATCGGTTATCAGATCAAGTCCCTTCTTCTTTGCTCTTATGGAGATCATTGTCACAAGATCATGAAGCGTAGAGGCAAGATCATATTCATTCGGCAATATCTCCATCTTGCCTGCCTCTATTTTTGAAAAATCGAGCACATCGTTAATGATCCCGAGCAGGGTGGTTCCCGCTACCTTTATATTCTCCGCGTATTCTCTGGTGGAATCTTCGTGACTTTCCCTGAGGATCATCTCATCCATCCCCAGAACAGCATTTATCGGAGTTCTGATCTCATGGGACATGGATGAAAGGAATACGCTCTTACTCTTACTCTCCGCTTCGGAAACAGCCAGACGACTCTGTACCTTCCTTATATCATCCACCTGCTGAAAAACAACAAACATAAGAAGGCACAGCAAGCCGATGAGCATTGGCAGTTCGCTGCTTTTCAATTCAAAGAATATAAGCATGATGATCTCAATGATCGACATTATAAGGAAAGCCGCAAAACCAAGGGCAGTATAAAAGTACTCCTTTATATGCCCATTCCTTATATCAAGTATCAGCGTGGCAAAAACACCGACAACAGACATTGCAAGAACCGAATCAATATAGACCAGTGAGGTCTGGAATGACTGTACTCCCGTAAAATGCAGTATCGTCCATAAGACAAAGCTTACAAATGAAATGTAGAAAAGTATGGTAAAGCAGTTGTCGTATCTCCCCTTCTGAATGGAATTAATGTATATCAGCAGCGCAAAAGGCATAGTCATGCATAGCATAAATCCCATGATACCGTCAGCATAGTATATCCCTGTAACAAACGGAGTAAGCTGCGATACGCTGATCAGCCAAAGCGCGACATCCATGATACCCAGCGCCGCATACAGAACATCCATTGGCTGCCTGTACCATATCCGCATTACGAGCACTATGATGCAGACCATTGAGGCTGCAACGAGCAGCACAATCGACATTACAAAGGCGGAACCGTATTTGTCATAAAGATATGGTCTAAGACCATCGCTCGATATGACAAAGGTCTCGGGAACAACCGTCGGATGCCAGTCAGTGCTGTATCTTTTTATCACAAGTGAAGCTCCGGAGTCAGACTCATCAAGGTTCACCATAATGTAGAAATCCTTAAGTGAGCCCCCGGGGATCGCAACATCCCTCGATCTCTTGAAATCCTTTCTGAGAACTCCGTTGATATAGACTTCCACATCACTTCTGTTCAAAAAACACAGCAGGCATCCACCAGGAAGATCATCAGGCAGCACAGCGCTTATAGTGAAATCCTCATGCATAGCCCTCTCATCATTATAAACCCTGTATGCTTCAATGCTGTTCCCATCCTGATCCGTAACCGTCCATTGTTCAATATACTTCAAATAATGATCGCCGTCTGTCGCACCGTCCCTCAAGGCGCCCAGAAGACTGTTCCACACAAAAGCACAGCATATGATAACAGAAAAGAGCAGCAGCTTTATCACTATTTCTTTTTTCAAGGCTTTATTTATACTCATCATAGCTTCTCCACGCCTGATCATAGCAGGAAACAGACAGCAGGCGACACAGCTTTTATTCTTTGACGTTTGCTATGCCGGTCTTATGCAACGAAAAAACAGCCTCAAACATTATATCATGCCTTAAGACAGGGGGACGGTTCTTTTGTCTTTTTTTAACCAAGACAAAAGAACCGTCCCCCTGTCTTGCAGATCGTCAATGATCTGTTCTCTGGATGCTTTGAGGTTATGTGCGATAATCTTCTTTTCATACATTTCGTCGTACTTGGATTAGATTTTAAAAAGACATGATCCTACAGAATCACACCTTTCTTAACAATCACCTGTTTATACGTACAGCATATTCATAAAGTCTTTTAAGCATATTATCCTCCTTAAGTTGATTATAGTCTAGGGGGATTGAAAATGTTTTCTAAATTTGATTGTTATCTATGTATTTCTCATATGTAAGTAATGCGGTAGCGACCCACACAGCTTCTGTTACTTCAAGTTCTTTTATAGCCATCTATTACAACTCCTAAAAATTGTTCCATCTTATAATTCTTTAATTATCTCCATAAATCTTTCATATGAATATGCGCCTGTATAACCGGGATCCTTACTCTGAAACACCATGTAATACTTGTAAAGTCTACCAGCTTGGCTTGCCCACTCTGCTCCGGTCTCTGCCTTTGCTTTTGATTCGGAATTATCCAAATGATCACCCTTGGTTTCGATCATTAGAATCTTTCCATCATTAAGTTTCACCATCAGATCAGGATATGCAGTAACTGCTCCGTTAATTGCAAATCCACGTCTCGAAATATTCCTGTGCCACCACCTGACATTGTCAAGGCTGGCAATTTCATATACAACCTTTTTCTCATAATCATTAAGATCACCGTCCTCTTCTTCATACAAGGATTTTGGAATTGAGCTGATTGTCTTAGTCGGTGAAATACTCTCATTAAGATGATACATCGGATGACACTGTACATAATCCTGTTCCAGCCACTTCTTGAACATCTTCGTCTCGTGTTCTGCTAATAATCCATCAACCTTCTTCTTAATCTTGGCAACGTACAGTTCTGTATTTTGCTCAAGATCGGTCAACTGCGTCTCTGTCATCTGATTCATTATTCTTTTTACATAATCGTTTATTTCGGCATCACTAACTGAATTATTCTTTGATAGTCTTTTACAGATACGATCCCTGCAAAGATTCCTTTTGCTTTCCGTAGGGCGTGAATCAAACCATTCCTTAACTGATTCCTTCTCAAAACCTTTTAGTTTCCATGCCTTTGGTGTTTCGTCCTTATCTCCTACATCTACTTTTGCAATTTCCGCTTCTATGGAATCAAAATCAATCTCAGTATTTTTATCACGAAGGGTAAATCCCTTTCTGAGGCTTTCCCTATCAAGAAGTTCAAATTCATGCTCTGAAAACAGACTTGCATCTCCCTCTACGACAAACTGCGGCAGTTCAAGTTCTTTTATGTCTTCTTCAAATTCTTTTCTCACATGATATTTCTTCATCTTCTCCACCACTTCATCCGGGATATCATCGAACTGTTCATTTTCTACTTGGTTTATGTTCTCCCAATATACTGTATTTTCTTGCAATGCTGTTTCGATCATGTCATCTACAGCATCCTTTGCCTGTCCTGATATTTCGCCCGTCTTATTGTTTGAATCCAATACATTCGACAGCTGCTCCTTCAGCTCCGAGATATTTACCTCTATAGAATCATCAGCAACCGACTCGTTCTCTTCCTTAAGCCCTATCTCCTCCATCGTCATCTGGACTTCTTTGGGTTCTTCTTCCTCAACAATCACATAGCTTTCAACATCCCTTACCATATAATCTTTCTTAGAAAAGCCTGCATTGTTTAAGCCCTTTACAACCTTATCCAATGTACCGTAAAAATCAGCTGACGAGGTAATCGCATATGACAGATTCAGTTCCTCTGCTTTATTCTTCTTAGTATGAGGCAGTCGCAGTACGCGCCCAAGTATCTGTTCAACATCAACCGTTGAGCTCCTGTTTGCTACCGTTGCAAGAATATATGCAAACGGACAGTCCCAGCCCTCCTTAAGAGCATTTACTGTTATGATATATCTAATCTTGCACTCTTTTGCTAAGAGGTTTTCCGTCTTTATCTCATCCTTGTTGCCCGTCTTGATTGCAATCTCTTCTTCCGGAATACCGATCTCAATCAATGTTGATTTTATCTTTTCATATGTCGTGCTATCATCTGATGTACGTGGCTGAGCTTGCAATAACACGATAGGTCTTATATACCTACCTGTTTCCTGCTCATTCTTTATTGCCTTCAATTCAAGTCTCTTACGCAGGCTTATGGCACTTAAATACACATCCTCCTGGCTTTTCATGTTATAGACAATAACCGGCAGCTTTACCATATCTTCCTTCTTAAGCTGCCTCGCATCAACATATGAAATTATATTACTGCCTTCTTTAGGGGTAGCAGTAAGGTCAAGCACAAAGCATGGATTGAAATTCTCAAGCATTTCTATACTGAGCTTAGATGTGGCATGATGGCTCTCATCTACTATCGTGACCGGATTAAGTTGCCTAATAATTTGTATGAGTGCTGTATCATCCACATCATCGAGCAACATATCTCTATCACCAAGGTAATCATTAAAAGAAGTCAGGTTTCCGTTCTGTTGGTATGCCTTCCTACCATCCTTTTTATTTGTCCTAAACGAATCATATGTAAGTATGAAAATAGACAGGTTTTCATCTACAGATACGGGATTGAAGTTCTGTCCGTTAAGGAGTTGATCCTTCGTATATACTTCAACTTTACCAGCAAAATCAACATCTATCCTCTGCCGGTAAGGATGTGCTGTGTTTGTCAGATTTGATACCGTCTGCCTAAGGATCGCATCCGAAGGTACAAGCCATACAACCGCTTTGGGATGTATATGTGGCATAGACTCAAATATTGGCTTGATTGAATTGGCTGCAAGAAAAGTCTTTCCTCCACCTGTCGGAACTTTAAGACACACATGGGGAACACCCTTTAAAACATTATTATATGCCGGCATTCCTGTTGGACCGATAGATACGCCCTTTTCTTCCCACAGGGCATTATAAGCCTGCCTTATACTCTGCTTTTCAGATAAGAGCGTGAGAAACCGGCCTAAGTCCTTTATCACTGATCTCTGATAATTCTTCAATTCCATATGGCTATAACCTCGCTATATCCCTCGGTATCTTCTTGAATGTGATGTTATATCTGCGCATTTTATCATCAGACAGGTTACATGTATCTGCATATATAACATAAGCATCCGCCTTCGTCTTTATCGTTTTAAGAAAATCATTATCAAGTACAGTCAGTTTCCCCTTCTCATAATTGAAATAGTATGCTGTTTCATTATGCAATCCCAAATAATATATATTATCTTCTTGTACAGGTTTCTTATACGCATTTCTTGTCTCCATGTACCAGATATATTCCCGCAAAGTCTCAGTATTAACCTCGGGGTTAAGTTGTTCATTATCTATAATAAGTTGTTCTCCCAGTTCATAGTAGCTAAATCCTCCACCCGTACCTTCAAACATTTTATTACTATCACCATAACCGTCTATTACACGCCGTACACGTTCCGCTGTAATGGAATCTGCATAGTCTTCCATTTCTACAAGTATGAATTTGCGTTTTCCACCATCTGCCTTATTTGCGTTCAACACAGCATGAGCTGTTGTGCCAGATCCTGCAAATGAATCGAGGACAATACTATTCTTATCAGTCGCAATATGTAACAAATACTCGATTAATCTTACTGGTTTAGGATAATCAAAAACAGCCTTCCCCAAAATTGATGCTAGTACATTATTTCCTTCTTGAGTATGTCCAACAGTTTTATGGTCTAACCACGTCCAAGGTACCATGCCAGGCATTTCACTTAGAAATCTCTTGACTGCGGGCACTCCATTACCATCAGAACCATATATCATTTTATTCTCTTTAACAAACTGGTCAAAACCCTCTTTTGTTACTCTCCAACAACGTCCTTTAGGTGGTAAAACCACGCGACCGGAAGGTAATGTTATTTCATACATCTGATTCGGCCGATAACCTGGGGCTGTAAAATCGTTTGCTTTCCATGGTCCACGTAAATCATTGTCTGGATTTGTAAACTGTTTCGTTTGTTCTTCGCCCAGTGGTAATAGATTCCTTTCTTCCTTAAACTTGTCCATGCAGGATACATAGCATAAAATATATTCCTGAGCTGTACTTATAGCAGTTCTAACGTCGGGAGAATATCTCTTCTGCCATACGAATGTTGCCACATATTTTGTATGTCCAAAAATCTCATCGCAAATCTGCTTCAAATTAGAATATTCGTTATCGTCTATCGAAATGAATATTACTCCCTCTTCTTGATGCAGAAGTTTTTGCAAGACGCGAAGCCTTGGATACATCATGCAAAGCCACTTATCATGCCTAGAAAGATCATCGCCCTCTTTTCCAACTACCTCGCCAAGCCATTTCTTTATCTTGGGATCATTCACATTATCATTATATACCCAACCTTCATTGCCAGTATTATAAGGTGGATCAATATAGATACATCTAATCTGACCCTCATATTTAGGCAGCAACGATTTAAGCGCTTCAAGATTATCCCCATGGATAATCATATTATCTGCATCTTTATCACCATAACTGTATTTTTTATCCAAAACACGATATGGTACCTCATTATGATGGTTCAATACCTTTTCTTTTCCAATCCAATTCAGTGACGGCATGTATCCATCTCCCTCAAAACAACGAATATCTCTTTCGTTTATCTATTATAGACCTTGCAGAATTATTATAAATTGTACCACAAATAGCACCAAATTACTCTATAGAATTAACCTTAGCGACCCAAATTAAGAAGGAAGCGCTTATTTTGATCGCTTCCTCGTATAATATAATTTAAATATCACATAGCAAATCCTGTAAGTCTGTTAAAACAATTCTAAATTCAGTTGTAAATGAATTCTCAAATTCACCCCTTTGCATAATACCCTGCAGTTTATATCCGCTATCCAATCCCACCCCCGCAAGATCCTGCTTAAATCCCATAATATGATCTTCTCCCTCGCCATGATCATCCCACAGTCTAATTTGCATTTTTGATGTCCAATGATAGATTGTTTCATATAGCGGATTTTCAAACGCAATAGCATTTTTGTTTCCTGGAATCGATTCACCTTGCCTAAGTGCCAGCATACTCCTTATATCCTCTGCCAAACAGCTCCAATCAGGCGGCATATAATCGAACGGTGGTTTTTCATCATACTGTTCATACTCTCTCTTCCATTCAGGTTCTTCAACATATATGTAATATGCCACTAAAAGTAGCATAATCCTGTTAAGCATTGTATTTATACTTGATTTATATGGTGATTCAAAATTCAAATATTTAATGATTCTTTCAACTGTGGCCTTCACATCATCAATTGTTTTCAAATCCATAAGTTCATTGTAGTTCATACTTGTTTTTACCTCTCGTTCCCATTCAATTCCCAATTCTTTTGATAGAATTAATTTGTCTTCATATCTCGGGGTAGATTTCCCGGTTTCCCAGTTACTAACAGTCTGTTTTGTATATCCGATTTTATCAGCAAGTTGCTCTTGGGTAAGATCTTTATCCTGTCTCGCTTTTCTTATTCTTTTCCCTATTTCATATCTGTCTTCCATATCATGTCCCTCCTTGATGATAATTATATGAGAGCATACCGCAAATGTCTGTCAAAGATTCCTTGACAAAGTAAAAGAATGCGTAAGGCTTATCTATACTTCATATTCTGAACACGCTTTTCTATCAGCATAATTCATTTTTCTCTTAACTTTACAGAATTTGCCGCAATACGAAGACGATTCTGATTCAGGGCAGCATAATGTTTCTTTGTCGTATTCACATCCTTATGCCCCAATACAGTCGCAACAAGGTAAACATCGCCAGTTTCATTATATAAACTTGTTCCAAATGTACTTCGAAGCTTATGAGGCGTAATCCTTTTTATTGTTGTTACTGTCTGTGCATATTTAGATACAAGCTTTTCTACAGAACGCACGGACATCCGCTTTTTCTGGAGTGAAAGAAACAAAGCATTTTCATGGCCAGAGATAGCTACCATATGTGAGCGTTCTTCATAGAATTTTCGTAGTACTCTTTCTACCTCCTCACCGAAATATACAATCTGCTCATATCCACCTTTACGCTTTATAAGCAGTCCGTTGTTGTTAAAGTCGACATCCCTTATATCAAGACCCACACACTCTGACACACGAATCCCTGTCCCTAAAAGAAGCGTCAAAATTGCTAAATCACGCACCTTGGTCTTATCATGGTATGACAGCTGTTTTTCTGTAAGTTTTTTGCCCGTCTCTACATTATCAAGTAGAATAGCGACTTCATTCACATCTAGGCGTATTATTTCTTTTTCATGGATTCTAGGCATTGGAACAAGTGAAGCCGGATTCTTCTGTATCCTTTCAGTACGATAAAAATAGTTATACATACTTTTTAACGATGAAAGCTTGCGTTGTTTTCCGCATTCATCATTCGTATAATCTACGCCATTTTTGACATAACAGGAAAGATAATCCATATATTCTGAAATATCGATAGGTTTTATCATATCCAGAATTTCAATATTCAGTTCGGTTATAGGAATATTATGGCAGAACTTATTATTATCATGCAGATATTCAAAGAAAAGTCTCAAGTCATATGCATACGCAAGACGTGTGTGCGTTGTCGTGGTATCTCTAACCCCCAAAAAGAACTCGTGGCAAAAGTATGGAAGTGTAGCAATAATCTTTCTGAGCTTTAGCATATTATCTATATCGCTTTGCTCATGATAATTACGGTATTTTTTTGATTTTATCATGTAAACCTCCTAGTCAATTAAGACATGGAGATTTTATCTTTCCTCTCATTAAGCTTATTGTTTAAAACGGTAATCGTCCTTTTTCCGACTGCTATAAAAAGTACCCCTAATATACCTACCACCAAACAAGCGATAACGAGAATCAGGCTTTTCTCGAATATTGCCCACATTGCTAACGCAGCAGAAATAAGTGAAACTCCAAATGCAGATGTTGCCACGTCCATGGTAGTTATGCTTCTTCCCTCAAGATCAATCGTTATCTTGTTGATTTCCTTAATCCATTGGTCGAATTCGGCCTTTTCTTTCGGATCAATATTGTCAAGATCTCTTCCATAGAAGAGTTCCTGCAAACTAATACCAAGACATTCTGCAAGATTCAGGGCATTATCCGGCTTTATGGAACCTTTTCCACTTTCCCAAGTTCCTATAGTTCTTGGACTTACACCGACTTTTTCGGCCAGCTCCTCTTGGCTCCATCCTTTAAGCTTTCTTTTGTCTTTTATGTAGTTCCCGGTTTTCTCCATGTCCATTATTCTTTTCCTCGACTCTAACAAACAGGCTCATAGTTTACCATGAAGTAGACTTCTGATTCTCTTCCGAATATGCTTTTTCTTGAATATTATTACTTGTATATTTGATTTTACCATAACACATGCACAATGTACTAAGGGATATTTTATGTAAAAAAAGGCTGCCTCCACCACCCTTTAGGATGGCTTTGGCAGCCTTGATCATGCAAGCACAGGTTCCTGTCTTGCTTTTACATTATTATGTTTTCCGGAATGCTCCGTCTTCCTCGCTTCGCCAGCGGCCAGGCGGTCCTTGATACTGGTCTTCTCCAGGAGCTTTTCTTCAATACCGGTTATGATAAAGGAGGCGGTCTTACGGATCGTTTCCATGGAAGATTTAAGTTCCTTCAGATCCTTATCTGCAGCCCAGGTCGCTATATATGAAAAGCTGTAATCTCCGACCTTATCATCGAGATTGAAATAACTCATCACTGTATAAGCCGTCGATTCCGCCTCGGTCTCAATGGTGCTCTTGGTTTTCTTATCCGCATCTTCGATACCTTCTATCCTGGAACCTTCCTTATCATGCAGCAGTGAATGGACCGTCTCATGGATCAGTGTTTTCAGAGTCTGGGACTCACTCATCCCTGCCTTTACCACTATCTTCTTATCCTGCAGGGAGTAATAACCCTTGGCGCTTCCCTCGATATCCTCATATGACACCGGTACAGGCGAAACGCTCTCGATGGCCTTAATAAGCCGGTTGTATCCATTGACCTTATTGGTCAATTCGTTAACTCCCAAGCTAGGAAGCTCTTCTCCCTCTGTCTGAGCCACATCATAAACATACGCAACCTTATACAAGGGGATAGTCACCTGTACGGTTTCCATTTTCGGGTTCCCGTGCTCATCCAATACACGTTTATTCGTGACCGGATCCAGCATCTCAACCTCCGTTTCCTTCTTTACGGGAGCAGGGGCGAGGATCTTGATACCCTTCTCGCCCCTCTTTACATTCCTGTGGAAGTTATTCTTCCAGGCATTGAACCCGGCGACCAGTGAAGCATCCGGTCTTTGCAGCGCTATGAGCAAAGTATTGTTGAAGCTGTAGTTATGGAACTTCGACATGGTCTTAAGATATTTCTTATAGTTTTCGCTGTCGAATATCTTCCCGACCTGCTCATCCAGCTCCTTCGTGATCTTCTCGATCTCCTGCCGCTTCTCCTCATTGCTGCGCTTTTTGAATGTCCTTCCCATAGCTGACACCTCATACGGCAAGAGCTTCCTTTGCCTTCGGTGCCTTCACCTTATCAGCCTTCTCAGCAAGTCTCGCATTCTTCTTGGCTTCGCCCGTCTTAAGACGGTCCTTGATTGACGTATGCTCTTTCTTCTCGTTCTTCGGGGAAGAGACCTTGGCTTCTTTATCCTCAATCTTAGGCTCCTCCCCTAAGTCAAAAGGGTTTACGGCATCCCTCTCAAGCTCGGCAAAATCATAATCACGACCCTGCTTTTCAGCCGTCTTGCCGAAATACTCATCCAGGACAGCCTGCTTTATCTGGGCTGCAGCTTCCTTGCTCACAGGGAAAGCCACATCCTTATAGACATCCTTGCCGTTCTCATCCACCTGATTGGTCTTATAGGAAGGCATCTTGATATAGATATTCCCTTCCTTGCTCTTCCTTATGGAGATACTGCCGACCTTGACCATATTGCCGAAATTGACTGTTGCCAGTCCCATGAGGGGCTCCCTGCCCTCAAGCTTTGTTACCTTTGCACTTATATCCATATTTGTTCCTCACTTTCATAAATATCTTTGCGGCGCTCAGAATGATGATCATGATCATTCAAGCACCGCCTGCTTTGTCTTAGTCTTTGCGGGCTTAGGCTCCAGTGCCTTGGCGGCTGACTTTGCCTTGCCCTCTTCGAGTCTGTCCTTGATGCTCTTGGGTTTTTCCTTATCCTGCTTCTTACCGGGCTCCTCTAACTTAAGAGGCTCCTTCGTATCAGCGATCATGAGCTGTTTCTCTTCCCTGGAGTACAGGTACACGTTATAGGAAAGCCTGTCCTGTGCATCAAGCTGGGTGTCGTTGACATCCCTTACCATCTCCTTGATCTCCTGCGGGCCCATATTCCCTGCAACGGGAACAAGGATAAGCTCATGGATTGATGAGGGGATGATATATATATCAGTTCCCTTCTCCTCCGCAAACTCCTGAAGCTTATCGGTAAAGATTATACCTGCAGCCCCGTTCATCTTGGACTCATTGCTCATGACATACATCTCAGGTTCTCCCATTGGGATATCACCCGGAAGTTCCAGATCCATATGCATGAGCTCCTTAAGCACCTCAAACATGCTTGTTATGTGTGGCGGCTGCTTCTCCTCCATGTTCTTTGTCGCACAGGAAAGAAGATCGGCAGGCTTTACATCCCACATCTTCATCTGCTCGTTCTTTACCGTTGCCGTCATGGAACCGTATGAATCCATGTTCATCTGCACCTGAAAGATCGCTGCCAGGTCACCATACTTATAATGCGGTGTGCTCTGGAGGAAATCCCTGTTCATGTCGTAGTTGATGACCTTTATCGACAGGCGTTCAGCCACCTTATCAAAATCAGTCATGAAATCAACCGCGATACCCTTTGGCTCCTTATGTATCTCATATGATTCCCTAAGGTCTGTCATGATCTCCTCTAAGGTGTCACCGTTTAAGAACTGCTCAAATGCAGTCTCCAGATAAATGGTAGGATAGATGTTGCTCTCCTTTCCTGCGTCCGTATCACGGATCGTGAACCCATGAAGCACCACCCCGTTGTTCTTAAGGACATCCTTAAGATCCACGACATGGGTTTCTGCCATTTCAGGCACGTCATCGAGGATATGATCCTTTACATATGCTGCAAAATCCTCGATCGTTTTGATCATTTCATTTTCCATATTTATTGTCCTTTCTTAGTTGATGTATTGCCCCCTCCTTACGTCGGCGGCCTTTCGTCAGAACCATCCTGAATTCTGCTTCGCAGAATGGTTCTTCCTCTCAGTCCCCTACTACTGATATATGTTAAAAAGGCACTGGTCGCCCGATGCCCTTCCAACCATTGTTGTACGCTTATCTGCGTTTCTTATGCCTGCGCTTCTTATGAGGCTTTACAGACACAGGCTTCTCTGCCAGATCCTCCGGCATTATATCCATACCATCTACTGCCTCTTCCGGGATATCGTCATAGAACTCAACGCTCTGGATATCATCTATGAGTCCTGTCTGAGGAGCATCCTCAATAAATCCGACATAGATATCATCTGCCTCTTCGCTGTCATCGGAATTCTCTACAGACTCAGCGTCATCTGACTGTTCTTCAGTATTGTCAGCATCTTCGGATACTTCCGTTACAGCTTTATCTGTGTTTTCTGCATGCTCTTCTGTTATATCTTCCGCTTCGTCCTCTTCCTGATCATCGTCAGACTCATCCCCGGTATCTTCATCTCCGTTTTCTTCGGTATCATCGCCCTCGGTCTCGGTCACCTCATTATCATTCTCCTCATCGGGGATATCATATGAATCCATCTCCTCAGCCTCTTCCAGGTCTTCCCTGCGCTTCTTATTCTTAAGAAGGTGGTATGCCACAGCTCCTATGCAGGCGATCACCACAAGTACGAACATCGACGCGGGATTGCTTGACTTTGGCTTCCTTGCCCTCTCTTCCTTATCAGGTTCTTCCTCGGGTTCGTCCTCAACAATCTCCGGTTCTGTGTTTGACTTTGTTACCGGGATCTCATACATGGGAACATCACCGTTCTGCACATCCACGCCGTTATAATCAACGAAATTGAGCAGATCATTTACTCCTGCCTCTGTAAGCAGATATACGTTATCTTGATTCATCGTCTTATCGATTATGAGATAAAATGTCTTGCCGGATGCTGTTACCGTATAGAATTCCCTGGTACCGTCATCACCATTTGTTACCGTATTATCCGATACCGTGCCTCTTGCCCTTGTAGGATCCGTTGCTTCAACGCTGTCGGGATTACCAAGGCTCTGGTCTTCCTGTCCTGCATCGATCTGTCCGACATAGTAGGGGTTCTTAAGCTTATACTGCTTTGACATGTTCCCTGCCACGTCATCTGCATGGATATCGATGTATTCCTGGTCTTCCTGCAGGTCCTTGACATTTACTGCCATCTGCCCGGCCCCGAGCTCCGTGAAGGCCTTTCCGTTTACACATATATCCTTGACACCGGATATCTGATCACTTGCGGAAAGGTAAAGTATCTCACCGTCCAAAGATGCCGTAAGAACCGGCGCTTCAAGGTCAAAGTTCTTTATGTCGTAGCTGTTACGGACACAGTTGCCGTCATCATATATGGCCTTTATCTTCAGCGTACCGTTGCGATCTATCGTGACCGCCTGCGCATCAGTGACCTCCTTATACTCTTCATCATCAAATGCTGCATAATAAAGCTTCGCCTGTGATGTGTAGGTATCCCCATTATCCGTATAGACCACTGCGTCTGTTGACTTAATGGGCAGAGTCACTGCTTTTGTCTGCCATCCCTGTGGCAGATCGATATACACTGCTCCGTTTACCGGTTCACCATCCGATGCATATGCACTGATGGGCATTAAAAAAGCACCTGCTCCGGTGCCAAGTACCATTGCTGCGATCGCAGCCTCAATCTTAATTCTCTTTAACAATCTCATTCCTGTTCTCCTTATCATTATTTTTATTCTCCTTACTCATTACAGGGATCATTCCCATTTCCATGATCTTCTT
>JAEEGL015876278.1_pt1 | contig 16026 bp, 15 predicted proteins | sample 9134231 | NCBI WGS metagenome assembly JAEEGL01 (sample SAMN16246548, study PRJNA631951) | gut metagenome | biome: gut microbiome; feature: rumen; material: fiber-attached | host: Bos | place: Iran: Karaj | collected 2018-10 | reverse complement strand
TAGGCCTCGCCGTCGAGCATCGCACCGTAGGTGGCATATCCCTCTTGCGCTGCCTTGCCGAGCCACGCGCCAAGGTCGCAGTATTCAACGCTTGTCCGGAAAACAGCCCCCATCGAAGCCTGTACAACCTTTGGATTGTAGCAGCTCACAGTGTTGCGGCTGCAAACAATGCGACGTATCCCGTACCAGTCGGCAGTGCGCAAAATAGTGCCCATATTGCCGGGATCCTGCAGCCCGTCCAGCGCCAACACCAGCCCCCCCAGTTCTCCGTTCTCCGTTCCCGTTGTTCTCCTGCTCGCGTGGCGAGCGAAATCTTGTAAATCTTGTAAATCCGTTCCGACTTCGTCGGAATTGGCTACCGCGTCAGCCGCTTTCCGCTTTCCGCTTTCCGCTTTCCGCTCCACCAGCATCCACACTTTGTTAGGGGTGCGCAGGCTGCTGAGGCGTTCCAGTTGCTCGGACGACACTTCGTACACGTCGTCAGCAACGGTGGCGTTGGGCATCGTGGCCAGATAGTCGGCTGTTGCACATATGACTAAAATATTATGTTCCGATGCCAATGCCTCGTGGCACATCTTTTCGCCTTCGACGACAAAGACGCCCTCTTCGTCGCATCGTTTTTGCATACGGTAGGCCGCAAGGGCTTTGAGTTGGTTTTTCGACAGACTGCTCATATCAGCACAACGCCCAAAGCAGAAAAAAATTGTGCAGTCCTGCAACATTGTCATTTTTTCAGCCTCAACCCCTTGCTGCTGCCTCCCATTGCCCCCGTTTCGCCAGCCACCCGCTCCGCCATTTCCTATATATATCCTATATATATCTTATATCAAAATATAAGAACGATATAAGATATATATAGGAACGATATAGGAACGGCCCTGCCAGGTGCCCCCCAGGTGTACCGGTATAATAGCGGAAAACGGAAAGCTGGCTACCACGGCAGCCGTTTTTCCGCTTTCCGTCGTAATGGAGATGGTCATTTCTTCGCAAATCGGCCGATATGCGACTTGCCGTCTTTGGTCTGTACACGCAGGATGTAGTTGCCAGTGGGGATGTCGGCGATATTCAGAGTCGTTGAACTATCGGTTCGGGATTCTATATACCAGCGGTAGACTCTGTGTCCGGCGATGTCGAAGACCTGAATGTCTTCGGTGGGGTTTGGTGCCTGCACAGTCAGCGTGTTGGACGTCGGGTTGGGGAACAGAGTCAGCACTGACGGCTGAAAGAGGATTGCCGTGTCGCCCTTCTTGTACATACGCATTTCCATTTGCGTTGTGTCGATTCCCTGCCAGTCGTCGTCGCCAGTAAGCATATCGACCTGCACCATTCTTTCTTCGCAGGCCTCGCAGGGTTCTATCCTGGCAGTGAAATTGCTGCCGTATTCGGCGGTGAAGCCTGGCTGTAGTATCACTTCCTTGTGCGCAACGTATTCGGCTGTGGCACCTGTGGGGATGGTACGCCAAGAAGATGGATAAATACTGGTGTCTCTTACACTTTTAAGTGTTGTCATAGTTTTTGGTGTAATGATATATGGCATTTGAGTATTTCCTGGATAAGAATAGTAAGCATAATAAAATACCCCCAAAGGAATTGTGAAATCACAAATATATTGTTCATCAGATGGCTTAATATTGAAAATTGCCTTTTGTTCAGAAGAGTAATTTAAATTGGGACTCAAGTTATTTAAAGTCAGCCATAAATTATTACCAACTCCTATCCATCCCCAATTAAAATGAAACATATCGTTATTGTCATAACCATCACAAACAAAAGCGTGGCCACCGTGATTACTCTTACCTCTATAATGTATTGGCATACCATTATTTAAATTGTTTTTTATCAATTCTATCCAATCAGAATCCCTGTAATCCTCTCTATTTTTTACATCTGAGCAAAAATATCCATATCTCAAGAATACGTTACGGTCGTCATCCAAGGTTGTTGTTGTTTCACAATCATTACTGCAATATGTGGCATTGCTATATATTCCACATTTTTTAATAAGTTTTGCAACTGCATTTCTTTTTGTTTCGTAATTGGAATAATTTGTATCTAATACATTTGGCATATTACACCAATCAAATTGTTCGGATGATATATAATCTATAACTGGATACTTCCAAAAATACATTATTTGTGCTACTGACACTGGTCCGCAACCAGCATAGCATTTAAATATACTGCTGCAAATATTTTCAACATAATAATTATACGCATTGTAATCAAGTCCATCATTTGACTTTCCCTGTCCCCATTTGGATAACGTCAAAGGACCAACCTGTATTAATCTATTTTGAAAAGAAATAGAATCCTGATCAACATTATACCATTCGGAGTGAGGTGGAAAATAAGTTTTTAAAGAATAGCAAGCATTTATTTGTTCAACATATTCCAATATTAAATCCTTTAATCCCATAGGAATATTTGTGATATTGTTTAATATTGGATAATGGATTGAATCAGTATTGTGTATAGAATAACCAATGATTGGTTTACACATCTTGTGACCAGAAACTAATACGTATTCCCCTGTTCTATAAACCACTTCGAATAATAGAATATTGTCATTTTTTTTTAAAGTGTAAATAGTATCAATGTTTTTTGTAGACACATTTATTCCTAAATTCACAAGTTTTTTTGTGGCTGCGTTTTTTGCCTCAAAAGAAGAAACGACTTGTCCTATTACATTATATATATGAAACAAGATGAGGATTAAAAATAATATTGTTTTTTTCATAACTAAATTTGTTTTACATAATAAGATAAAGGATAAAGACTAATCAACACACAGGAGTCTGTATTTCCATACTTATTAATCCTGGTTTTAAAGTTATCATAAGTGCTAAAGCATTTCAAATGAAGAATTCCCGTAACGTAATATATCTGACTATCTAATTGTAATGAGTCCATCATATTTCCTGAGATATGCACAGAACCGTCTTCGCCTGGATTGTATAATCTCACGCCGCCGGGGTAATCCTCTGTAAGCATTCCAAACACCTTCAAGGTATCTCCGTCCATATCAAGTAATTCTATTAGCTTTGAATCGTCACAGGCGTTAGAGGAGTAATCAACCGCAAATTTTTTACCAACATCTGAAGCTTTGTTGTAGTCTGTTTTGCTAATTGTTATTCCTTCGCTTTCGGGATACAGCCAAAATATACAATCTTTTTTCTTGCAGCACGTAAGCAAGAATAATGCTGAAATCATTAATATCGCTTTTGTTTTCATAGTTTTTTTGCTATTTAATTTAAAATCATTGTTTTTTTTTGTTTTTTTTGAAGATTTGCAGCAACAGAATTCAGCATTCCTCAATATATATAAATGCATATTTTTTTGCCGATTTGTGACATTGTTGAAAAATTTTTTTTGATATTTTCTTTTAGTTGACTATAAATAAGTATTTTGTGTTTTATTTTTTTGCGGACTGCAAATCCTTATATTAATTTGCGTCGGAGCGCAGATCCGCCGCAACGGGTGACTTGCTGAGCCAATGACCAATTAAAGCACAATAGGAACAAAATTGCTATTGCTAATCTAATTCTCATAATTCAATGTTTTGAAAATGTGGCTTGTTAATAAATAAAACGCTCCTGGCTCAGGGTCGTATTGAATAGTACCTGTAACATATACAATAGAGTCGTATGGAGCATCAGGCATAATTAAATCAAAGCAACTATTCAAGAATAAAGTCACGAATGGATTGGTAAGCAACCGTGACATATTGTTTGTAAACTGCAATTCCTTTTTACTTGTCAAATATTGCCATTGCTTGTAATTCTCTTCGCTTTTGAAAAGCGAGCCATAAGCTTTTAAAGTATCGCCAATATATTGTTTGAATTCATCTGCATTGTACGTGAAATTACAATGCACATCTTCGACAGAATTGTAGTCTGTCCACGAGAGCGCGTTGCATTCGTGCTTCTTGCAGCTGACGCACAACAATATTGACAGCACGGTCAATAAGTAAAAACCTGGCTTCATATTTGTTTATTTTTGTTGGTTTTTAAGTTCGTCGATTTGTTTCTGCAGGTCGATGACGTAGAGTGTCAGTTCCTCGACTTTCTGCAGCAGCTTGGCGTTCATCTCACCGAGGTCTACGCCGTTGTTCTCAACCTCCTTGGCCGATGGTATGCCGGGCAAGTGGCGGTGGCGGGTTATGTAGCTCTCGACTTCCGACAGGCTCGGCAGGGCCTTGAGTCCGTTTTTCGACAAAGTATTCATACCTTCACAACGCCAAAAAACCGCTTTTGTTGTGTCGTCTGGCGCACCGTTTACCGCAAAGTTGCACCTGCTGTCGTAAAAATCTGACAACAAAGCTATTGTAACGATTCTTGTTTCGTATTGATTCACAAATTTTATTAAGGTACAAAAACGTTGTTTCCAGTATACATTCCCTGGCATATGTACAGTATATGTACAGTACTTGTACAGTATATGTACGCTTCTAAAGCGTACATATACTGTACATATACTGTACAAGTACTGTACATATGCCCTTGCTGGTATATGCTATGCACCCTTTTTGCACCCTAAAATACACCGTGAAACACCAACCGCCACAACTTGCTGGTTTATAACAAAAAATCCTAAAAGCTGCCTTGCCAGTATGATTGGTTGTTTTGATTATGATAAGATGGAGCGACACAACCTGACAAAAAACCTTGCCAGTGCGACAAATTAATATGATAGTTGACAAGTTGCTATTATGGTGCGACACACCCCGGCCTACGGCCACCCCTCTCCGAGAGGGGATGGGCTGCCGCATCACCTTGACAATCAATATCGCATTGGCAAATCAGAATTACGTTGACATTCAATAGTGGATAAAGTGTATCGCACCGCGCCATCCCCTCTTGGAGAGGGGTACGCGAAGCGGGGGGTGTGTCGCACTGCGCAGCCCAAATGTAGTCACCCGTCGCACTGCGTAGCCAAAAATGGTTACCCGTCGCCCTGCGTAGCCAAAAATAATCACCCGTCGCACTGCGTAGCCCTACCGTAGTTATTTAATCGTCATCAAAAACAACGGGAACCCCACGAAATACCCCTATTTTTTTATGAAAAATTCCTGGGTAATTCGTGGCAATTCCTGTCCACAGAGATCTGCAGGCGCTTCGCCTGCAAAAAAAGTCTATTATTCGTTTATTAACCTTCTGTTTTGTATCACTTCACCACCAGTTTCTTGTATGCCGTGCCGTTGTTGGTCGAGACTCGGACGATGTAGGTGCCGGTAGGCAGCGAGGAGATGTCGAGGGTGGTGCTGATGCCGTCGACGCGGCTGGCGAGTATGCGGCGTCCGTCGAGCGTGTAGACCTCCACATCGCCGATGCGGAACGAGGAGGCTACGGTCACCGTCTCGCTGGCCGGGTTGGGCATCAGGTAGGTGTAGCGGTCGGCAGTGGTCTCGATGCGATTGGGGTTGTCGCCGCCACCGTTGCCGGTTGTGTCACCTGGCACATAGAACATTACGCTGTCGCTCCAGTCGCTGTAGTAGCTGCTGTCGCCAAAGTTGCACACCGAGCGCACACGGGCGGCATACCACTGCGCAGTGTCGAGGCCGCCAACGGTGGCAAGTTCGTTGTTGCAAGTTGTGACAGTGCCGGTCTCGGGAGTGCTGCCGACAGTGCCTATTGAGAGTTCCCAAAGGTCTGCACCGCCACCCTGCCACGACAGTATTACACTGCCGCTGTCGATGTCGACAAGCGTCAAGCCTTCCGGTGCGCTGCATTCATTCTGCGCCAAGCCGCCATTGCTGGATGTGTCGACGATGGGGAAGATATACATAAAGTAGGGCCATCTGTAGACAGTGTCGAGTTGCGGCCACGTCAGATGCCTCACCTGTATGTCATAGGTATGCCAGGCAGTGTCCGTTGCATAGAACAGTGGGTCACCTCCTGCCGGTGGCATCGTGTGCAGCTTGCGTCTGAAGTGGTTGGGCTTCGGGAAAAACTCGGGATGGAAAGCTACGTTTGCACCAGTTACAGGGTCTGGCTTAACGAACGACTGTGCGTGTATTCCGACCAAGCCAGCCATAACACGTGCATTGTTATGGCAATTGAATTCCGTTGCCGATACATAGAATGAGTCGTGGACAGTGATTGCCGAGTCAAAATAAGCCTCGTATACCGAGCAGTATTCCGGCGGTACGGGAACTGAACCACCAGCCCCGATTATTACCTGGTTGGTCATTTCGCTTACCATTTTGTACCGTGGCTGGAATCCGAACCACGACGCACTTGCAAGCTGCTTCATATTTCCCGTGCCGGCGTCAACCTCATACAGCCTGAAATACTCAGGTTGCATATATTTGTATATTTGAACTGTGTCGATGCTTGCATTGCCGAAGGTTGCCCATTGATCCCACACCGAGTCGATGACAGAACCGCCCAGACTCAATCCGGCTGCAATTCCTATGATGCGGAGTGACGTGTCGGTGTAGCAGTAGCGGGCATATTCGCTTCCGAGGTTCATTGTTGTCAACGATGACTGATACCAAAAAACATTTGACGACTGTGCCTCGGGATAGTTGAGATAGTAATGATCCCACCAGTTTGTGTCCCAGTAATAGAATGTCGGCTCGCGGTCGCCGATGCTGAGTGTGTCAAATTGTACTTGTGCATTCGCACTGATGCCTGTCGCCATAAGGGCGAGAATAATGATGAACTTTTTCATTGTTTTTGTTTTTTATTGAATTATTACTATTTCGATTCGGGAAGGCAGATGTCCCCATTAAATTTCACTATATATAATACTCAACTTTTGACTAAAACGTGACATCTGTAGAAAACTTTTTTTATTTTTCGACGATGTTTTCTTTTTGACAGCCGGTGGCTACGATGCTGAGCACTGCAAGGAGTGCAACGTGTTTGTAAAAGATTTTCATTTTAATTGTTTTTGTTTTTTATGTACTATTTCCATTCTTTTTGAGTTTGCTATTTTGCAAGCCTGTGCCTCTGATGTAATGTCAAAAATATAGAATTCGCAGTCAACTGGTGAGATGATTACCAAGTCGTAATTGGGTATATCTGGCCCGCATACTGTTTCGGGGTGTCCTTTCTCGCAATAGTGGCTTATTACAAAGCCTTGTCCTTTTGAAAGTGCTTTCCTCATTGTTTCTTTCTGCACATCGTCAATTTTCATCTCTATCATCAGTGCTTCCCAGCTGGCGGAGTCTTTGGCGGTAATGGTGGTGACATCGACGGTGATGCTGTCGCCGATGCGGTAGTCCTTGACGAAGGCCACATTGAGGTCGGAGCGGTTGCGGTAGCGCCGGTAGACCTCGCTGACGCTGTTGTGGCGGTGGACGACGACACCGACGGTGACAGCAAGGGAGGCTAGTGCCGCTATGGCAAGGATTATGGTGATTGTCTTTCTCATTATGCAAAGAGGGTGTTGATGTTGTTGACGATTTCGGTGTGGCCTGTGAGCTGTCCTATGACGACGTAGTTGCAGCGGTCGTAGCTGTAGGTGTTGAAGAGGATGCAGGAGGTGATGACGACTATGGAGGTTATGCTCAACACGGTCTGCAGAATTGCTGTTTGGCGGCTGTGGCGTTGCTGCGCGGCAACGCACAGGGGCTTGATGTCGCTTGTGATGGTGTCGAGCAGTTGCCGCTGTGATGGTTGACTGTTCCCCGACATCTGGGCGTGCAGGCAGAGGGTGTCAACGGTATGTGTGATGTTTTTGTTTGTAAGAGGTCTTTTCATATTCAGTCTGTTTTGATGTTGTGGTATTTTCTTATTTTGTCGATGATGCGTTCCATTTGTTTGCGCATTGTTGCGCCTGAGACTCCTTTTGCGGCTCCTATTTCGTCGTAGGTGTAGCCTTCGATGCGTAGCTGCAGCACTCTGATTTCGCTGTCGTCGAGGGCTTCGCGCGCCAAATCCATCAGGTCGCTGGCGGCTTGCTCGTCGCTGGTGTCGTCGACAGGGTCGTCGCGCAGCTTTATGAGTGATGGCCGTCGTAGCTTGCGCTGCCTGTGGCGAAACATTACGGAGCGTGCCACGGAGAAGAGCCATCGCTCGCGCCGGCTTTCTCCGTCGGGCAGCTCGTCGCGGCGTTGGCAGGCGTGGAGCATTATGTCCTGGACGAGGTCGCGCACTTCGTCTATGTCGCCGTGCGTTTTTTTGATGCACAGCGACACCAGTCGCTCACGATGCTTGAGCAGCAGGGTGTCTATTTGGTCTATCTTCTCTCGTCTGGTTTTTTGCATAATTACCCTTTCACTCTATATAATGCATATTTTTTTGCCGTTTTGTGACATAGGTGAAAAAAAAATTTTCAACGTTTGTGGGTATTGTACTGATAACAAGCGAGAAAAGTTTTTTGGCGGATTGAGTATTTAACATTTTTTATGAAATGAGTATTGGATAAAGGCGGTGTCGGTGGGCACCTATCAGAACGACAATGGACGGTATCTGCTTTGGTGTCGCCCTCGGAGATTTGTCAACACAGAATCGGTTCTGTCTATTCGCCGCGGGCGTCGTCGAGGGCTGCCTGCATAGCGCGTATCTCGTCGCGATAGCGTGCGGCGGCGAGGAAGTCCATCTCTTTGGCGGCGAGCTGCATCTTGCGCTGGGCCTCGCGGATGTCCTTACGCAACTGTGCCTTGCTGCGGGAGTCGATATGTTTTGTCGCTGGGGCTTTCTCGCTCTCTGCTTCAAGGTTTTCGCTGGCAGTGGGCATTGGTGCGCTGTCGGCGGCGTAGGGCTTGGGCTTGTGTGACGCAGGCGTGTTCATCGCATAGGGGCTTGCCGCAAGCATCGCTCCGCCCCCGTTCTCCGTTCTCCGCTCTCCGTTCTCCGTTTTCCGTTCTCCGTTCTCCGTTTTCCGTTCTCCGTTCTCCACGCGGTGTTCTCCGCTCTCTTCGGCAGCGAGTTCGATTACGGAGGTCTGGCCTATGATGGCTTCGGTGCTTTTCACTATCTGGCGCGGCACGATGCCGTGTTCCATATTATACCGTATCTGCTTCTCGCGGTGGCGGTTGGTCTCGTCGATGGCGCGCTGCATAGAGCCTGTTATCTTGTCGGCATAGAGTATGGCGCGGCTGTGGACGTTGCGGGCGGCGCGGCCGATGGTCTGTATGAGGGCGCGGTCGCTGCGCAGGAAGCCTTCTTTGTCGGCATCGAGTATGGCAACGAGGCTCACTTCAGGCAGATCGAGACCTTCGCGCAGCAGGTTGACGCCGACGAGAACGTCGTAGACGCCCATTCGCAGATCGCGCATTATCTCAACGCGTTCGAGGGTGTCGACATCGCTGTGGATGTAGGCTGTCTTGATGCCGAGGTTGATGAGGTAGCTGCTCAGCTCTTCGGCCATACGCTTGGTGAGGGTGGTGACGAGCACACGCTCGCCTTTGTCGACGGTGTCTTCTATCTGCTCGAGGAGGTCGTCGACCTGTGTCACCGCGGGTCGCACTTCGACGACGGGGTCGAGGAGTCCCGTGGGACGTATGACCTGCTCGACGACGACGCCTTCGGCCTCGGCCAGCTCGTAGTCGGCAGGTGTGGCGCTGATATATATTGTCTGGCCGGTGAGAGCGTAGAACTCTTCGTAGCGCAGGGGACGGTTGTCGAGCGCCGAGGGCAGCCGGAAACCGTATTCGACAAGGGCTGTCTTGCGGCTGCGGTCGCCGCCGTACATAGCTCCTATCTGGGGTATGGTGACGTGGCTCTCGTCGACGACAAGCAGGAAGTCGTCGGGGAAATAGTCGAGCAGGCAGAAGGGACGGCTGCCAGGCTGACGGCCGTCGAAATAGCGGCTGTAGTTCTCGATGCCGCTGCAGTAGCCGAGCTCCTGTATCATCTCGATGTCGTAGTTGACACGTTCTTCAAGGCGTTTCGCTTCGAGGTGCTTGCCTATCTCGTTCAGATAGTCGCGCCGCTCGAACATATCGTGTTGTATGTTGAGCAGGGCGGAAGCCATATTCTCTTTGTTGGTGAGGAAGTTGCTGGCTGGATAGATGGTCACTTCGTCGCATACTTCGAGACGCTGTCCACTGATGGGATCGAAGGTCTCGAGGGTCTCTATTTCGTCGTCCCAGAAGCCTATGCGATAGCAGAAGTCGGCGAAGGAGGGATATACGTCGACGGTGTCGCCCTTGACGCGGAAGCGGCCGTTGATGAACTCTATCTCGTTGCGCGTGTACTGTCCATCGAGGAGGCGCATCAGCAGAGTGTCGCGAGTCAGGCGGTCGCCTTTGTGAATGTGTATGGTGCCTTTCTCGAACTCGGCAGGGTTGCCGATGCCATAGATGCAGCTGACCGAGCAGACAACGATGACGTCGCGGCGGCCGCTGAGCAGGGCAGAAGAGGCCCGCAGGCGCAGTTTGTCGAGCTCGTCGTTGATCTGCAGGTCTTTCTCAATGTAGGTGTTTGTGGATGGTATGTATGCTTCGGGCTGGTAGTAGTCGTAGTAGCTGACAAAGTATTCAACGGCGTTGTTGGGGAAGAACTGCTTGAATTCGCCATATAACTGTGCCGCCAGGGTCTTGTTGTGGCTCATCACAAGCGTAGGGCGGTTGAGCTGGGCAATGACGTTGGCAACGGTGAATGTCTTGCCGCTGCCCGTGACGCCTAGCAGCACCTGGGCGCGCTGTCCGCGCTTGATGCCGTCCACCAGTTCTTTGATGGCTTCTATCTGGTCGCCCATTGGCGCAAAATCGGATTCAAGCTTGAAGTTCATTGTATGGAGGGTTGAAGGTTTTTAGGGGTTATTGTATTCTACTTTTCTTTTATTGGTCACCTATTATTTCTTTTATTTTTTCCATCATCTTCATTCCGTCCATTGCCGACGACACGATGCCACCGGCGTAACCGGCGCCTTCGCCACAGGGGAAGAGCCCTCGCAACTGCGGATGCTGTCCGTCGTCGCCACGCGGTATGCGGACTGGCGACGAGGTGCGGCTTTCGACAGCCAGAAGGCTTGCGTTGGAAGTATAGAATCCGTGCATCTTGCGGCCAAAGTCACGGAACCCCTGTCGCAGGCAACGACTTACGAACGCAGGCAGTACTTTCTGCAGCTCCACGCCTGTGCATTGTCCCATATAGTTGGTGCGGTTCAGGTGCCCTGCACCTTTGCCTTCGCAGAAGTCGGTGAGTCGTTGGCAGGGAGCTTTGAGGCCACCGCCTGCGGCGGCGGCCGTGCGGCGCTCCACGTCCTGCTGGAAGCGCAGCAATGCCAGCTCGCCATCGCGAGCGTAGTCTGGAACATCGTCGGGTGTCACCGTGACGGCGATGCCGCTGTTGGCATAGGCCGAACTGCGGCTGGCGTTGCTCATACCGTTGACCACCTGTTCGCCGTTGGCGGTGGCGGCAGGTACAATGATGCCGCCGGGACACATACAGAATGAAAAGACCCCGTGGCCGTCGACTTGCGTCGTCAGGCTGTAGGCTGCAGGAGGCAGCAAGGGTGAATGGTTTGAACCGTGATATTGTATGTCGTCGATAAGCCGTTGCGGATGCTCTACGCGAACACCGATGGCAAAGGGTTTTGCCTCGAGTTTCCATCCGTTGCGGTGGAACAACTCATAGATATCTCGTGCCGAATGGCCAGTGGCAAGCAACACGGCGTTACCTTCAAATGTGGTGCCGTCGGTGCAATGTACGCCTGACACGCGGTGGGTGAGCGTGTCGAAGACAAGGTTGTCGACACGTTGGTTGAAATGTATTTCGCCGCCGTGTCCGACGATAGTGGCTCGCATTTGCGATATGATTCCGCTAAGTCGGTCGGTGCCGATATGAGCGTGGGCGTCAATCATTATTTTTGGGTCGGCACCGTGTTCGACGAATTTGCGCATCACGTCGCCAACGTCGCCGCGCTTGGTGGAACGTGTGTAGAGCTTGCCGTCGCTGTAGGTGCCTGCTCCGCCCTCGCCGAAGCACCAGTTGCTGTCGTTGTTGACGCTGCCGTTGCGCACCATCAGGGTGATGTCCTTGCGTCGTTCGTCGACAGCCTTGCCTCGCTCTACTATAATCGGCTTTAGCCCCAGTTCTATGGCGTGCAGCGCTGCAAAGAGTCCGGCAGGTCCGGCACCAACAATGACCACACGGTGACTGGTGTGGCAGTTGCGGTAGTTGGAACGGAAATCGGGAGGCGTGAAAGTCTCGCCGGCAAGGTATATCTCGGCCTGGCAGCGGTAGCGTACACCACGCCGCGAATCAAGGCTGCGCCGCACTATCTCTACGTGGCTGATGTCGGCGACAGATGTGCCGGTGCTTCGTGCCACCGCCGCTTTCAGCAGTTCGGGGGTGAAATATTCTTCGGGGGTTAATGTAAGGTCGAGGGTGCGCATAGCAGTTAACGTTAAAGACAAGGTTGACGTTGAGTATCATCCTTCAAACGTGAACCCCAGCATAAAGGTGCGTGTGTTGATGAAGTCCACCGATCGGGTGTAGAGGTCGTCGTCATCGATTTTGAGGTCGGTGAATCCGAAGCCCATTTTCAGTTCTATGGCAAACTTGACATAACGCATATAGAAGTCGAAGCCGAGACCAACGGTGTAGCGCAGGTCGCTGGTGTTGAGTCGCACAATCGACTGGTCGGTGTTGTTCTTGTTGTTGCGCATTGAGGCGAAGTCGAAACCATAGCTGCCGCCCGATGTAAGGTAAGGACGGAAGTTGCGGTAGCGGAAGGCGCGGAACTTGAAGTCGAAAGCCAATTCGCCATAGACCGATTCGACACTGCGCTTGGCGTCGGCGCCGTGATGCTGGTTGATGTAGTCTTCTGTCCAACTGTAGTTGAGCGTGCGGTTGATGAGCGTAATGCCGGGAATAAGGCGGAAGTTGAAAAAGTTGCCCAATCGCAGGTCGGGGGCTATAATGGCCAGATGGAAACCTGGAGTGTAGTACGACGTAGTGCCCTGCAGCGACTCGCGCACCTCGTCGTCCTGAGTGTATGCGTCCTCGAATTTTGACAGCGTGTAGCCAAGCTGTATGCCGAAGTGTATCTTCTTTTTGTCGAGACCTGCCAGATAGATGACTTGGGCGTGCAGCGTGGCCGACACTGCCAGCATCGCCAGCAGCATCAACAATTTGCGACTATGTTTGTTTGAATGGACTTTCATACTCAACATACAATAACGCCAACGATGGGAATAAATTGCACCGTGCGGCAATATTGTCGACTCAAAGGCCTAAATCTTTCTTTAGGCGTTCAACGTCGATGGGCACCACGCCCACCTGTTCGCACACTATGCCGCCGGCGGCGTTGGCACAGCGGACGGCTTCTTCAAGTCCCATACCCGACGCCAAGGCCAGAGTTATGACGCTGATGACGGTGTCGCCGGCTCCCGACACGTCGGAAACAGAATGGGCACAGGCTGGGATAAGCATCGAATGCGGCTCGGTACCGCGGAAATCGCAAGCAAACATACCTTTGCTGGACAGCGTGATAAGCACAATGTCAATGTTCTGGCGTTCGCTGAGCTGTCGCGAAGCTTCCTGCAGCCCTGCAACAAGGAGCGTGTCGTCGCTGTCGTCAATCTCAATGTTCAGGCCTTCGCGCAACTCTTTCAGGTTGGGTTTGAAAAGACCTACATTCTTGAACGACGCAAAGTTGCGGTGTTTGGGGTCGACAGTGGTGAGTATCTTCTTGCGTTGGGCCATCGATGTCACTTCTTCGATGATGCGAGGCGTGATATTGCCCTTGTCGTAGTCCTGGAAGATGATGGCATCGATGGGCATTGCCTTGACAATGCGGCTTATGCGGTCTAGCAGCAGGTCTTCCTCCATCGTCGACAATGGATGTGTGCTCTCCTCGTCGACACGCACGATGTGCATATTGTTGCCTATGACGCGCGACTTCATCGTCGTCATTCGGTTGTCGGATGTCACTATGCCGCGGCGATCCATATTGTTTTGATACATAATCTGCTGGAAGTCCTTGCTGCTGTCGTCGTTGCCCAGCACGGAGCAGATTATAGGCATTGCTCCCATAGCCTCGATGTTCAGTGCCACGTTGGCGGCACCGCCAAGGCGCTTCTCGCGTTTCGTTACCGACACCACCGGCACCGGAGCTTCGGGTGATATGCGTGTCACATTGCCCCACATATACGAGTCGATCATCACATCGCCGACTATCATTACGCGTTCGCGCGCTATCTTGTCAAAATATTCGGTTGTCATTTCTAAAAATCGCTATTCAAAAACCACAATTAAAAGTCTTCTCCGTCGACCTCGGTCTCCATCGATATTTCACCGCGAAGATTTTTCCAAAGTCTGTCGCGCACCTTGTCGCGCTGGCCCGGGAAACTGCCAAGCAGGTACATCATCTTTGTCACTGCCGCCTCGATGGTGATGTCGTGTCCGCCAATGACGCCGATGCGGTCCATATCGCAGCTGGCCTGGTACTGGCACATCTGGACAGCGCCAGCCTTGCATTGCGTGACGTTGAACACGATGACGCCATTGTCGAGTGCCTCCTGCAGCGCATCGATGAACCAATGTTCGGTAGGTGCATTGCCCGAACCGAAAGTCTCAATAACAAGTCCCTGCAAATCTGGTGTGCGCACCACCGACTGCACCGTTGCCGGTGTTATGCCCGGGAACAGTTTCAACACCGCTATGCGACGGTCGAAACACTTGCGGACTTTCAGCGCCCCGGCAGGCATAGGCATAAAAAGATGCTTCTTGTAGCTGATGTTGATGCCTGCTGTGGCCAGCGACGGATAGTTGAACGATGAGAAAGCATCGAAATTCTCGGCACTGACTTTCGTGCTGCGGTTGCCGCGATACAGATGGCTCTCGAAGAATATCGTCACCTCGGGGATGACCACCTGCTGGCACGACGCTATCTCGAGGGCGCAAATGATGTTCTCGCGACCGTCGCTGCGCAGCATTCCCAACGGCAGTTGGCTGCCGGTCAGCACGATTGGCTTCGACAGATTCTTGAACATAAAGCTCAGCGCCGAGGCAGTGTAGGCCATCGTGTCGGTACCGTGCAGCACCACAAAGCCGTCATAGTCGTCGTAGTTTTGCTCTATTATTGTGGCAATGTCCACCCAGAACTCGGGCGTCATATTCGACGAGTCGATGATGCGGTCCAGCTGGCGCGAATCTATGAGGTAGTTAGTGCGGTGCAGCAACGGCAACGCGTCGTAGATGCGCTCCATCGCAAAAGGCTGCAGCGCACCGCTCTCATCCTGCACCATTCCTATTGTGCCGCCGGTATATATCAGCAAGACTTTGTTCTTCCGGTTGTTCATATTTGTTTATTCTATATTATTATCAATACAAACTCTGTCTCGATTCGGGCTGTAAATCAAGACAATATACATATATTGCACACTGAATTGTTGCAATATTCCGAATGCAAATTTACGAAAAAACTTTTTATAATCCGAAAAAACAATTTTTCTCTCTGCCGGCATAGGCATATGACACAAGCTCCGGTGGACCGCGTGGAGGGGCCTTGTGCGTGGCCGCCCGGTTCACCCTTCGTTTTTCCCCCCTACCAGCATAGGCATATGTACAGTATTTGTACAGTATATGTACAGTATATGTACGCTTTTGAAGCGTACATATACTGTACATATACTGTACAAATACTGTACATATGCCTTGGAAGTCCTGGCCCACAGTCAGTTGCAGAGGCTGTTTTTGCCGTTTCCCGTTTCCTGTGGCTTTTCCTCGCCGTTCCGTCAGTCCGTTTCCGCGGCTTCCCGCCCCGTTGCGCTGAGGCTGTTGAAAATGGTGCCGTTTTCGGGGTCTGAAATGCATTTAACCTGCTGTGGTTCAGTTTATAATTCGTGTTTTATGCATTTTTGTGCATTTTTGTCCTGTTTTTTCGTTTTTCGCCGTTTCCCCGCGCCGTTCTGCAGGCTGTAATTGCCCTGCCGAGCTGCCTTTCTGAAAAATTTTTTCTGTCGCAAACGTCTGTAAATCAGCCTTGGCGGAAAAAACGTCCGAAAAAAGTGAAAAAAAATTTTGGCAGAATGGAAAACGGTTGTATCTTTGCACTCGCTTTCGCCCTCGGAAGGGGGATGTTGAAAAAGGAAGCGCAAGGACATTGAAAAGGATGAAACAAGAG
>JAEEGL016370475.1_pt1 | contig 16027 bp, 10 predicted proteins | sample 9134231 | NCBI WGS metagenome assembly JAEEGL01 (sample SAMN16246548, study PRJNA631951) | gut metagenome | biome: gut microbiome; feature: rumen; material: fiber-attached | host: Bos | place: Iran: Karaj | collected 2018-10 | reverse complement strand
TGGTTGGCTTTCGATATCACCCACGGTGCCGCCAATTTCGGTGATGACGACATCCGCGCCACTAGATTTGCCAGCTTCGAAAACTTTGTTTTTAATCTCGTTTGTAATGTGAGGTACCATCTGGACAGTTGAGCCGAGATATTCGCCACGACGCTCTTTTTCGATGACGGCGCTATAGACTTTGCCACTCGTAATGTTGGAACTATAGTTCAATTCTTCATCAATGAATCTTTCATAGTGACCAAGATCAAGGTCGGTTTCACAGCCATCGTAGGTAACATAGACTTCACCATGTTGGATTGGGTTCATCGTGCCAGGGTCGACATTAAAGTACGGATCAAACTTTTGCATGAAGACTTTATACCCACGTGCCTTTAAAAGAAGGGCGATCGACGATGCTGTGATGCCCTTACCTAAACCTGATACTACCCCGCCCGTAACAAAGACGTATTTTGTCATAGAATCACCTCTCTTCTATCTAAACTATTTTTTTATTATAGCACAAAGGATTTAATTGACGTCAACTACTTGAGTATACATCTGATTGAATAACCAATGCGGCGATCTCCGCTATCGGTTGCCGGAACAACGCTTGTTGAATATAGACCTAGGTCATACATAGCAGAACTATTGATTGCGGTTGACGACCAATACTTACCGTTATTACCCTGGGTCTGTGGAGTGCCACCGTTGAAACTGCCGGCCATAGCAAATGCTGCACCACCATTCGCAATCGACCCCCTCATCAAAGATAATGAATTATATTCACCATATAATGTCACAAACTCTCCGGAGGCACCACCAGTAGGAAGTCTCCATCCGGCAGGGCAAATATCATAGCTAGCATTACTATTGGTACTTCCTGAGATAGTCCCAGCAGATGCGGCATAGTAATTATAAAGTGTGCCATAAGGCGTACTATTTACTGAATCTGTGCCGGATACATTAATAAATTCCCCAGCAGTGTATGTCGGAGATGAAGATGTCTTTCTCCAACCATTAAATGTAGCGTAAGGAATACTTGGATTAGACATATTCGTATTTACACTATTTAGGTTCTCTGAAAGGTCCGTACGTCCTAAGTCTAGATTCTTTGTCATCCAGATATTGCCGTCTTTTAATTTTGCAACAGTATAGGAAGCACCGTCACGAGCGTCAGTTAGAGTATAGTTCGTATTTTCGGTCATCGAGCTAAGCAACTTTGTTTTGGATTCATTATTAAGCGTGCGGAGCTCCTGTAAGCGTGTATAGTCAGTGATGCCTTTGTCGGATAGTTTAGCAATACAACGAACTGAACCGAGCGGAGACCTATTATCGCTACCATCCGCGCCGACACTTGATTGATTCATGCTTGCCCTAAAAGCGAGGGTGTCACTTGCCATTGAAGACGTCCAGTAGCTAGCATAATACGAAGTGTATTCTGGTGCACCGCTCCAGGCAACTCCGGCAAGCGAGAATCCAGCACCACCACTCGTGATTGGGGTTCTAAAGAGTGTCGGGGAATTATAATCGGATATACTGTATAGGTTATAAACCTCGCCATATATACTGCCGGTTGGAAGTCGCCATCCTGCTGGACAAATATCGTGGTTTGCATTTGCCGAATATGAGTTGCCGCTAACTTCACCGGCTGAGGCAGCATAATAATTATATAGGGTACCATAGGCTGTGCCAGATGTTGCGTCAGTACCAGCAACGGCCATTACTTCACCAGCATCATTTGTACCAACTGCAGAAGTCGTTATCCAACCATTAAATGTCCCATAGGGGATCATGCCTTCAATATTTGTGTTTGCATATGTTAATGAAACTGTTAGATTTGTTTTACCAAGATCAAGATTTTCTGCCATCCAGATGTTTCCGTCTTTCATTTTCGCTATCTTGTAGGTTCTGTTATCGCGGTAGTCTATTAAATCGTATGTTGTATTATATGACATTGATGCCAGCAATGATGCCTTATCGGATTCGGTAAGATTATTAAAATCTTGCATATACTCAAGCTCTGAAATGGTTTTTGGTTCATTGAGAATACATCTAATAGCATACCCATCGTAGCGATAATTATAACGATCTGGATACACATCCGTGCCGTTAATAAATAAGTAGTACCTAGAAGTCTCGGTCTGCGTAGTGGATGACCAATAGCTACCCCAATTACCTTGATTTCCAGGTGTAGTGCGGAAAGATCCAGCGAGAGCGAAGGCGGCTCCATTCTGAGAAACTGGAGCCCTCATAAGTGCAAGCGAATTGTATTCAGCATACAAATTTTGGAATTCGCCGTTATATGAGCCTCCAGTTGGAAGTCTCCACCCAGATGGGCAAATGTCATATGTTGAGTTATTTGTGTTAGAATTGCCAGAAATGGTTCCAGCCGTAGCTGCGTAATAGTTATAAAGCGTACCGTAGGCTGTTTCTGATGTGGAATCAATCCCATCAACATTGAAGAATTCGCCGTCAGAGTTAGTTTGCGAACCAGAGGTCTTTTTCCAACTATTAAATGTGGCTGCTGGTATAGTGGTAGATATATTTGTATTAGAGCTTGTAAGGTCTGTAGTAAGTGTAGTACGGCCAAGATCTAAGTTCTCCATCATCCAACAGTTACCATCTGCTAGCCGCTGAATAGTATATACATGCCCATCACGAGTATCCTTGGCGTTACTTGGTGTTGAAGTACAATTACTAGACGTAAGGTTTTGAATATTTGGACCAGTAAACGTTGATGTCATCGTAATCGTATCGTCTGTAGTTCCTATTGTATATATCATTGATGACGAGCTGGATTGGACGATTGTGCCAGACGATACTGACCACGCACCAAAGGAATACCCATTAGAGACGACCGCATTAATTGCATATTTTACGCCCTCCTCAAGACTGATTGATTCTCCATCGGGAACGGAAGTGCCATTAACTGTGACGTTCGATATACCAGCTGCATATGTGATAGTTACTGAGTGGGCTGGATTCTTGGCAATGCAGCGGATTGACGCACCAAGATTGCGATCAGCACTACTACTCGGATATGCGCTTCCTGAACGTAATGATAGAGCGGACATACCTGTATCGGTGACCTTCGTAGAAGCCCAAAAGATACCATCACTGCCTTGTCTTGTTGGTGTACCTTGAAGGAAATCGCCAGCTAAAGCGAATGCAGCTCCTGAATTATCTATGGATGCTCTCATGTTGTTAAACGAGTTGTAATACGAATATAGTTCTTGATATTCTCCATTAGTGGTGCCAACCGGAAGTCGCCAACCAGCTGGGCAAATGTCATAATTTGCATTGTCGTGATTAATGTTACCAGATATAGTTCCTGCCGAGGCAGCATAATAGTTATACAATGTGCCATAGTCTGTGCCAGAAACAGAATCTGTACCAGATATAGAGATGAATTCACCGTCAGTAAATGATGGGCCGCCACCAGTCTTCTTCCAGCTGTTAAATGTAGCTGCCGTAATAGTGGTGGAAAGATTCGTATTTGAGCTCGTAAGGTCTGTGGTAAGCGTGGTGCGGCCAAGGTCTAAGTTTTCCATCATCCAACAATTACCATCGTCGAGGCGTTGAATAGTGTATAGATGATCATCACGTGTATCTACCGCAATTGATGGGGTTGAAGTACAGTTAGGCTGGTCGATGTTTTGGAGGTTTGGTGGCGAGAAGGTTGCGGTTACCGACAATGTCGCATTAGTTGATCCAATAGTATATGTAGTAGACTGGTTTAGGACGTTTCCGACAGTGCCGGAAGACGCCAACCAGGTCGTAAACTCATAGGCTGGTGATGTTGTCATAGTGATTGTATTCGAGACGCCCGGTTCGAGATTAACCGTATCGCCATTGTGATATGTAACACCATTAATTACAACACCGGAAACGCCTGTGCCATACGAAATAGTAAGCGTATAGACGTTAGTTTTAACTATACATCTAATTGAGCACCCGTCACGGCGACCATTAGTACTAGCCGGGCTAACACCCGTAGTACTCATGAAATTTATATTTACATTTGAGCTATCAACTCTCGTCGAGGACCAGAGACGGCCATTGGTTTCTTGATAGGTTGGGGCACCACCATAGAAAATACCGGCAAGAGTAAAGGCTGCACCAGACTCTGCGATTGGAGCTCTCATCCGCGCATTGCTTGGATATTGAGTATATAGAGTTTGAAATTCTCCTGATGAGCCACCGGTTGGTAATCTCCAGCCAGCTGGACAGATATCAAAGTGGGCATCTTCGCCACTTTCGCTGCCCTTAATGGTGCCTGCTGTAGCTGCATAATAATTATATAGTGTGCCATATGCGGTGCCAGACGCCTCATCAGTACCGGTAACATTAATGAACTCACCGTTAGCATAAGTCATAGTACCGGTTGATTTCTTCCACCCATTAAAAGTAGTGTAGGGAATTGTTGTGTTCAGATTAGTGTTGACACTTGTGAGATCGTTAGATAAGTCAGTGCGTCCAAGATCTAGGTTTTCAGCAAGCCAAATGCGCCCATCTTTCATTTTTGCAACATTATACACTTTGCTGTCGCGATTATCTGTTAGTTGATAGGTTTGTCCTTCAAACATGCTGGTGGCGACTTCGGCTTTTTCTTCATTCGAGAGAGTAGCAAAATCTTGCAAATAGGTCAGGTCGGAAATCGCTTTTTGATCTAGCACACAACGGATGGAGGCACCAGTCCTACGGTTCACCGTGCTTGATGCATTTGAATTTGATGCCCAAATGTATAGATAGCGCATATTTGTGTTAGATGAACGAGTCGAAGACCAATAATAGCCGTAGCCAGTATTTGAATTAATTGTGGAGCCATTAAAGTACCCAGCTAAGGCAAAGGCTGCGCCACCAATACTCATCGGAGCGCGAATTGCTGAGTTTTCGGAATAATACGTATTAATTGCGTATAGCTCACTAGCATTGCCACCCGTTGGGAGACGCCATCCGGCCGGGCAGATGTCATAGGTTGCGTTGTTTGCATTTGAAGAGCCATTAATGGTGCCACCGGTAGCTGCGTAATAATTATAGTATGTACCTTTTGGCGCATCGGCGGCTAAATCCATCCCACTTATTGGCACTACTTTACCAGTAGTATAGTCAGCGCTTGGAGTATTCGTAATCCAGCTATTAAAGGTCGTTGCCATAACAGTTGTCGCGAGGTTTGAGTTAGCACTGGTTAAGTCGGTCGTCAAGTTGGTCGCTCCGAGATTCAGATTTTCCATCATCCAACAATGGCCGTCAGCTAAGCGTTTTACGGTGTAAACCTGATTGTCGCGACTATCTTTATATTTCGCCGGCGTGGTCGTACAGTTTTCTGGCTCGAGATTTTGGATAACACCTCCAGTAAAGACGGCTCCTGTTGCGGTCAGAGTGGCATTGGCGGAACCCATGGTGAAGGTTGTAAATTGTTCACTTGCAGAAGCGATTGTGCCCGAAGTGCTGGACCAACTGCTAAAGTCATAGTTTTTATTAAATAAGACTTTAATGGGCAACGGAAAACCCTCTTCGGCCGAAATCGTACCGGCATTTGCAATAAGCTCACCATTAACGTAGATAGCTTGAACTCCGGTGCCATAGTTTATCGTTAGTGTATGCGATGGTTTTTTCTTGATGCAGCGGATTGATGCGCCGAGTGTGCGATAGTCTGAATCGCCTAGATAAACAGTCGCTTCCGGAATTAGAATTGGTTCTTCTGATGCTTCAGTTAGATACAACTCTTGCATCATAATGTCATGTTGGACTTCTCTCCAGATGCTTCCCGTGGCAGCCGTTGATGCCCAATAAATACCCTGATCATCCTGAGCTTCTGCTCCTGATTGAACGAAAGCGCCAGACAATGAATAGGCGAGGCCACCATTTGCTTCGGGCGCGCGCATATTGCTGAATGTATTATGATAAGCGTAGATAGCAGCGTATTCACCGCTAGTACCACCAGTTGGCATGCGCCATCCGGCTGGACAAATGTCGCTCGTTGCATTATTGACGTTCGAATTGCCGGTAATCGTACTGGCTGATGCGGCGTAGTAGTTATATAGTGTGCCATATGGGACATTCGAAACTGAATCCGTACCGGTAACCGGAATAAAATCGCCAGCAGTAGTTGACCAGCTACCATTTTCTCTAGCCCAGCTATTAAAGGTTGAATAGGAAACGGTTGTAGTTAAATTGGTATTTGCACTTGTAAGATCGACTGATAAGGCTGTGCGACCAAGGTCAAGGTTTTCCATCATCCAGCATCGCCCATCTTCAAGACGCTTAACTTGGTAGATTCTTTCATCGCGAGTATCAATGGCGAGACTGACGGTGGTTGTACAATTTGCATCACTGAGGTTTTGGATATTTGGGCCGTTAAACAACCCTGTTGCCGTTAAGGTGGCGTCGGCGGATGTTATTACATAAGTAGTTGAGGCCGAACTAGCGGAAGCAATTGTGCCCGTAGTGGCAGTCCAACTCGGAGTTGAGAAATTTGCCTCTGTCGACATAGTGATTGGATATGAGACGCCGACAATGAGCTTAACGGTTTCACCATTTGTAACTGGCGTACTACCAATGGTTACCCCGGTCACGTGCGGGCCGTAATTAATCGTAAGAATTGCCGTTGGTACGGTATTAGCAACGGCTTCAAGAATAAAATTATCATTAATGTAGCTGCCGGATGGGAGCGAGGAATCCGCTCTTGCGCCTAGTGAGATGGTGTAGTTTTTGGCAGTACTATTGGCGACTGAGGTTTGATCAAGTGTCACAGCTGTAGTGGAAGAACCAAAGTATCTAGTGTTTTCTTCGGAATTAATGAAACTTGGTTTATAACCCCAACGATTATTAAGCGTGGTATTGTTGGCGTTGCCAAATTGTTCAGCTGTAACTCCAGATACCAGGGAAGCGAATGAGCCAGCGACGCCTTTGTCGAGCGTAGTCTTCGTACTGCGAGCGGTTAATCTGTAACCGGTATAGTTAGTAGTAGAAACTGAGAAGGCAATGTCACCAGCGCCTGAGGTAGTTTCAAATACACCAGTCATAGTTGGGTCAATCGTAACCGTGGCGGAATTCTTGCTAGATGTCATCGTAATAGTCGAATCGCCGGTTAGATCAATTAATGCCTCTACGCCAACCCGGGTTTTTGCAAACGGCAAGAAGAAACCAGTTCCAAAAATGATGATTAAAGAATAAAAACAGAGCATCGAAAGCCTCCGGATTTTGTAAAATTCGGATAGTTTCATCCCTCTTTTTTTATTTCTCAAAAACATAACCTTCTTTTGTATTTATTTTACCATAAACGTTTCTGTTTTGTGTCATTTTTATAGATGGAAATATGTGAAAAATATGTTAAAATTTATTAAAGGATTCTATGGAAGAACAACCTGTTACTGAACAGCCAATCGTAGAACAACCACCAGTTGAGCAGCCGGTTATCCAACAACATGTTGCGAGTCAGCCGAAACCTAGGCGTCACTGGTTTAGAACCATTCTTTCAATCTTACTTATAGTTGCATCACTAGCGACAATTGGCTGTTTTGCAGCCAGAACCGAGTTTGATAAACATATGAAGGAAAAAGCTGAGGGAACGGCGGAAAGTTTTTGTAAGACCGACGACAAGGAAGCGCCAGAAATTACTTTAAACGGAAATGGTGCAATTACTCTGAAAGTTGGTGAAGAATATGAAGAACTTGGCGCTATAGCAATCGATAGTTGCGAGGAAGTGGAAGTAGTGATTTCTGGCACGGTTGATACCGAAAAGGAAGGCACTTATAAACTCACATATTCGTCAATGGATAGCTTGCAAAATGCGAGTAAAAAGGAGCGCGTCGTCACGGTCGTTCCAAAATATTCTGGCACAATTTATCTGACATTTGATGACGGACCATGGACTAATACAGGTGCTTTGCTCGATATGCTGAAAAAATACGATGTCAAGGTTACTTTCTTTGTGACCAGAAATGGCGAGGACTCAATTATTAAACGCGAATATGACGAAGGACACACGGTGGCGCTACACACTTGGTCGCATGATTATTCCTATGTCTACGCTAGTGTTGAAAATTATTTTGCCGATCTAGCTCGTATTCAGGAACGTGTTAAAAGGATTACTGGTTATACGGCTACGCTCATCCGTTTTCCGGGCGGAAGTTCTAATACGGTCAGCCGGAGATATGATGGCGGCACTAGAATCATGACTAAGCTAGTCCAGGAAGTCACGAACCGTGGTTACACCTATTTTGACTGGAATATTTCGTCCGGCGATGCCGGCTCAACTACCGATCCGTATGTTGTATATACGAACGTGATAGATAATTTGCAGCCGGGTGGCGAGTATGTCGTACTTCAGCATGATTCAAAAAACTATTCGATTAGTGCAGTCGAGAGCATCATTCAGTTCGGTCTAAAGAACGGTTTTAAATTCGAGCGCTTGACGGCTACTTCGCCGACTATGCATCATCGCGTCAATAATTAAAATGTGATATATAATTAAGTTATGGAATTTAAGGATGTTGAAAAAGCACGTCAGGTTTATCATGATAAACTCGTGCGTGCGTGGACTATCGCATTAGTAGTAAGTTTAGTGATGGGCGGAATCACTTTTCCGTTTGCGTCATTTATAGCAATTTTCATTGCATTATTTGTGCTCTGTATAGGCGCGATTATCTTGGCCTTTGCCACGAGTAAAGAAGCCACAGCTTATCGTGATGCATATAAGGAGTATTTCATTAAAAGAAACTTAGCTAGCGTTTTTACCAACCTGCAATATCATCAGAATGTCGGACTAAATAGCGGTCTACTGCGTTCGAGTGAGATGGTGAATACCGGCGACATCTATCATTCAAATGATTTAGCGCAGGGAACTTATAAAGGCGTCAATTTTGTCCAAGCCGATGTACATATTGAAGAAGAATACTATGATTCGGATGGCAATCGCCAGGAAGTTACGATTTTCCGTGGTCGATTCATGGTGTTTGAATTCCCGAAGAAGTTTAGTTTCAAACTAGAGCTTATCGGCAAGAAATTTGGTCGCGCAGCGAGAATTCCGGGCAAGAGCAAGCAGACCGGTCGCAAAATGAATAAACTCCAAACCGAATCAACCGATTTTAATAAAGCCTTTAAGATCTATGCGCAAGACGGATTTGAGGCTTTCTATATTCTTGATCCGGCAATTATGGAAAAGATTCAAGCGATTAACGAATCGCATAATGGTCGAGTACTGTTTGGCTTTCTAAATAATACGCTCCTAATTGGTCTAAACGACGGTAAGGACTCATTTGAACCGCCAAAATCATCTAGACCGATTGACGAGAAGGCGGAGGTCGAGAAAGTTTCGAAAGAAATTCGCGTAATTACAGACTTCGTAGACCTACTCAGTCTCGACAAAAAACTCTTTACCAATTAATTTTTGCACTAATAGATTAACTTGTGCTACAATGGAATTATTATGGAAGGTAAGAAATCTAAACCGCGCGCGCTTCTGGTTTTCGGTGCACCCTGTAGCGGCAAAACAACTTTTGCGATGAAATTCGCAAACAAATTCAATTTGGCATATTACGATTTAGATGATATCGCCAAGAAAAATAAGTTTTCGAGAGAGAATATTCTCGCCATTCTCGAAATTCTCACGCATACGCGTCAAACTGTAATTATTGAAGGCGGTCTCGACACTGAGAAGCAACGCCAAGAGGTTAAGAATATCTTCATCGTGGCAGGATACGATGTAGATCTTATTTGGATTCAGACCGACATCACTACAATTCGTAACCGCATGAAATTCCGTTACAAATCCGTCGCTAAGGCGAAAAGTGCCTACGACGAAGCGATTGAGAAGCTCGAAGCCCCTTCCGAACTCGAGCGTCCGATTATCCTTTCTGGTAAACATACTTTTGAAACACAAACCAAACACGCAGTCGCTGGCTTAGCTGATGCTCATAATAAATGATCCTGAGTTCGGCGAAGTAAAAGTTAGAAAGAGCCCGCTTTCTAAATCGGTGCGTTTTTCGATTTCGACTTCCGGTAGATTACAGATGAGTGTTCCAAAGTACACTTCCGATTTTTTGGCGAAAAGATTTCTAAACACTAATCGCGAATTAATCCGCGAAAAATTACCAGTGAAGGACCCAAAAGAACAACGAGCCCGCGACTACCAGAAGAAGGTTTTAATGAAGAAAGCCAAAGAATACCTTCCATATCGCCTGGAATATCATGCAAAGCTTTATGGCTACGAGTATGATAAATGTCGTTTGACGCATGCAAATACAAGATGGGGCAGTTGCTCGTCTAATCGCGTAATTTCCCTCAATATTGGTCTTATGAAAGTGCCGGAGCCACTCCGCGACTATGTCATACTCCATGAGTTAGCACATTTAAACCATATGGACCATTCTAAAGCCTTTTGGGCCGAAGTTGGCTCGCACGACAAAAACTACAAATCCCACGAAAAGAAATTAAAACTATTTAGTCCTGGTGTTTAGCTTGAATTGTAACGGTAGTGCCGAATCCGAGACGGGATTCAACTTTGACATGTTCAGTCGACAGCAAATCGCAAGTCGTTTTAGAAAGAATCGTGCCGTTATCCTTAATGATGATTTTACCTTTTCTAACTTGAATAATAATGCGGCCGTTGTTTTTCGCGCGCTTGACGGCTGATTCCATAGTTTTATCAAGATCGCGCTCGACGCGTTCTTTTTCGCGAATGGTTAAAGTGGTGTCCGGGAAATCAACGTCAAGAGTCACACCAACTCGTTTAACGATGGGCAAGTATTTTAGGTAGATTTTATTGATGGTTTCGGATATACGTTCCATTAACAAAATTATAGCATGCTTTTAAATACTTATGCTATAATGAATTAAAAGGAGGTCTGTGGAGATTAGGCATTCATTTGATGTGAAAAAATGCATCTTATGTGCTTATTTTGTGACCTTTTTCAGCTACTTATTCATCGGATTTATGCCGGCTGGAGCAACAGACTATAACGTTTCAGCCAGAATCAGTATTCCGTCTATCAATTTAATGTCTGACGTTACGACGCTTGAACTAGACGGTCGCAAACTTCACACTCCGGACACGATTGTGGGTAGTTATTCAGAAGCCGAGAACAAGACGCTTTTAATCGGACACTCTTCAACTGTTTTTCAAGATTTAGATGAGACGGAAGTTGGTGATGCTATTTGGTACAACGGACACGGCTATCAAATCGTCGACAGCGTCACTTTACTAAAAAGCGATATTAATATGAATAAGCTCCTAGAAGCCGAAGAAACCGACACGCTCATCATTATGACTTGTGCCGGTGAAGATTTGGATAATCACGATGCTACGCATCGACTTATTTTGACCGCGAAAGCCGTATAGCAAAGCCACCGCCTGGTGCCATATACAATTCGATGGCTTCTTTTTTACTGACGTTTTTCGTAGTGATAGTATGACCAAATTGATTATCGCGGTAGTGGGCATCATTCGAATCGGCGTAGATTTCGGCTTGATAGACGCCTTCGTCAAGAAAATTGAGACCTATATTAACCTTGCGACCAGTTTCGTCAGTCACGCCTCCAATAAACCAATCGCCGTTACGGGCCTTTCTAGCGACCACATAGTATTCGCCGACCTCGCCAGCAAGCGGAACGGTACGTTCAAAGTTAGTCGGCACGTCGCGCAAGAATTTCAGCATGTCTTTAAATCTTTCTTCATAAATATACGGACGATCGGCTGCCATCGCCATACCAGAATAAATCGTGATAAAGTAGGCAATTTGGCGCGTAAGTGTAGTAGACATACGTTTAACGCTGTTAGCTAAATCGAAGATGCCATTGGTGTAGTCCATGCCACCAGAAAGTAATCTCGTGTAAGGCAAATAACAAGCATGTGATGGCGAAAGTGCGCCACCTTCGTATTCCTGACCACGGGCTCCTTCGCGCGATAAGAGATTTGGCCAGGTTCTTTCAATGCCAGTACCTTTAATTGGTTCGTGGATATCAAGACAAATATGCTTCTTGGCGGCTAGCTCGACGGTCTTTTGGTAGTGGTTCACGCCGGCTTGAGAGTGATGATATTCACGTCGACCATGAATTAGGATTTGGCTACCAGCGTAGCCCGTCTTGATGAAATGCACGCCATTTGCGGCATAGAAATTATAGGCTTCCTCGAGTTGTTTTTCGTAATTATCAACGAAGCCGACCGTTTCGTGGTGGCCGACAATCTCGACCGACTTAGCACGGGCATAGCGGGCAACTTCCGGAAGATTAAAGTCTGGTGTCGACTTAGTGAAGCTATTATTAATACCATTTTCAAGCCAATCGCCTTCCCAGCCGTCGTTCCAACCCTCAATTAGGACACCTGGGATACCAAGCCTCACGGCAGCATCGATGTATTCTTTGGCGTGTTGGGTAGTAGCACCATGGCGCTCACCTGGAGCCCAAGTCCATTCGCCGACATACATGGCCCACCAAATCCCAATAAATTTCAAAGTCCTGACCCAGGAGAAATCACCCCGTGGCGGATCGTTTAAACAATACATCACACGGTTGGTCGTGAGTTCAATTGCCGAGTCGGCAATCATAATTAAACGCCATGGCGTCTCAAACGGTAGGGAAACGTGAGCTTTGGTGCCATCCGATAATGGTGTAATGTCGGTTTTAAGTTTATTCTCGGCGCTGAGTTTAATCGTAGCGGAGCCATAGTTGTAAAGCGCGGCTTCATGAAGCGAAAGGTAACAACCGTTTGGCGTTCTCATCGTAAGTGGCGTATGAACAGAGTGATTCAAATCATAGACGGCGGCTTTTTCGTAATTGTACTCATAGCGGTCAGGTTGGTAGGCCGGAATTTTCCAGACAGTAGTATTAAGATCAATATTAAACTCGGTAAGCTCGTCGGCAATCGTGATTTGTTGAAATTTCGGTTGTGGCGGAATCTCATAGCGGAAAGCTACAGCATTGTCGTAGACGCGAAACCTTAGTGTGAAAATGCGTTTTGGTTCTTGGTCCTCGGCACAATAGAAAGTAACTTCAGAACACTTATTTTTGATTAAGCGGTCTTCGCCCCAAAGCATTTCGATAGTCTCATCGATGTTTTTCGTGACGATACGGATGACGCGCAAATTATTACCAAGCATTTTTTCGCCACAAATATCGAAGCCAAGCCGGGAGAGCCCGACGATTGGTTTATTGTCGCGATCTACTTTATAGAAAATCTGTTTATTCTTAAGTGCGACCGTGCATTTATTGCGACCATTTGGCGATACGATTTCTTTTTCGGTATCTTTGCCGTTAAGCCATTTTGCCCACTTAAACATACAATAATTATAGCATATGTTATAATAAAAATATGGCTGGGAAGAAAAAACACTCATTCTTAAAACGGTTTTTTATCGGGATATTTTGTTTTCTGATTGTGGGTGCCGGGGTTTTCTTTGGCGTCCAATTCATCACGAAGACTGGTATCTTTAGAATCCCGGGCGTCGTTTACTACGATGAATCCTTAACTGAAGCCGAGAAGGAAGAACTGGCGAAGTATTTCACAGAAGAGCTCGATCTTGATAAAGACGTCATGATTTCGGCTCGGAACGAGTTAACTATCCCAGAGCTTGAAGAGGGTGAATTCTTGGTAAGCGTTAGAGTGCCAGTAGTCGATTTTTATGAGTTTAATGTAGACAATGTGGATGCAGAGACCGCCGATGCGCTAATTGCTAATCCAAATGTAACGTTGATTGATTTAGGCGAGCTTACCAGTAAGAAAAACTTGCTTAAGATTAATAATAAATATTATCTCGATTCCTTTAGCGAAGGCGGAGTTTATCGCATTATCACTTTTAAGTCCGAGAAATATGACGAGGAGATTAAACCACTTGTCGCCGAAGCTTATACAAAGTCATTCCCGGCGAAGGACACTGTTCTCACATTTGCGCAAACCGGCGTGACGGCACTTTCTCGTGGCATGGACACGAAACTGAAGAACGTTGGCGGTGACGCGACTTATTTCGCTGCGAACATCAAGGATTATTTATCTAGTTTTGATTTAACCCATACTTCAAACGAATCTTCATTTACGGATTATGCAAACTCAAGGAATATTTGCTCTGATAAAAGATTTATTAATACACTCCTGGCGATTGGCCTAGATATTGTGGAATTAACCGGAAATCATAATGTCGACTGTGGTGCACAGGCGGCCATTGATACAGTTGAGACCTACTTAAACAACGGTATGAAGATCGTGGGTGGTGGTAGAAATGCCGAAGAGGCTTATGTGCCGCTTCGCATCTCGGAAAAGGGAACCAACATTACTTTCCTCGCCTTTAACCAATCGACCGGTGGTGCGACTTATGGCACGAGACCAGGAGCCAATCAATACTATGAGGAAGTGATTTCACAGCAAATCCAGGCTGCTAAAAACGCCGGTGATTTAGTGATTGTTGATATTCAATATTATGAATGTAATGCCTACGCTTCGACTTATGAAGATCCAACTTGTGACCGCGCCAATTCGTCTGCTGGCGATCAAGTCGGGTTGTTTAGACACATTATCGACCTCGGCGCTGATGTGGTAGTTGGTACTTCCGCGCATCAACCACAAACCTTTGAGGTTTATGGTAATGGTGTGATTTATTATGGTCTCGGTAATCTCTTCTTTGATCAAGTCTGGTGGCCTGGCACGACGAGAAGCCTCGTCCTCGCGCACTATTTCTACAATGGGAAACTGCTCCAAACGAAAATGGTACCAACCGTTTACGGTAACGAAATGCAAACCAGACTACTAGATAAGGAGACATCAGTATGGTTTCTAAACAGACTAGCAAGCGTGCATCCATAAAAGGATTCATCAAGATTTTTCTATTATTTGCCATTGTGGCATCGTTTACAGCCTTGGTGATCCATGTTTGTGTAAATTATCTACCAAAGAAAGAACCGGAGCAGTCACAAAACCAGGAACCAGAACCGGAGCCAGAGCTAGAACCAGAACCGGAGCCGGTCATTCCGGAAATAAATTTCCAGCCGACTATCGATGCTTGGGTGAATTCGGTGGGTGGCAAAAAAGGCGTGATGGTTTACGATATTGATTTAAATAAAATTGTCGGTGAATACAATGTTGATACAAAATTTGCCACTGCTTCGCTTTATAAACTCTATGTGGTCTATCACGGCTATCGTTTGGTCCAAAAGGGCGAATGGGATCGCAATGCGGTTGCGAATGGGCGGGGAAATACGATTCTCGAATGCCTAGACGCTGCAATTCGTTCATCCGATTCTGGTTGTGCCGAGCCACTTTGGTCTAAGATTGGGCAGAGCCATTTGAATGATGTCGTAAACTATGAATTTGGCATGATGAGCGTGACAGTTTCGAGTTTATCGGCGACCACTCGCGAGATAAAAGACATGATGATGATGTTCTATAACCATACCGAGATTACCGATGAATCATTAATTGCCGTGATGAAGGATTCGTTCTTAAATCAACCGGTGACGACCTATAATTGGCGTCAAGGGTTACCTTCTGGCTTTTCGGCAGCTGCTAAAGTCTATAACAAAGTAGGGTGGAATTACAGCCCAGATGTAGGAGCTTGGACGATTTACGACGATGCTGCCATTGTGGAATTCCCGGCCGAGAATCGCCATTTTGTTGTAGTAGTGATGTCTAGCTACGTACCATACCAACAAATTGCCCGTTTCGGCTCAGAATTTGAGGCCGCCTACCACGCTGGTATTACCGCCGCTGCATCGGCTGATTCGGCATCTGGTTCCCAGAATTAGAACCAACTGTCGTCACAATACCATTAATCGTAAATGATTCGGTTTTGGTGCCATTTAGATACAAGGTATAGGTTTCACCTTCTTCAAATTTCTCGGTTCCAGCAGCAATGTGGCTAAAGGTTTTTAGCGACGTATGACTGAGAATAATTTCGCCGGCTGAGTTCTTGATTTCGATTTTCGTGCCAGCTTTTTGTGCTGACGCAAGGAAAATGCTGACATTATTAATTGAGGATGACGTGCCGAGCGATTCGGCCATACCGCTGGCGCCGACCGCAATAACGGAGCCGCCATTAAAGGAAATTCCGGAACC
>JAEEGL015785686.1_pt1 | contig 16027 bp, 13 predicted proteins | sample 9134231 | NCBI WGS metagenome assembly JAEEGL01 (sample SAMN16246548, study PRJNA631951) | gut metagenome | biome: gut microbiome; feature: rumen; material: fiber-attached | host: Bos | place: Iran: Karaj | collected 2018-10 | reverse complement strand
TGTAAGAAAAAATATATTCTATCCGGATGCTCTCCCAATTTGTTTTGCGCTTTTGGTACTAATCCATTTTTTAAAATCTTACCAACCTTGTTTTCCGGTGTCAGATGGTATAAAAATTTTGGTACAGGTAATTCATCTTCCTGTCTCCTCTTTTCAAACGTTATAACTACTGATGTTTTATCCGTTTCATGCTTATGCTCTTCCGCTACTGGCCATCCACAGGTATTGAAAAAACGCTTCAACCTCTCTTCTTCCGTTCCTCTTTTTACGATGATTGTTATGACACTTGCTTCTTCCGTACCGTATGTCATCGGAGTATCCTTATATGCGTCAAACTCTATAGTGATTTCCGAATCTGTTTTTGGCGCCTGATTATCACGATGTATAATATAATGATGTTCCAGGACCTCAAGTATTTTTTCCGCGTCGTAAGACCTGAATATGCCTTCCTCTATTATTTCGTCAATGGTTTCGTGATGTCCAAAAACGTTCCTCCTTATTTTTTTATCAGGAGGAAGCATTCCCATTCTTTCCATTAAGTTTATGCTGCTTTCTATACTCATTTCTCGTCCTCCTTTTTCACTATCTGGTCTATGACAAGGGACTTGCGGAGAACAATGTTCCACATTTTCTCGTATTGGGTGTCCCTGAAAATCTGGTAATAGATATCAACGTCCTTTGTCTGCCCGATGCGATAAATTCGGTCCTGCATTTGTAGATTGTCACCAGGAACAAAACTTATGTTGTTGAAAATCAAGGTATGTGACGCCAGCAAGGTAATACCAACACCAGCGGCTTGAATATTTCCTATAAACACCATAATATTGGGGTCGCTGGTGAATTTCTCGATATTCTTATCCTTATCCTTCGCTAATATCTTTCCATTATATATTACGCATCTGTCCCCATAATATTCCTTTAATGTATATAATTCTTCGTCGTAACAGCACGCAATCACCACTTTTTCTCCCTTTTCAATGAATGAATCAGCGAGTTTAATCGTATTTGGAACCATTTGGTTGGAAAGATATTTGCGGTATATTGCGCCTTCCAAAAGTTCTTTATTCAGTTCCTTTGTCGGGTCCGCCTCCAGTTGAGCGGCCTCATATTCTTCCCATAGACGGTTATATTCCATTATCTGACCCATATCAAGGTCATAGAATAGTTCATGCACTGTTTTGTTCGGCAAATCCAAAAGGTCTTCCTTCACACGTCTCAGATAAATATGGGACGTGCGGTCCTTGAGTTCCTCCAGGTTGCTCTCGCCGTTCGGAATCGTAATCATCCGCACGCTCCTCTTGATTATCTCGCGCAACTCGTCCTTCTCCGCGTCGGTCAGGTCATACCAGTTGGCTTTTCCCCTGTTGGCTATGAACTTTTTGCTGATTGCGTCGCGTTTGGCCCTCTCCTTGTTGTCGCGGGGCACCTCAATCGCCGAGCAATAGCGTTTCATATAATATTCCCTGTCGTCAGCGACCGGGTCACCGATGAGCTGCAGTAGGTTGAAGTAATTCTGGGGATTGTTCGTGATAGGTGTTCCCGTGGCGAGATAGACACTGTCGGGATTACCCCTCCTGATGAGGTCCCGGATGATTTTATACCTGTCGGAGGTCGTGTTTGACAGCCTGTGGGCCTCGTCAATGATTACGAGGGCCTTCTTGTTGGATATATATTGGAGCATCGGGCTGTTCTGGTAAGCCCGCTCAATGTTTTCCTTGCTCCTTGTCGCAGGAATCTCATAAAACTCCTTGACGATATCGTAATTGACTATGACAAAACGGTTCTCATCCCATTTTCCGGCCTCCTTCGCCTCGTTTTGGAGTTCCGCGAGACTTAAACCGGATTTCCCCTCCTTATAGCCGAGGAATCTCTCCAGTTCCGCCTTGTTTTTGTCAAGATATGACTCGATTATGGTGACATCCCTCTCCGGGACATACCACATGAGCTCCTTTTTCCAGTTTGTCTTGATTGAGGCCGGGCAGATGATGAGCACGGCGTCAAAATTACCCTCAATCGCGGCGACGGCGAGCTCACAGGTCTTCCCGTAGCCCATATCATCGGCGAGGACGCACTTTTTCCTCGCGAGAAGGAACCTCACTCCGTCCTTCTGGTGAAGTTTCAGCCTCCTGTCCGGGTCTTTTGACATTGACAGTTTATCATACCTGTCAAAATCAACGGGATAGTCGTGCCAGTCGGGTAATGTGAAGTTGGTCAGCACGGCTTTTTTCGGGAGGAACGCCATGACCGGGTCCACGCTCTGCCTGTATTGCACATAACAGTGGTAAGTCGTGCTCGTCTCCCCAAGGAGGCTGACAACCCGCAGTTTTTGGGGCACGAATTCAGTGTTCCAATCCTTCTGCTTCTTCTCCCCGTACCAGTCGGCTATTTTTATCATCTTCCCTATCTGTTTAGGGATAAATCCTTGGTTCTCAATAACATATTCAACATTGAACGGGTTAAGTTGCTTGACGTCACCCTTTATTATGACGTCCCTCTTGAGCATGAGAAGATAGGGGTTACTCCCAGAATACCCCCTTAATGTCTCTATCGCCTCATTCTTCGCCTTCGCGCTCGTGTAAGTCATTAGTCTCTCATGTATCTCATATATTATGATACTAAAAAAATATTAAAAAAACAAATATGACATATCTCTTAAGGATAATATAATATATTATTTAATATATTCTATAGATATAAGGGAAAGATAATATCTGTTTTTATCCAAGGAAAAGGATATTTATCTATATAACAAAATAGGCTTTATTTATGGCTGACTTGCGATTTGACAACACGACCATGCACAGGAAAACCCCGGTCAAGAGGAACCACAAGTTCTTCGGGAGGGACGAGTATAACCTTGAGATGGAGTTCGCGACCGAGTATATGGAGCAGGACGCCAACCAGACCGTGATATTGTACCAGGTTGACCTCTCCAAGACGAAGGTCAACGACATCTATAAGGAGGCCGACAAGGACGCGATTCGCTACCTGCCCCCGGTTGAGGTCCCGTGTGTCTACGAGATTCAGGAGGCGGAGCTCCAGTCCTATGAGAAGAACAAGATGAAGGGCATGTACGCCAAGCCCGGCAAACTGGTTTTCAGTGTGTTGCTGAAGACTTTTGACGAGCTTGACATAGACATAAAGAGAGGTGATTACGTGGGCGTCCAAATCACCCCGCAGAGGATGGAGTTCTTCACGGTCACGAACGACGGGAGGGTCGGCATGACGGCGAACAAGAACACCATATACGGGGTCGCGCCTTATTACAGGACGATAGAGTGCGCGCCCGCCGATAACATTGAATTCAACGGATAAGAGATGGGAAGCAGGGATTTCAAGAACTTCATGGGTTACGACAACAGGCCGGACCCGAAAGAGTTGAGGCTCAACTTTGACAAGGAGGAGCTCAAGGACGGCACCCCCTTTCCCAACCCCTTGACCTACGAGGATATAGACAGGGAGTTCAGGAAATGGGTTGAGGAGAGCCTTGAGATGTCCTACGAGGGCAAGAGGCTGCCCACCATGACCCTCTTCTCAAACCAGAGGTTCAGCGAGTACATGCAGTCCTGGAAGTTCACGGACGAGAACCAGAACCCGATACTCAACTTCAAGGCGATATCAAGGGAGAACAACCCCAAGACGGGGACGATAAACGGCGAGACCAAGAACATACCCGGGGAGCACACCTGGCTTATGAGGAGGGTGCCGGCCCGCGACAAGAACAACCGCGAGTATTTCATTGAGTACAGGATGAAACAGCCCTTCTCGGTTGACCTCATATACAAGGTCAGCCTCTTCACCAACAAGTTTGAGCTCCTGAACGAGTTCAACACCCTCGTCAATGACCGTTTCAAGGCGATAACCGCGTACATACGGCCGAACGGGCACTACGTGTCAATGAAACTCAACGACATAAGCGACGACAGCGAGTACAGCATCAACGACAGGCAGTACTATTCCCAGTCCTACAACATAACGGTGAGGGCTTACATAATAACGGAGGACAGTTTCATAGTGCGTGAGGTCCCGAGGCTGGCCTTCATAGGTTTTGACGTTGAGGGCGAGGGGAGTTACGCCGACATTGAGGTCGGGGGGAGGCTCGGGCCCGCGGCGTTGCAGTCAATCCTCACCGAGACCGATGACTGCGTCAACGACCAGCCGTACAGGTACCGGGAGGCCGCCCTGGACATTAACATGGACCCGTGCGAGAGGAACATCGCCTTCACGATGGACATGGATATGAGAGTCAAGGCTGAGTGGTCCTTCTCGGTCAATGTCAGGTTTTACAAGGTCAAGGTCAACGGGGAGACCGTCGCCGAGGCTTACGAGGGAGTCCTCCCTTGTGACATTGAGCTCCGCCGCGGAGACCAGGTCAAGATAACGAAGGTGACGAGATTCGCCGAGAGCAAGCGCTCCGTGGTCACGCTCAAGGGTTTCACGTGGGACGAGATAGTCTCCGATTACGACCCCGCTGACGAGAGCGGTGAGGGGGAGGTGATAATCAGTGAATAAAAAACAAGGGTCGCCCGTTTTTCGGGTCTTCCCCACTATTTATAGAAAAATAATAAGTTAAAAAGATTAGTTTAAGATGATAAGCGATGCAAGAGGCGGTCATGTCTCCCCCGGCGTGTACACCGAGGTGAGGGACGTAACCTATTCCACAAGAAGTCTGGGTATCACCACACTCGGCCTGGCCGGCGAGACCCTTAAGGGCCCCGCGTTTCAGCCGATTTCAATCGCGAGCTGGACGGATTTCACCGATTATTTCGGGGGAACCTCTCCCATAAAGTTCAAGGGCACGAATTACCCCAAATACGAGCTTCCCTATGTGGCGAAGGCGTACCTTGAGGAGTCAAAACAGCTCCAGGTCGTCCGCGTCCTCGGTCTCTCGGGATATTGGGCCGGCGCGGCATGGGTCATCTCGGCCGACGATAAACTGCCCGCCGTTATCCTCCGTTCAAAGAAGACTTATTCAGGAGATACAACCCAGCAGGGTATTTGTGTGGAATCTTCGGAATTTCCTGAGGATATAGTTACCAATATTGACATTCTTCCTTACAGCGGGAATGTATATGGGGCTAATTGTGAGATTACCGGAAGTGGTTACACACAGGACCCTAAGGCTGTGGCTGGTTATGACTGTAATAATAATATCAACGTGGATTTGGGTAAGTTCGCGCTTGAAATCACTTATTGTGACGCCACGGTCACGGGTGACAGTGCTAATAAGGTTGTTTATAACGTATCCATGAACCCGTCTGACCCGGATTACATTTACAAGATGTTTTCCGAGGACCCGCTCGTAGGTTCGGCGCCCGTCTATATTGAGGCGGCGTATGATATGGCCCTTTACAAGGAGCTTTATGATACGATTTACGCGAAGATGACGGCGAATACCGAGCCGGCAAGGACCGCTGACGTGGAGACTGGATATGTTGATGAGTATGAACTTCCTTACAAGATTCACGGTCTCGGCCCCATTCCAAAGGGTTGTGGGAAGGAGAGCGGAACCACCGGCGACACCGGCACCACCTCCGGAGAGACATCCGGTGAAACCCGGGTCCCTTGTGATTATTTCCCGGAATCCGAGACTACCGATAGGGAGTTCAGGTATTGGAACTACATATCAACTTACCGTTGCGCGGTAACCCCTTGGCTTGTTTCCGAGGTTAAGGCGGCCTCAACCCAGACTATTGACCTTAAGAAACTTTTCAAGGTGTATACAATCAGTGACGGTAACGCGGCCAACTATCAGGTCAAGATATCAATCCAGAGAATCCGCCCGGTTGAGGGTCTGTTCGATGTTGTGGTACGTGATTTCTATGACAGCGACATGTCCCAGGTTGTCCTTGAGAAGTTCACCAACTGCTCAATGGTTGAGGGTGAGTCTAACTTTGTAGGTCTTAAGATAGGTACCATTGACGGTAGTTATCCCAACAAGTCAAAATATGTGGCAATTGAGCTTAGCGGGGAAGAGGGTATAGATGATTGTGTCCCTTGCGGATTCCTTGGTTACCCCGTTCCTAAATACGGTACCGTTTGCGGCCTGACCATGAATTACAATACGGTTTATGATAACACCGTCAAGGCTAAGAGGCAGTATTTCGGACTCAATGACGAGGTTCTTGATTACGATATCCTTAACTATAAGGGTGTTGACGCTTATGCGGACGGAGTAGGTGATGCTGAGCCTGAGATTCTGACCAACGGTTTCCACCTTGACTCCATTATCACGGCCTCACAGGACGTCCCCAGTGGGGAGACCGCCCCGGTTGTGCAGGTTGACGGGCAGTCAGGTTTCACTTTCACCACCGTGGACCCCATCCAGATGAACAAGTACAACCGAATCCCGCGTATCCTGCCCACCGCGTATCTTGAGGATTGCCTTTACAAGGACATTAATCTCCGCAAGTTCACCGTGTATCCTTACGGTGGTTTTGACGGCTGGGACATCAACCGCGACCACAGGACCAACACCAACAATTATAGGGGTAACAAGTACACTCTAAAGAAAGAGGGTTCCGGATATTATGAGAAGGAGATTTTCCGTCCCATCGGAGGTGATTTTGAGCTCGAGCTTGACCCCATGGTCAGCCTTAAGCTCCCGAACATCGCTATAACCACCGACTACTACGCGTATCTCGCCGGTTACATGCAGTTCGCGAACCCTGAGGATGTTGACATCAACCTCTTCGCGACCCCGGGCATCAACTGGTACGACCAGAGCCTCCTCAGTGAGGACGCCCTTGATATCATTGAGGACAGCGAGGACGGCCGCGGCGGTGACGCCCTTTACATAATGGCGGCCCCGCAGTATGACAAGGACATGACGGCTTACGGACCGGACGATGTCGCGTCATTCATTGAGGACACCGAGATTGACAGTCCTTACGCCTGCACCTACTATCCTTGGGTCAAGTACTATGACGGTGACAGCAAGAGGTATATAGACCTTCCTCCCACAAAGGATGTCGTGAGGGATATGGCGGCGACAGACAATGTCTCGTTCCCTTGGTTCTCACCTGCCGGTCTGACCAGAGGTGAGGTGGATTGCGCCAGGGCGTATTTCAAGACCACGCTTCTTGACGAGGACACCCTCTACGAGAACATGATTAACCCCATCAAGACCTTCGCGGTTGACGGTGTCAAGGTCTGGGGTAACAAGACCCTCTACCACCAGGAGACACCACGCAACCGAATCAATGTCTCAAGACTCATGATTCGTGTGAAGAAGCTTGTCTCCCAGGCCGCGAGGAACCTCATCTTTGAGCAGTACGACGCCACCCTTGAGAAGCAGTTCCGCTCCATCGTTGAGCCCATTCTCCAGGATGTCAAGGCCAACAGGGGTATCTACGATTACCGCGTGGTTACGGAAAGCACCGAGGAGACCCGCGACCAGCACATACTGCCCGCGAAGATTCTCATCAAGCCCACACCCGCGTTGGAGTACATCAGCATCAGCTTCGTTGTATATCCGGAGAGCGTTCAATTTGACGAGAGCCTTTAATGGTTGATTAATAACGAATTATGGGAAGCCTTCAAGGTTTCCCATTTTTTTATGCCCGGAGCTGACTATTTATGGGAAAAACAGATTGGATTATGAGAAACATTTTGTTAAGGGTGACCATCGCGGTCCTTCTCGGGCTGTCGGTCACGGGTTGCGGTCTTCTCCGCGGCATTTTCCACAAGGGCAAGCCTGATGTGGAGGTTGTCGCCGGGACCGTCCAGAACATGTACCAGGTAAGGCATGAGTATGACGCCCGCCAGCTTGACTCCATGTGCGTCGCCGACAACCTTCCCCCGAAACTGTGGGAATGGACATTGAGGTCTTATATTGATTATGAGACGGGCAATGTCGTCGACAGGTACATGTTTATCAAGGAGTTGAATGATAACGGAGAGATGGTTTACATAGTGACCCCCAAGGGTGACGTGTTCGCCGTCTCAAAGAGGAAAGTCGTCACGGAGGAGGAATAAGCCATGTTAAGCGAGAACGTCAACTTCGGTTTCATAAAGTCCGAGATGGACGGCACCGAGCATGTGTTCGGGGCCCCCGAGTCCCAGCGTCTTCCGGAGTCATACTCTTACAGGATGTTCCTTCCGCGTGTCCTGAACCAGGGCTCCGAGTCAATCTGCGTGCCCTGTTCCGTATCAGCCTGGCTCAACTGGCGCGAGAATCTGGAGACCGGGTCCAGGAGGGACAACAAGATTGATTACCATGAGATTTATAAAATCAGGACCAACGACAGTGAGGGCATGACATACAAGGAGGCCCTGCATTACCTCAGGCACCACGGCGTCAAGTCCGACGTGGGGAACCTTAAGATAGGCGAGTACGCCATGGTCCGCAACTATGACAGCCTCCGCGCCGCCATAGTGATGAACGGGCCGTGCCTCGCCGCCCTTCCCGTTTACGGTGACCGTCCCGCGTTCTGGGACAAGTTGCCTAATGACGGGTTCTACGGTTTCCACGCGATATCAATAGTCGGTTACGACAAGAAGGGCTTCATTATAAGGAACTCCTGGGGGACCGGTTTCGCCGACGGCGGATACACGGTCCTGCCTTACGAGGATTTCAACAGGTTCCTTGAAATCTGGACAATCATCAACTAAAAAAAATAAGGGCACCCTAACAAGGTGTCCTTATTTGCTTTATGTTTAAAAAAGGTTGATTAGTAAGCGAGTATGCAATAGTCGGGACGGATGGTCGCGTCAATGGTGGCGAGACCGTCGTCGCTGTATTTGAGCTGACCGAAATCAACGTCCGTGAGGAAGCAGTTCTTGAGAATCCACTTCTGCACGACGGCCCCGGTAGGGTCAAGCATCTCGAGCTCAAGGTCCCTCTTATAGCCGATGGCGTATCCCTGACGTCCGGTGACGGACTCTGAGGTCAGACGGACCCATTCCATTATAGCCTGGGAGGTTGAGGGTCCGATAGGGTCGCGGAATGTCACCTTGACGGTATCCCACGTGTATCTTCCGACCACCCAAGTTGAGGTGTTGAGAAATTCAATCTCAGTAGCTTTCTGGTTGATTGTGGGCCTTGCGGCTGACTCTAACGTCCACTCCTGTATTCCGAGGTCCGCCGGGAAACGAAGTATCCACCTATTATTCCTTAACGGTTCATAGGTCAATGGCATTTTGGTAAGAAGGTCACTCATTGTATTACTAATCTTGTTCTCTTATTTTTCCAATAAATAGTGCCGTGAATATTTTTTTTATCTCTGAATGACACCAGGCTGTCCCTGTACCGGGGCGTTCTGGTTCTGTTGCTGCTGCTCGGGCTTCCTGTCGGTCATCTGCCAGACTTTCTTAAGCATGATATAGTTCTCATCCTCGGGGGTGTCCGCGAGGTCAGCCATGGCCCTCAACGCCTTTTTCCTGATATCATCAATAAGCTGTGCCGCGTGCTCGCTCGCCGTCGCCTGGTCAGGCTCGTCCTCAATCTCAACAGGCTCTTCCTCAGGCATTTCCTCCTCCTCATACATATCACCCTCACCGCTAAAGTCAAGCGACTCGTTTATGGTTTTAGGCATGCTCTTGACAAGGTCGCGCATCTCGTTGATATTTTTCTTCACTGTCTTTTTCATAACTCAGTACATTTACTACATTATAAATAGTCACTCAAACCATTTTTATTGACTTACCCCCTTTTTATGATTATCTTTAAGACAGATAAAAACATAAAAAAAATGAGCATTATTGACGAAATAACGGAAAGTTACACCTATAACGGTGTTGTCAGTCTTAAGGCGCTGGAAGATGATATCATGACTCTTGAGAACCAGATTGAGAGCCAGGAGGAAACCCTGAGGGAAATACGGCTCAGGGGGAGGAACGAGAAACCGCTCCTCGCCAAGATACGTGACTCCAAGATAAAACTCTCCTTCCTTAAGACAATATACAAGAGGGAGAGCGAGAAACCCGTTAAAGACCAGGCCATAGACGGCGTGCTCGGGGAATCCGCGAAAGCCGCGGAGAGCGTGGAGAGTCCCGACACGGCCGCCGGGGGCAAGCGGCCCGTCCCGCAGGATTTCGTGTCGGCAGAGGCCGGGGATATCCTTGACGGGGTGACGCGCACCTCCATCGTAACCATGGAGCCCGGGGAGACGGCCGCCGAATCCGCGACCCCCGAGGCTGAGTTGACGACAAAGCCCGAGGGTAAGAGTGTCATACTGGATAAATACAGGACGGGTGAGAACGAGTATGACCTCACCTCCGCTCCGGATGACGAGCTCCCGGACATATATGCCCTTTTAAAGCGGGTAAAGGAGGAGGATAATGTTTTCGTGACAAACGCCCGGCCCGTCCCGGCCGATTCGGAAAAAACGCCTGACGTCGCTGTCGTGCCGAGGGAGGATAAACCCGTATACAACAATCCTTTCAACGCCGGTCTCGAACCTGCCGCTGACGGGGAGGATATCCAGGCGGGAACAACCGAGCCGGACCCCGTCTTCACCGACGAGGGCGCCTGGTACGCGTTAAACAGGGATGACAAAGTCGGGCCGGTATTCGGTAAGCCTGCCGTCGCGGACCCGCATCCAGAGGCGCAGGACGGGCCCGAGCCTATTGTGGAAAAGGAGGAGGAGATTGATTCCGAATATCCCTCAACCGTAACCCCGCTCCCGGGACCAGGAACCGACATATCCCAACCTGTTATTGAGGGCGAGGATGCCGGACAACAAAACGATTTTCCCGTATATCACCCGTTCCAGGACAAGATGAGGATGATAAAGATGTTCATTGACCTGTCCGTCCCGGAAAGGTTTACCGGACCCCTTTATGTCTGCGGGAGGATAGACCCGGTCAAGAGGCTGCTGGACGTCAGGTTTGTCGATGTGGAGGATTACGACATCTTCCTGTCCCTCCTTAAGGAGTGGGAGGACAACCGCCGCAAAATTTTCGGAAAAAAACGTCGCACAATATTTATGGATATCCACACACAGGCCGGCAAGAAGGAAAGATATCACCGTTTCACGTTTGAGGGATGCGGGATTGTCGGGTTTGATGACACGATGTACGCGACCGAGTCTGTCATGGATGAGGGGTATGTCCCTACGGATACTCTCATGTCGCATCCTTGCGGGATTACTTTTAAATATAAGAAGTTGACAATAAAATAGTTGATATGCCACAGCCGGTACCCAGAGGAAAAGGAGGACGGGCGAGACCCGTGAGGAAGCCGCCGGGAAAGAGACCGCACCCGAAATACGGGACGTCCAAGCTTGAGGACTTCTTCGCGGAGAACTTCCTGGACAGGCTCGGGGTCAAATACGTCAGGCAATACGAGGCCAGGGACATCAAGAGGTTCTACGATTTCTTCTGTCCCGACGCGAACGTCCTCGTGGAGGTGGACGGCGACTATTACCACTCCTACGGGCTCACGTACGAGGAGAAGAACCCGATGCAGAAGCACAACCAATGGGTTGACAAGGTGAAGGACGAGTGGGCGCTCTCCCACGGCATTCCGATACTCAGGTTCTGGGAGCATGACATACATGAGAACCCCGAGAAGGTGATGGGGACCCTCAGGGAGGCGATAGGCAAATACACGGAGAAACAGAATAAGATAAAAGACAAGAACAGAAGACATTAAGATGGCGAGCATTGAGATTAAGGACCTTGACAAACAGAAGAGGCAACTTAAGGCCTCCTTTGACATGTGGGAGAAAACCATCAAGGAGACGGAGAAAAGGATGTCCGAGGCGAAAAACGAGGACAAGTCGCCCAAATACACCGAGAGCCAGATTAACGACCGCCTCGCCCTCCTAAAGGACGGCGAGCAGGACATAATAGACAAATGGTTCTTCCTCGGGGGCACAATGGACGAGCTCAGGGGAGAGACGAAAAAGGAACCCGCGAAACCGGGCAGGAAACCGTCCGGCAAGACGGTCCTTGAGCAGATAGCCGAGGCCGAGGAGGTCAGCGAGAAACCGAAGGTGAGGAAGAAGAAAGCCGCCTCGGAACCGGTGTCCGCGCAGGATATCGCCGAGGCATCCCCCGCGAAGCTGATAACGAAGATGGAGGACACGAACCCGATGGCGTCCTATGACATTATCCCCCTCCCCTCAAAGGGTGAGTGCTACAAGAGCAAGCAGGGGAGAATCGCGGTGTCCTACCTCACGGCTATGGACGAGAATATCATAATCTCCCCGAACCTTTACAGGGACAACCTGGTGCTTGACATCCTCCTAAAGGAGAAGATTCGTGACCAGGAGATTGACCCGGACGAGCTTCTTGACGGCGACAGGGACGCGATAATACTTTTCCTCAGGTCATCGGCCTACGGGAATATGTACAGCGTGACCGCCACGGACCCTGTCAGCAAGAAGAGTTTTGACACGAAGATTGACCTGTCAAAGATAAAATACAAGGATTTCACGCTCACCGGTGACGAGAACGGGTGGTTCGACTACGAGCTGCCCGTCTCGAAGGACAAGGTCAAGTTCAGGTTCCTCACCCACGGCGACTACGCGGGTCTGGCCAAGATTGACAAGCTCGAGGTGCCCGACCTCCGTAAGGCGGAGATAGATGATTTCAAGGAGAGGGTTGAGTTCTATCTCGGAAAGGACGGGACATTGAGCGCGTCCGAGGCCGCCGATATCAGGGACGCGGTTGAGACGCTCGTGAAATGGTCGGAGAAGGGTGACCCTGAGGCGTCAAGGTTTTCCCACAGGGCGTCAAACGAGCTCGAGATGGGGATTATGGCCGTCAACGGGAACACCGACAGGAAATTCATCCATGATTACGTGCGGACGATGCCCATCCGGGACGCCGCGTCGTTGAGAAGATACATAGCCAAGAACACCCCGGGTGTGGATTATAATTTTGAGATAGAGAAACCTGAGAGTCTCGGAGGTGGCTCCATGCCCGTGTTTCTACAATTTGACCAGTTTATTTTTCTCGTTGATTCCGAGTGAGTATGAGAAGATGCTCAAGGATGAGATATGGGGCTGCACGCATTACATGAAACTCCCGATGGAGACCGTGATGAGGCTCCCGGTCCAGGACCGCAGGTATTACATCCAGAAGCACAACGAGGAGCAGCAGGGCATAAAGAGAGACATTGACATGAGAAACGGGAGGAGCAAGGTTGACGGCGACTCAATCAACGAGTACGCCCGCCTTGAACAGGAGAACAAGAAAAACAGGGAAAGGGGCTGATGTCGGTCCCCTTTTTCCGCTTAAGAAAAAGAGTACGGGATATTTATACTTAGAAAAAAAAGTGATACCATGTCTATATTGAGTGACCCGATAGGTAGCGTGACCGGAACCATCAGTCAGGCTGAAAAGCAGGTAAAAAGCACGTTGGAGAAAGTTTCGTCATATGTTACTGGCAGTTTGGAGGAAGTCATGTCCAACGCCATAAGTTTGATTAAACCTTTCAGCGACGTGCAGACCGCGGCCGCGGAGCTGGCCAGGTCTATAGGTATCAGCAACGCGAACATTATCGGCATGTCCACGAACCTTATCCGGGCGAACCGCGAACAGCGTCTTTCAGAAAGGTTTAACTGGTCTAATGAGGAGATGCTGAAAATCCAGAAGGACATCATGGCCGGTCTGGGTAGGAACGCCGCCATTGACATGATGGGACCGGAGTCCACCCTAAGCTCACTCATGGCCGGGTCAAGGCTCATCGGGCCCGAGATGATGTCGCAGATTGCCACCGGGTATGACAAGATAGGGATATCAATGAATACGGCCGGAGACGTGGTCGGTAAACTCTTTCGGGAAGCCGGCGAGTATGGTATCAATCTCCAGCTTTACTCCAAGAATTTCGCCAGCAATCTCGCGATGGTCCAGAAATACAATTTCCGTAACGGTGTTGATGGACTCAGGGAGATGGCCCGGAAAGCCACGGAGATTAGGCAGGACATGCAACAGGTCGCCAATTTCGCCGATAAGGTAGGGACTGTGACCGGGGCCGTTGAGACCGCCGCGAGACTACAGGTGCTCGGCGGCTCGTTCACCGCCATGGCGAACCCCCTCGCGATGCTCAATGAGAGCCTGACCGACATGAACGGGCTCCAGGACCGCCTGACCGAGATGACCAAGGGGGCCGCGACATACAACTCCAGGACACACCAGGTTGAGATAGACCCCTTCACGAGGATGCAGATAAAGGCGGCCGCGGAAGCCGCGGGTCTCAATGCCGACAACCTCTTTGAGCAGGCGACAGCCCAGGCGAGGAGGGGTGAGATTGAGAACCAGATGCGGGGCATGGGCATTGATGATGATTTGAGGAAACTCCTTTTGAATGCCGGGCAGATTGATAAGAATGGCGTAGCCGGGGCCACGGTCAACGGCGAGTTCAGGTCAATCGCGGAGATAGCCGGTTCCCCCGATTTAAGGAACCAGCTTTTCAAGGAGAACACGACCGAGGAGCAGAACGTCCAGTCCATAGCGGAGAACGTCCTGTCCATCGCCGAGGTCATAACCGGGAAAGGTAAGCAGATAGCCAATGAACAGGCGTACATGAGCACACAACCCGGTATAGTGGGGGGAAAATCAACCTACGACACCGCTTTAGGGGTTATACAGTCGGTTGACGCCGAGGTCATCTCCGCCGCGGCAAAGATAGACGAGTACTCGAAAAACATATTGGAGCACTGGACCAATTTTGAAGCTTCCGTCTTGACTTCCGCCATCAAACCTTTCAACGCAACATCGCCTAAGGAATTCGGTGAGAAACTGGGCGACGCGTTAGGCGATATCCTGGGTCCCAGGGCGACAGAGTGGGGGAATACCATAGGCGAAAAGGCGGCTGAGGTTATTGAGGGGGTGGCCGACAAGATAAAGGAATACGGTGCCGACCCGCTGGCGTATTTCAGGGAAGGTAACGGCGCCGCCAAGCCTATCACGGCCGGAGCCATAACCACTAACACGATAACCGTAACCCCCTCTTCCGCGGCAAACGCCGGAGCCGCCGCCGGAGCCGCCGGTACAGGGACTGTCCTGGCGCCAACCACCGGGGGAGGAAGTATCGGTCGTGTCGAGTTCACCGGGAATAAATCCTCGGTGCCCTCCGCCGAGGTCACCCCGGAGGGTAAGACAAACCCGGGCTCAAATAAGCAAAGCGTGGCGTCAACCCCCGCGGATTCGGGGCCGCTGGTCATCAGGCTTGACGGTCATGTCGCGGTGGATGTGGTTGGTGACAACGGCAAGATAGGAACCGAGGATTTAATGAAGATTCTCAGGGAAAACCCGACCTTTATGCAGGAGTTGGCAAACATGATTGCCTCTCAGTGTGGCACTGAGGTGAGATATCACGGCACAGGTAATTAATAAAAAAAAAATAAGTTCTAAACAGGAAATCCATGAGAAACGGTAAACCGGGCATAAGCAGTTTTGACATGTTCGCCACGGCCCACGCCATAAGGAGTGAGCTGAGGACGATGGGTGGGAACCTTCTCGGTCTCAACTCAACCATCATGAAACTCGCGAACGGGGATGACGACAGCAGGGCCTCGCTGGACGGGAGGATAGGCTCGCGTGAGGTGGGCAAGGTGTCGTCACGTCAGATAGGCAAGACCGTGAGCAGCAGGCAGGGGGGCGTGGGGCCCAAGAGCACCCCGGCCAGGACCGCCAACCTCCTCGGCAACCCCTACATGAGGAGATATGAGGGTCCTGACGCGAACGGGAGGTACAATTTCGGTCTGGACGGCAGTCCCGCCATCGGGGAATACTATGACGTTTATGAGAGTGAGTCCAACCGTCTCCGTTTCCTTGACGATACTGTAGGCAGGGACCTCCTCGGGTACACGCACCTCGAGAACGCGGCGATAGAGAGGAGCGGCGACGCCCAGGACGACAAAGTCTATTTAAGAAGCACCTACGGTGTTTTCAACGATTTGGAATATCCTTTTGATTATCAAGATATTGAGGTATACAAGTGGGGTCCGAAACGATATAACCCCTCCGCGCCTTATGTCCTTAAGCCATTGGAGGACAATCTCGTACGCAAGACGATGAACGGGCACGTCCAGGGTTTCAGGGACAGGTTTGAGGCCGTGGTGCAGGACAGGGA
>JAEEGL014727920.1_pt1 | contig 16027 bp, 7 predicted proteins | sample 9134231 | NCBI WGS metagenome assembly JAEEGL01 (sample SAMN16246548, study PRJNA631951) | gut metagenome | biome: gut microbiome; feature: rumen; material: fiber-attached | host: Bos | place: Iran: Karaj | collected 2018-10 | reverse complement strand
CCTTGTCTTATATAATTATATGTCATTATAATACAAAACCCGCGCATGCACCATAGGCACATGCACGGGTTTATTGGGAAGACTTAACTGTTCTTTTCGTTTATAAACCTGATAAACTCATTCTTTTCAAGAGGCTTCGAGAAGTAAAAGCCCTGGATATAATCGATTCCAAGCTCTCTTATATCTTCAAACTGCTCCGAGGTTTCAACGCCCTCAGCCACCGTCTGAAGCCCGAGCTCCTTGATCATGTTTACCGTTGCGGTAATGACCACTCTGGCTTTTTCATTTGTGAAATATTCCTGAACCATACCTCTGTCAAACTTTACGATTTTAACAGGCATATCCATTATGTAGTTCAGATTGGATTCACCGGTTCCGAAATCATCAAGTGAGAAGTTACATCCGAGATTCATCAGCTTATTCATATTTTCCAGAAGGATACTTCTCTGATTCAGAGTCGAGCTTTCTGTTATCTCAAGATTAACCTCTGAAGGAGAAACACCCAGCTTCTTCATGATATCATCATACTTAGCTGAAAGATGTGGATTCTCACACTGCGATACCGAAAGGTTCACCTCAACGTAGTCAATTCCCTTTTCCTTTAGCTTATCCTCCGTTATACATTTACAGGTCTTCTCAAACACGCGTTCGCCTATCTGTTCGATAAGACCGGTTTCCTCAGCCACCGGTATAAACTTACCCGGCATAACCAGCTTGCCATCCTTACCTCTTATTCTGGCAAGAGCCTCAGCAGAAACAAACTTTTCTGTACTGATAGAATAAATAGGCTGATAAAACACCTCTACTCTGTCACTCGAAAGTGCATCCTTGATTTCCAGAACCATCTGCCTGTACTCCCTGATGCTTTGTCCTGCCTGATCATCAAGAGTCTTCATATCCTCTGCATTGGTAAATGTATCCTTATATCTCGAGTAGATATCCATATATTCATCAAATGTTGTTGCAATATGGCCATCAGGAATATAGAGGAATTTCGTTTTCAGCAGAATATCCCCATTCCACGCCTGCTTAAATCTGAGTCGTATCACATCCAGGTTTACCGCGCTCTCTATCTCATTCATTTCATGCTCATCCTGATTATCATAAACAAGGACGAAATCATTTCCCTGAAGTCTGAAGAGCTTCGCTCCGAACGAATGAAGGTACTCAGTCATTTCAACAAGAATACTGTTCTCCTCTTCCTCTGAACGTTTCCAGTCAACACTATTACAGATAATGATACTTGAAAATCTTTTAAGCTCCGAAAATTCCTGTGTAAGATACATATTAAATGTATCATATGAGAAACATCCGGTAACCTTATCAAGATATCTCTCAGGATTTTCAAGCTCTGCATAGAGTATAAATAATCCGAGCGACGAACCAAATCCAACCAGCAGAAGCTCAGGAAGCATAAACTGTATCAATGCCGCTATTATCTCAAGCGCCATCCACGCTCTTATCGCTCTACGCTTATGTATATTCATCTGACTACCATAGATAAATGTGAGTACAAAAGCTCCAACTATAAAAAGTGGTGCAAAGAAATAAGTAGCAACCGCTGAAGGACCGTAGCTGTAAACCTCTCCTCCATCATCAAAGGTGCTGATAGGAAGAATGGATATTACGATTCCTCCCAATAAAGCAACTGTATAAACTATTTTCTTGAATGTCAGATTATCTCTGAGATGTTTGATATCACTATAAGAGTATAAGAAGCCATAAAGTGCAGAGAGCATAAGAGATATAAGGTAAAGCTTGCAGGCTGCAGTAACCACGAATGGTGAAACCACATGATCATTCTTGATTGCTATTATTGATGCAATATCGAGAATAATACAACACGAATAGACGAAAAGACACTGTTTGAAGATCTTTTCACTATAAAGACCGACACTTTCATGTCTGATAACGAAGAATATCAGTACAAGGTCAAAAATCAGCCCACATACTTGCATATCAATATTATACAGCATGCCTTCACCTCCTCTCTCCGTAGTACCCCCATTAACATTTTATCACAGTAACTTTGTACTTGCACTAGTCTGGCGGGCGTTGTAAACTAGAAATACAAGGGGTGTTTTTGTGCAACATGCACAAAGCATTTTGTTTACATCTTATATTTTCGGAGAAATGCATATCAAAATGAGCAATCCAAACCAAAACATTTCAAAACCGAGTAAAAAACAGTATATTGCGATAGATTTAAAGTCCTTCTACGCTTCTGTTGAGTGCTTTGAAAGAGGACTTGATCCACTGACTACCAATCTGGTCGTAGCCGATGAATCCAGGACAGATAAAACTATCTGTCTTGCCGTTTCACCTTCTCTGAAGGCATTCGGAATTCCCGGACGTGCCAGACTTTTTGAGGTTAAGAAGGTTCTCGGAGATTACGAGAAAAGAACAGGCAGGCATGTAGACTTTATTATTGCACCTCCTAGAATGGCAAAGTATATCAGCTTCTCAACCGATATATATAACATCTACCTGAACTATATCTCTTCAGAGGATATCCATGTTTACAGCATCGACGAGGTGTTCATAGACTGTACGTCTTATCTCTCGATTTATAAAAAGACTGCTCACGAACTGGCAATGACTATGATCCGGGATGTGCTTAGTCAGACCGGTATCACAGCCACTGCCGGAATCGGAACCAATATGTATCTCGCCAAGATAGCTATGGATATAGTTGCAAAGCATATGGAAGCTGATAAGGACGGAGTCCGTATTGCTGAACTGGATGAGATGAGCTTCCGAAGACTACTCTGGGATCATAAGCCGCTCACAGACTTCTGGAGAATAGGAAAAGGAACCGCAAGAAGACTTGCGAAGCTCAATATATTTACCATGGGCGATCTCGCAAGAGAAAGCCTTTATAACGAAGAATATCTATACAAGATATTTGGAATAGATGCCGAGATACTTATTGATCACGCCTGGGGAATCGAGCCGACTCTTATGAAGGATATCAAGAGCTACAAACCAAAGGGCACATCACTCTCCTCCGGCCAGGTTCTCGCCGAACCGTATACAACAGAAAAGGCTCGTATAATTGTAAGCGAAATGACGGATCTGGTCGTGCTTGATATGGTAAAGAAAGGCTTCGTATCTGATTCCTTTACACTTACCATCTGCTATGACAGAGAAAATGTAGATAACGGTTCGTATAACGGAGACATACAGCTTGATTATTACGGACGTCTTGTCCCTGCTCCATCCCACGGAACTGCAAACTTCGGAGACCATATAGACTCCTCAAAGAAGATAATCAGCTCAGTTCTCGAGCTCTTTGACAGGATCGTTATGAAAGGGATAAGCGTACGTCGTATATATATAAATGCTAACAATCTAAAAAAAGCCTCCGACACATATCGTCAGCTGGATATGTTTACTGATATAAAGGAAGAAGAACAGGAAAAAAGCCTTCAGAAAGCGCTTCTGGAGATACAGGATAAGTACGGAAAGAACGCAATACTTAAAGGCACGAATTTTCTGGATGGCGCAACCACCAGAGAAAGAAACTCACAGATTGGCGGTCATAAATCGTGACGAAATAAAGGAAACATTATGAAGGATAGTTATAATAAGTATAACGATATAATTGATAAGGAGCGTCCGGTGCACGATGGAGATGAGTTTGAGGCCCGTCACCCGAAGATGCCACGCGAAGCGCGGGCAAAAATATTCGCCCCATTCGCAGCCCTGAAGGGCTACGAAGAGGCGATTGATGATACTTCTGATTCTCACAACCAGTCTTTTATTGAAGAACACACTGAAGAATACCTCTAGTAATTCTCAGCATTTACTTCGAAGAAGCTCTGTGGATGTGCACAAGCAGGGCAAACCTCAGGAGCCTTTGTTCCAACAACGATGTGTCCACAGTTGCGGCACTCCCAAACCTTTACTTCACTCTTCTCAAATACCTGCTTTGTCTCAACATTGTTAAGAAGCGCTCTGTATCTCTCTTCATGATGCTTCTCGATAGCAGCAACAAGACGGAACTTCTCAGCCAGCTCAGGGAATCCTTCCTCATCTGCAGTCTTAGCAAATCCATCATACATATCTGTCCACTCATAGTTCTCACCATCAGCAGCAGCCTTGAGATTTGCAGCTGTATCGCCAAGCTCTCCGAGCTCCTTGAACCACATCTTTGCATGCTCTTTCTCATTATCAGCAGTCTTAAGGAAAAGTGCAGCTATCTGCTCATAACCTTCCTTCTTAGCGACTGAAGCGAAATATGTATACTTGTTTCTTGCCTGTGACTCACCTGCAAATGCAGTCTGAAGATTCTTCTCTGTCTGAGTTCCGGCATACTTGCTTGATCCGGCAGGTGCTGCCTCTTCCTCTACGAGCTCCAGATTGTCGCCATCTACTCCACAAAGTGGACAAACAGGTGTTTCACCGTCAGCAACCTCAAATACTTCCCCACATATCTTACATCTGTACTTTGCCATTAATAGTAACCTCCTTAAATAATTATTACTCACGCTACCATAACGTATACTCAGTATACTCCAGTTAGGGTGTGTTTAGTCAACACTAATCGGCGTATAAAATAATCCCTAACACAACAAATGTTATCAACATATAACTGTCTGTAACACCGTCAAAAACTTTATTGATAATGGACTCGAGCTTCTCCTTATTAAGCAGGCATAGTTTATATCCCGCCAAACTGAGCAGTATTGTCGAAATCGAAAACTACCATTTCAGTTTCCTCCAATCGCATTTCTTAATCAAATAAACATAGCCATATATAACGGCATGGTCTTTTTCTTTCCCGATATGCCTACATTTCCATCAATAAGTTTATATCCATAGGGGATTTCATCTCTTTTCAGAAGATTGTCCAGAGATTTTGATCTGCTGTTTCCGGCCTTTACTTCTATAGGTATTACACCCTCAGATTTCTCTATCAGAAACTCTATTTCAAATGTGGATGTTTCATTTTTTCTGAAAAACAATTCCCTATGCCCGTTTTTTATGAGCATATCCGCAACAACTGCTTCATATATTCCACCCTTTGACATCCCGCCTAAAAGCTTATTCTCAGGATGAATTATCTGTTCTTTCACGGAATAATCGAACATACCCATCAAAATACCTATATCCGTTGGATATACTCTGAAATTATCATCAATCCTTCGAGCATTTAGAGGAATATCATATCCCGAGGTATTGTATACACATAGTACGAGATATGCGCCTTTAAGCCAGTCAATGCTGGAACCATATTTTCTGGCCGTACCGCCCTTCTCAACATTCGAATACATGAATTTATGGTTTTCTTTTGAAAGCTGTCTGGATATGGAGAAATAGCATTCTTCCGCTTTTATCTTCACATCCGCCTTCGCATAATGAGCTATATCATATCTGTAATCATCGAGTATTTCCCGGATTTTTTTATCAGCATCTGAAATTGAACTTTTTTCAAAATATAAACTCACTGCTTCCGGCATTCCGCCAATAATGATATACAGCCTGAACAGTTCCATTATCCTGTCATGAATGGCCCACGGAACCATTGTCTCTTTCTCAAAATAACTCCTGAGACTATCTATAATCTCATCCGTCACTCCTGCCGCATAAAGGAACTCCTTAAAGCTAAGAGAGTACATATCGATATACTGAATAGAACCAACAGGATAAGATGTTGGTCTCTTATAATCAATGCCCAACATAGATCCGGATGCTATAACATCAAAATCTTTATCTTTAGCAAGAAACTTTAAAGATGTAATAGCCTCCGGACACTCCTGTATCTCATCCAGAAACAAACACGTCTTACCCGGAATAATTCTGCTTTCCGGAATATAAAGCGAAATGTTGGTTCTTATAGTTTTCGAATCAAGATCACCTGAAAAAATCTTCTTCATTGAGGGATTCTCAAGAAAATTAATCTCAACAAAGGACTCATACTCTTCCTTGCCAAACCTTTGAACTGCATAAGTCTTGCCCACCTGACGCGCACCTCTTATCACAAGGCATTTACGTTTTGAATCATCCTTCCATTTTTTTAACTCATCTATAACGTCTCTTCTAAGCATAGTTCACCTCTTTAGATAGAAAAATATGCACAAGCGCATATTTTTAAGCTTAAAAATCTGCATCTATGCATATTTTACCATGTAAAAAGGCATAATTCCATATAAAATTATAATTATTCACGATATATAGTCATTTCTATACAACAAGCTTCCAGTTTTAAAACAATTGATGATTTTGATTTTACATTTCAGCCAGGTATAAACAAGAAACAGCTGGTTGAATTTACTTCTCTTGGTTTTATTGAAAGAACAGAAAATATCTTGTTTGTAGGATCCAGTGGAGTCAGAAAAACTCATCTGGCAACATCCATAGGTATTGAATGTGCCCGTAACAGATATTCAACTTACTTTGTATCATTTGAAAGTCTGATAAATCAACTAAAGAAGTCTTTATTGGAAAACAGACTTGAATCAAGAATGAAGTTTTTCGCAAGATACAAAATACTGATCATTGATGAAATAGGATATATGCCTATTGATCAGGATGCAGCAAATCTATTCTTTCAGCTAATTGCCAGAAGGTACGAAAAACACTGTACGATCATTACAACAAATATGCCTTTTTCAAAATGGGGAGAAATATTCAGTTCTCCAACATTGGCAAATGCAATCCTAGACCGATTGCTGCATCACTCATCTGTAATTTCAATAAAAGGTCCGTCATACCGGCTTAAAGAGAAGCGAGCACTTCTTGAAGGCCAGGATGATGAACTGAGCTAAGATAATTGTACATTTTTATTTTCCACTTTTTGTACATTTTTATCTTGCAATTTACACTCATCCCATATTTACGTTTTTGCATTTAAAAATCACGCTCTGTATCATTAAACCCACTCTCCGTAATCGGTTCAAGTTCACCGGTATAGTTTTCCAGAAAGTCGTATGCGTATTTTCGGTTCAGCATTTCATGTATCTTCTGATTATAGTAATTTCTCAAACAACTGTAGCAGGATGGCGAACAGTTGCAGCCCTTCGTTATTCCGATAGCTTTCTCAACAACCTTTTGGAACACTTCACCCGATTCGGTTACAAGCCTTCTCACATGTCCGGCACCACCAGCAACTGCATCATACAGCACGATAGAATAGATCATTTTATTGTCAATCACAACCTTATGCAGACAGCCTTTGATATCATTCCGTTCAATATCTAACACAGCAGAAAGTGCTTCCAACATCGCATACATTACAGAAAGCATCACATCCTGTTTTCCTGCCTGCGGATTAGCAAACACGAGATGAACCACATCTGTCCGGAACACATGACAAAGCTTATTCTTGACAAGCTTCACTTCACACGTTTTTCCCCACGGAGTAATATGCTTCTTCTCCAGCGTTTTTTGATAGGAGTTAAAGCTTGCGTCTTCCATATTCTCCGTTGTGCTTTCCGCATATCCACAATGTGGACATACATAAAAATCGTCATTGCATACAACCATCAGAGAATCATTAATTGATGTCTCCATCTGAAACTTATCGCCATCTTTCATGACAAAAGAATATTTCTGCATTACCTGACGCTGTGAATCCCCAATGTAGTGATCATCACTCCGATAAATCTTATCCGGTTTTCGCATCGGAACAGCCTTTGGCTTTGCGTCTGCCACAAAACCACGCCTAGGTTCAATCGCCTGCTTCCATCTGTACCGTTCGATAATCTCATGGCAGGAGACACATTCTTCACCAGATATATTCGGTTCAATCGAACGGTGATTCCAAGTTAAACAGGACGGATTATTGCACTGTGCAATATACGCAGTCTCCCAATCTTGTCCTGTTGTCTGTGGAAGTTTCCTAATATACCGACTTGTATAAAGTTTGCCGTCAGCAACGACCTGTGCGTCCGGAGCATACTCTGAAATTGCCATCTGCAGATCTCGTACCATTTGCAGCTTCTTATCCGTTGCAGAATTTGCATTCTGATAAAGTTCTACAGTATCGACCGGGAATCCATACTTCGGAAGAACATTGTTTCTTACCAGAAACTCTATCAGCTCGTTACGACCGCGGTTATCATCCTTACCACGACGATAAGACCAAAGTTTCTTTTCAACATCAGCAGCATCCTGCGTCAACCCTTCTTCCAATAGTCTGTTTACTTCATCAATATAGTATTGGACGGTTCCACGGAAATCATCAACCGCATTTCTCAGCACGCCACTACTGCCAATCATCTTTTCTGTCCAGGAATAATCTGTAATGCCCATCACAACATGCATGTTTTCAGGAATCGAAGCTTCCAATATTTCCTTTAGATGTTCCGGCTTACTCTCCAGATAAGTACACAATCTCTCCCAACCATCACCATTCAACAGAACATCTGCATTGTTCGAATTATAGACATCCACTTGTTTTGCAAAGAAATCACTAAGTGCCACAGCAAACATATGTCGAAGAATGACTTTTTCATTTCTTACTGCGAAAAGAGGAACACCAATTTTCCCAGTGATCATGTTTCCAGGGTTTTTATAATAAGTGAAATCGTGTGAGCTAAGCTTCGAATAGGTCAAAGAAAAAGCAGCTGCATTCTTTCCACGACCTGCACGACCAGCTCTCTGCACATAATTCGCCGGTGAAGGCGGCATATTCCTCAGATAGACAGTTTCGAGATCACCAACATCAACACCCATCTCAAAAGTTGTTGAACAGCTCAGCGCATTAATTTCCTTATTTACAAACATTTCCTGATATTTCTGTTGTTCTTCCCTTCCAAGTTGCGCTGTATGTTCTTTGATATGAAGAGGCTGCATCAGTTTGGACTGATACAACTTCGCATAGTGATTCTCTTCCAAAAGACTCTCATGTGTGATTGGGTACAAATGCCCTCCACATTTCAAGGTCGTACACATACCTTTACAGTTTATCATGCTTGTCTTTCCGCAAACATCGCAAACATATATTGGAATATCTTCCGTTCCTGCGGAAATAGTAAATCGCTCCGTGCTGAAATAGAATTCATCGTTCCCGGCAGTGGACAATGGCTCATCTCCACGAAGAACTTCTTCCCAATAAATCTGCAGAAGTTCGTTTGCGGCCGCCTCATCCAGTTCCAATACCTTCATAACTCTCTTTAGTCGACCATTTTTCAAAAGATTTCCGTTCTTCCTTACAGCAGAAGACCATCCAGCAAGATATGTCTTCTTCTTGTCCTTATTCAAATCCTTGCAGCGCTTTACACGTTTTGCCTTTGCTGTAAAGAAGATATATTCGCGGTCGTCATCGGTCAGCTCACAATCTCCTTCAAGCGCCCCATGATAAACAATGTCCATAGCAAGAAGATCAAAGAGAGCCTTCACATTCTGAACATTCTGTCCATAGGCCTCAGCTACTCCAGACATGACATCTTCGCTATTGCCTTTGTAGTTAAATCTGATGATTCCCATAGAAACAAGGCTAGTGCTTCTGCGGGCATTAGCCATCTCATTTAAAACTGCAATCCAGGCATTCTTTCGACTGATCGCGGTAAGGTTTTCTGTCCCCTTGTCGCCTGGTTCGGCAAAGGTCCTGCAGGAATCAAAATAAGCAGTCAGTTCATCTACAAAATGCTGGATTTCCCAAGGATGAGCCGCCATGTTATCTCGATTCTTATCAACCACATGCCAGATTCCTCTTCGACGAAGGAATTCACTATAAGACGCAGTCATATATGAAGCAAAGAACGCCGCTTCCCCGCGGCTGTCTGAAAAGGTCAGAAACTGCCGCTTGCGTTTTATTATGTCCACATGATCAGACTGCCTTGATGATCCAAAAAGGCCGCGTTGTGCCCCGACTCCCGACCTTTGACTTTTCAACACCTTTTCGCTTTCAGGAAGTTCCTCAAACAAAGAAGTTCCGAGAACTGCGGTTGCAGCATCGTAGCCAAGATAAAAAGTCTTGAATTTGCCGAAATTACAGCTCGGACATTTACCATCTGTACCGGCCCCATTCTTCTTTGCTTTGCGGATTCTGACGTAGTTGTTGAGTCCACAGGTGCATGGCGGATCTGTTTTTAAGCTTTCGTGGATGATGGAACCACACTTGGAACATAGCAAATAATCATACTTTCCAATCTCGTTTCCGTCATCCTCGTCATCTTCTTCCTCACCATCCAAATCATCACCATGGCTGTCACGAAGAAGATAATAATCTATATTCGGATCATAAGAATTGTTGGCAAACTCCAGCTTACCATCTACATTCTTTCCGGCAACGGCAATACGGCCGCAGTCATCACAAACGGCACACTCAAAGACTTTCCATTCTTCACCATCTAACGTGACTGAACGTTTTCTATTCAACATCAGATTTTTATTTTGGCCAAGAGTAATGTATGCACCTTCCAAAGCCCTGGCAAACATATGATATCTAGCCTTAATAAGAGCTGATTTGTTTTTTTCAGCTTGGGCTGCCACGTTGATAATATTTACAACATCCTGCTCAGAAACATCATACATCTGGCGCATCGCCCTTGTAATCTCCGGAATCGTCATCGGTCGACTGATAATACTGCGCAGATCTCTATAAACAGATGCACTGACACACAGGTCATATAAGAATTCTGCATCCGCTTTGCCTTCCTGCATCTGCACACCATAGTCCTCCACAATTGCATTCAGAGGTTTCTTCGGATCTACCAGATCTGCAAACATTGATAAAGGTACATCCACCGATGCCTGGTCATACGAAGGAATAACACTCTGAGAACGTATAATATTCTCAGCCTGAAAGTTTGCATTGCATAATGTTTCCGCAAACTTAACGATATCTTCATCCGCTTCTTTTCCGCCCAGTGTAGCACTGGTAAGAATATGGAGCACGTTAGCCGGATTACTAATTCTAGCTTTCAAGCGTTTTAAAAGCAGAGATGTTTCCATTCCCGTCGTGCCGCGATAGATATGTGCCTCATCAAGAACCAGGTAGCGTAGTTTAGCACCGGAAAATACAAGATCATCTTTCGGACGAAGCATCATATACTCGAGCATTGCATAGTTTGTCACCAGAATATGAGGTGGTGTTTTCTGCATCTGATCACGGGAAACAATCTCATTCTTCAGAGGTTTAATCGGATATCCATTAACATCCTTATAAACCTTTCCATACTCAGCAATACCATCCTGTTCACTCTGCTTCGTACTGCTGTTATAGACGCCAAATGTAATATCCGGATAGCTTTTAAGCAGGTTACGTAGGCGCTTCATCTGATCATTTGCAAGGGCATTCATGGGATAAATCAGAATAGCACGGACTCCAGACGTAAGATTACCCTCCTCCGCCTCTCTAAGCAGGTGATTGATAATAGGGATGATAAAGCACTCCGTTTTTCCAGAGCCGGTTCCCGTGGTAACAATCAGATTCTTTCCCTGATTGGTTTTTCTAAGTGCCCGCTCTTGATGAAGATAAAGACTTCGATCAATCTGTATCTCTTTTTCTCCATCAGGAATGTCCCCCTCCAAAGTCCTGAATAGCGGAGAAGCCTCTCCTTCATTAATCATTTGAGCAATGCTCTTACCTGTCTTATAGGAATCACTCACATCAAGATAAGGCCCCTTGCAAACTGCCCCTTCTTCCTTTAAAGCTGTAGCGAACTGGGAAGCATAGTTTTTATCGGAAATATGAAACTGCGTTGATATGTATCCTATAAATTCTTCTTCAATATTTTCGGCTGCTAAAATTGGGTTGAACATACTTATATCCTCTCTGTCTGATACGAATACAGGTCAGCATTGGCATACGTATGCCTATTTTTATTTGTATACTCACGATCTGTAATCGCATAGATTGTATTTTCTAAATATCTGTCGTAATAGTGATAATAATACAGGCCGTCACCATCGGAATCTGTTATACATAAAACGGTATCGCCTATATATACAATTCTAACTGGATTAATCATAATCTTTGTTACACCACGATCGTTTGTATGTTTGTCAAAAGAAAATTCATAACGTTCTCCGTGATATCCGGTTGTATACATAATTCCACTATAAACAGGGCAATAGCCTTCAGAGGTATCTTCCATACCTTGAAATTCAATATTATCAACATAACACCTTCTTATTGGGATATGCCCAGCATCCTCTTTGTTTTCATCTGTGATAGAATCGATTACAATCCTTCGGTTATAAAATCGCAGAAGATTCTGATCACCTACTACGCAATCACCTTCAGCTATAATCTCTCTAGTCTTCTTAAACAAACTACCTGTCAGAATACTGACCTCATAGCGATAGTTCCCGACGGGCATATCATGCGGTATTTCTACATACTCCGTATTTTCATCCAATTGAAACTCAATTGGTGTATCTGTTTCACCATATAGAGACAAAATGAATTCTCTGTCCTTCTTTCCGACAAATGTACCTCCCTGGTTCCAAAACAGTTTTTGTTCTTCCGTCCAGAACTCTGGCTTGCCTAGAAATCGTTCTTTATAACATACACGAGCAAGAAGGTATGTACTGTTCTGCTTTTTACCATTGATTTTCAACTCAATATCAGCAAGTGATATTTCACTTGTGTCACAGATTGATTGAAGGACATTGCCAATAGTAACCAGCCCCTGACCATCATACATGATATCCTCGCCTCCGACAAAGAAGCGTACATTCAATTTAGATGGGGTCGACACTTTCAGCAGACTGGACTGCGGGATATCACCAATAAACCAGGCCGGCATAGATCCATCCATCCAGATTCCTGTACTCTCCTGAATTTTTACCTTTGGAATAGCGGCATGGAGTTCTCCATTTCTGTATGGAATTCTTACCTCATCATCATCTGCTCCAAACGGTATGATTTCTGAGAAGTCATCAATATCCACACGGTACTCTGCGTCTTTGTAGTCAGCTATTGAATAATAGAATTCTCTGTTGAAACTGCATTCCGCATTCCTTATCAAGATGAAATCTCTGTCAAATACCAATCTTTCATCAACCAGATTAATCACCTGCAATCTGCATTTGTCATTATCACCACGTAACGGGAATGTAAAAGCAAGTCCGTTGTCTGATACGGGCAGGGATGAAATTTCAATTTTTTCTCCATTACGTAAAATGACGAATTGCTGCAAAAAATCCGCATTCCCAAAAATAATACTGCACACACTGTTTTGATACGCGAAATAACACTCTTGATTGTCTACCGATACACTTGGTAATACCTCTGATTCTGCAGGGGCTATTACACGGATATCCGTTCCATTTTCGCTGTCAAAAGTAAGAAGATTTCCACCAACACTAATCACATATCCATCCTTCAATTCCAGGAAATAGGCCTTTAATCCATGATTCTTAAAACTATCGATTTCTGTGATTTCAGCATTTTCTGTTTCAAGCGCTATAGTTTCGGGCAGAACAATAGTATAATTATCTTTTTTTATTTGAGCGACGCTACATTCATTGCCTCCATAAAATAACCATACACGGCGATTCATCATATCTTCCGAGTTATAAATTTCTTCACCATCACAAGTTATTATAACCTGAATATCTGAAATCTCAGAGTTGAAAGAACCAGTCGGTAAAGACACAGCCACACCATTCAGGGTTTTACCTAGTTCATTTCCGTACCAACTCATATTCTGCTGAAGAACAATGGACCCATTATTATAAATCGAAAGAAAGGCCTTGTTTATATCCTCTCGCTTAAGACGAATATCCGGAAGAATCAACTGAATATCTGTCTCATTTTTCAAGATATATTTTGCACGAATCCTGGAGTAATCGATTGCCACCTCCCTGTTACCGCTTTGGCTCTGCCTCTCCGTGCGTTTTGTATTAGCTATAGCAGTAATTTTCTCTTTAAACCATTCCTCACATAGTTGCTCTTCATAGGTCTTCGCTGGCTTATCTTCAGAATTTACCATAGCATCTATCTTATTTATAAGCTTTTCAAACATCCCTTGCGTAAAAATCGGCCTGTAAAGTACAAGTTTACGTATTCCTTCCTGGAATGAATACACGCGGGAACTAATCATCAATTCTGCATCGTCATCACTGTCTCCGGTTAGCTTCTGCTGAAGTGAACGCACCATGACAGCAATCAGCGGATCGTTCGGTATCACTTTCCACTTCAAGTTATTCTTATAGAAATCAAAAAGAAAATCAAAAAGAGCCATCCATGATTTTCTAGTAGTAAGTGCGTGAATGACCGCAGTGGACTTGAAGGCACGACCATTTGAGTCTTCAATGAAAAGACGGTTGTTCTTTTTCATCGCGTTTTCAAGCGAAGTTTGTAGAAGGCGAACTACGGAGCCGCTCGCATCTCGGTACCCAAACTGAAGAGAAATATAGTTCCAGAAATTGGAGTTCTCCTCGTTTTTCCAGTTCTTTGCGTTGTTGATCAAAGCAAGCGTAATCTGCATTTCCGCACGTAGATTCAATTTAGTCAGCGGATCACGCAAAACCGTATCTATATATTGCCTGGCATATTTATTCAGTGTATCAAGCGTTTCGTTTTTTATAATCTTGCTTCCTATCAAAGGATACGATGCGAATACTTTATTCTCAAATTTACCATCACTATGTCGCACTTGCATATCCTTTTCAAGAACATCATGAGCAACATCAGGTCGTACCGTGGTGCGTTCAAACCCCAGTGACTTTATATATTCGTTCAGCACGTATCCTTTATTATAGCAGTAGGTATTTATCACTCTATAAACGCGAGAATCGGTAGAGAAATACACCACATTGTCATGAACAATGCATTGCCTCAACTCTTTAACGTGGCGTTCGCGTGCTCCGTCAGTCGTAAGCTCAGTACCATCCATTCTTGATTCATATCCATAAAGTTCAATAAAATCTTTTATTGTATAGCCATTACGAGAGGCTAACGATCTTATCCACTGATTTTTAGGATCAGACGAGATGTATACCTTTCCATCAATCAGATTTTTTTTAAAAAATGTTATGATTTGTTCATCATTCAACGCACGAGAATCTCCAAGTGGATAACCAGAAATAAAAAGCGAGTATTCATCTGTTGTCATTCCACGCAGCTGAGCATTGTTTCGGAATTTGTCTGGATTCTTCGGAAGATAATATGGTTTCCGGATACAATATATAATATCACCTTCAGATTCACCTGCCAGTTCACGCTCTGAATATTTATGAAAACCACTATCAGTTATGCTCTGTTGCAACTCCTCCGGCAAATCCTTTAGGAAGAAGCACTTGATTTCATTTTCATAGACAAAAATACATACCAAATCTCCGCTCTTGTCATTCATACAACTGCATATAACTTTATCATCAGCATAATCAAAAGATTTGCTTTCAATTAGAGTAGTCAGAATTGTATATTCTGAATCTATCAGTTCTTTACCAGTCCATACCTCTCGCCTTCTAGGCGAACGTTTCTCAAGCACGTTATATATACTTTGACGCGAAAGGCCAAACCATTCTGTCATCCAAGATGTTTTAAAGTAAAATCGTTCAGTAAGAATATCAATGACCTGAAAATCAAAACCTTTTCCCGAGGTACAATATTCATGTGCCTCTACCACTGTATTATCATCAGTAACCTCATTTATAGCAGGCTCCGTAAAATACTCTTCACCTCTTGCGTAAAGAAGATCGATCTGTTCCTGAAGCTGTCTAACAGACAAAGCCCCCATATTGCGCATATTCCACATATCTGCCACACTCATTGCTACGACCTGGCGTATTGTTTCTTTTCCCGCGCGATGAAAAGCGTTACAGATACGCACTGAAACATTCAAATCTGCAGCAGGCCTAGAGAGTATTTCCTCAGATAAACACACTTTATCATATTTATCCTCATTAATATCATTAGATATGGTATCAGGGAGCCCATTTATGGATATTTCAGAAAGCATCTCATCTATTTCTGCAAGACTCTTTTGTCCCATATTACGTATTTTAGGCAAATTTTCATAATTATCCACAAGCAAATACAGCGTGCTCAAATCTCCACGCATCAAACAATTAAGTGTTCTTTGAGAAAGATTTAGTTTTGATACAGGTACTTCCTTATATTCGT
>JAEEGL012658341.1_pt1 | contig 16027 bp, 18 predicted proteins | sample 9134231 | NCBI WGS metagenome assembly JAEEGL01 (sample SAMN16246548, study PRJNA631951) | gut metagenome | biome: gut microbiome; feature: rumen; material: fiber-attached | host: Bos | place: Iran: Karaj | collected 2018-10 | reverse complement strand
TGCGCGTCGTGCTCCCCAGTTCAGCAAGCGCTGATTTCAGAATCCCGTTCTCCGGAATCAATCGATTCCGGAGTTTTTATTTGCTTGATTTCATCCGGAAAATCCTGTATACTGCCTTTTGCGCTTATGCGTGGTGAGTTCGAGACCTTCCTCACCTAAAACAAAACTAAAGGAGAATTGAAACATGAAAAAGAGTTCCACCCAGTTCGTTGTCTATGGCGGTCTGATTGCCGCACTGTATGTGGTATTAACCCTGGTTTCACAATTGTTCGGTCTCGCTAGCGGTGTGATTCAGGTCCGTCTTTCCGAATCCCTGTGTATGCTGCCCTGCCTGACATCAGCCGCTGTTTCGGGTCTCAGTATTGGATGCCTGATTGCCAATTTTATTATGGGAAGTCCCTGGCAGGACGTCGTTTTTGGAACACTCGCAACCCTAATCGGAGCTGTCGGAACATGGATGATGAGAAAAAAGGCCCCGCAGTGGTCCTGGATCCCGCCGGTTCTCAGCAATGCGATTATTGTTCCGATCGTGCTAATCTATGCTTATCATGTACCTGATGCATGGTGGTTCCTGGTACTGACAGTCGGAGCCGGTGAACTGATCGCATGCGGACTGATCGGAATATATGTTTATCCTGTCGCACAAAAAGCCCTTGGAATTCAAAAGGTTTAACCACAATGATAACAGTTTGCCGGATAAAAATCCGGCAAACTCTTGATTTTGGACAGTTCTGATGATAATATCATTATGTTGTATTGAAACATTATAATACAACGGGAAGAGGAATTGCATTTGAACAAGCTCCTGAGCGTCAGTTCCAGTCCGCTCTATCATCAACTGAAACAACGGATTGCCGAAGATATTGAAAAAGGAAATTATCCCGTCGGCAGCCGCATTCCTCCCGAGCATGAGCTGGAGAACATTTACCAGGTCAGCCGGGTAACTGTGCGCCGCGCTCTGGCTGAGCTGACGTCAGACGGATTGCTGGAGCGCAAGCAGGGAAAAGGTACTTTTGTGTCTGTACCCGCACTGAGCCGCGATATGAAAAGTATCCACAGCTTTCATGATTCCTGCCGGAAAAGCGGAAAACGGGCCGGGACACGTGTAATCCGTATTGCGGAAAAGCCGGCAGATGCCAGTGACTGTGAAGAACTGGGCCTTTCACCCGGAGAGCATGTTATTGAAACCATTCGTGTCTGGCGTGCAGACGGAATTCCAGTCGCAATTGAAACCAATCATTTCCCAATGGCCTATGCCTATCTTGAAAATGAAAACCTGAGCGGCAGCCTCTATCAGGTCCTGCGGCAGTATGGTATTGAACCGGACCAGGCAACCCACGAAATATCCCTGGTTTTCGCTGACAGCATTAACGCTTCGCTTCTTGACATCCAGACCGGAGATCCGCTGATCCGTCTGAGAGAAGTTGTATATGACCAGAAGGGAAGACCTCTGCACAACAGTATTCAGCTCATATGCGGTGACCGGTATACCACACATATCTGAACAACTTTCATTATTGTAAAAGGAGACTCAATATGGCAGAATCCAAGCTTGCCGGTATAAATGATATTCCGGCTCCCGGGGAGGAAAAAAACCTCTCGGTTCCCGAACAATCCAAGACAGAAAATGCGCCTCAAAAATTCTGGAACGGAGCCCTGAAACTGGTAAAAGGGGAGAATACCGCCAAACTGATTGAGGACTTCACCGCTGAGATGACGCTTGTTGCTGAAGGCCTCTGTGAGGATCAGACCAAACTTCGCCGCGAAGTGGACAAAATGTTTACTGATGAAGACCGTCATATTCAAAAAGTTGAAAGCAAAATAGACCTTGTTGAGAAATTGGTTGATGAGGAAAAGACCGCTTTTGACCAGACTGTTACAGAACTGCGTAACCGTATTGCAGTCCTGGAGAAAAAAGCCGGAAAAGAAGCAACCAGAAGCAAAAACGGCAAAAGCATTGTCCGCGACCTGACCTGGCTCGTCGGAATCGCCGCAGGAGCCTGGGTTCTTGTTACCATCATCCAGAAATTCTTCTGAAGAGGATTATCCTGATGAAGACATATGAAGAATTAGTCCATGAATATCGGAAACGTCAGCATGATACGGTGGTTGATGCCATTGCAACCGGACTGACTTACGTCGATAAAATTGCTGTGGATACCGGGCTGCTGGAAGAAACAGGTCTTCTGGCCGAGCTGAGCGGAAGCATCGGCGGTGTCCTTCCGTTTGTTATTATTTCAGCGACTGAAGGCACCAAAGTCCTGCTCGGAAAAAAGCCGGGAAAAACGGGCCTGAAAGACGGTGTGTTCCGAATGGTAAAAACCGGAACAGCAATCGGAATCGGGACTGTGGTTACAGGCGCAACCGGTCTGTGGGCAGCAATTCCCGTTACTATGGGCGTTCGCGCACTGTTTGACCGGTATCGCAGCAAAGCATTGACCGGCCACCGTGTTCAAAGCCGTATCACCCGCCTGAAAGAACTGAACCAGTTCATCCGCCAGGAGCACCCGAAGGATGAAGAGGAAAAGGTCGTTCTGGTTGAAGACAATGATGGTTTTTCAGTTTCCGGTTATGTTGAATAAAAAAAGGATGGGAATACCAGATGAAATTTACCAAAATGCAGGGGCTTGGAAATGATTATATATATATCAACTGTTTTGAAGAGCAAGTCAACAATCCTTCCGCCCTTTCCATTCGGATAAGCGACCGCCATTTCGGTGTAGGAAGCGATGGCCTTGTCCTGATCCGGCCCTGCGATTCAGCCGATTTTGAAATGAAGATGTATAACGCTGACGGCAGCGAAGCTGAAATGTGCGGAAATGCTTCACGCTGCATCGGAAAATATGTTTATGACCGCAGGCTGACCCGTAAATCATCCGTTAGCCTGAAGACCGGCGCCGGTATCAAGCGCCTGATTATCCGCGACGAAAACGGGAAAGCCGCATCTGTACGTGTCGACATGGGACAGCCTGAAATCGGGCCGCTGAACGAAACCCTTTCCGCCGGCGGAAAAACCTATACTTTCACACGTGTCAGTATGGGCAACCCCCATGCAGTCATTTTTGTTGATAATGCAGACATCTATGATGTTCATACCATCGGGAAGCTGATTGAAAACCATCCGCTGTTTCCGAACCGCACCAATGTGGAATTTGCCACTGTAATTGACCGCGGACATATAAGGATGCGGGTATGGGAAAGGGGCAGCGGGGAAACTCTGGCATGCGGAACCGGTGCATGTGCAACCCTGGTTGCTGCCGCAGCCAGAGGACTTACTGAAAAAAAAGCCGTTCTGAAACTGAACGGCGGTGATCTTCTGATTGAATGGAAAGACGGAATTGTTTACCAGGAAGGTCCTGCTGAGTTTGTGTTTGACGGAGAGATTTCTGAATAAACCAGCAGAATTTCATTCTTCACCCAGAAGCAGATTCAGGAGGCCGTATTCTTCCAGGTCATCCATAACGCTCTGGCAGGCACTTGCGGGCACCTCATCCAGGAAGTTCAGAATTCCGGTTATCAGCGGTCGGCGGATTTTCTGTGAAAACTCACTGACTGTTTTGTCATTGACCGAGAATACATTGAAATGCCTTGTCAGGTCTGATGCATTATACACAGGTACCTTTTTCGGCTCAACCGGAACCAGTACTCCGCTGCATGTCATTATGCTGACTGAACGTGCGGAATCAGATGCCTGATCGTAAACGGAGATTACAAATTCTCCGTTTTCTTTTGTCTTCCCATTCATCCGGATATCAAAATTCGGAAGCATGGATCCGGCGACATTCAGATCGGAAGAAAATGATGATTCAGCCGGCCAGGTTTCCGGTAACGCATGAATATCCAGACTGAAATCAAGAAGGGAATACGGAATCCCTTCTGCGTTTCCGGTATTGTTTTCTTCCTCGTTCTCCAAATGATAGGATCCAATAACGGAGAAATCGGATAATCCATCCGATGATAAAGATGAATAAGTCAGAGCCGGAGCATACCCGTTTTCTGTAAGCGGGAGCGAAAATGCCCATGAACTACCATCTGAAGAAGCTTCATACAATATCTGTTTTTCCTGATTCATCCACCTGATTCCGTTATCCTCAACCCGTACAGTCAGGTCGTGATTTCCGGCAACCTTTCGTATCAGATATTCCGGGAGCATATTGATTTCATTTTCGAGAATCATATGATCTTCCGAAAGAACAGAAAGACCGGTTATCCAATAAATAAGGCGCTGATCCTCCTGAAGGGTTCTGGTCCACAGATCCGATACTTTTTTCAGTTTGTTTATCTGGATTTTCTGGCTTTTGCTGACCGTGCCAATCGTTTCATTCCAGTCTGCCGTCAGATGCCGGAATGCATTTTCCGTCACATACGGAAACAGCAAAGCCAGATACTGAAGCGGAAGATGAAGATTATTCCATGATTTCAGCGCAAATTCCATCAGAACATAATTATTAAACCATATCGTTTCATTTCCGATCAGAGCTGAAGTCATGCAGATGTGTTCCGGAATTCCGAAGAAATGCATTTCAAATCCTGCAGACGGATTCGTCTGCGGGAAAATATTCAGTTCCAGATCCATTGATCCTGTCTCTGAAGACCAGGTCAGGTTTCCTTTCATTGACAGTATGTCGAGCAGTTCAGCATATCCCCGGATATGAGGCCGTACACGCGGCTGAAAGCCTTCGGCATCCAGATGGAATCGCAGATCAAAATCATAGGAATATACGGAATAATCCTGATCTTCCGATGCATATGCACCGGCTGCGGAAAACAGTAATACCACAGATATTACAATTGCTGTCAGTTTTTTCATGTTTCCTCCGTTTTTACCGGGGTTCACCGGATCAGTCATCATCCGAATCGATTACCTGCCAGGTGTTCGGATCCAGATCCCGCTTTGTTTCAAACAATTCATTCAGTCTCTGCTGCGTGGATATATTGGCGATTCCGGAAACTTTCAGGTGATTGTCCGGATTCTGCTGAAACTGGCGGATTGATTCCACCGTTGCAGTGCCAAATGTACCTGTCACATGTTCCTCGGCAAGCAGTCCCAGATAAGCGAGTTTTTCCTGGAGTTCCCGGACCTTTTTCCCTTTACAGCCATACTGCATTGTAATATCTGCCACATCATGCACAGTTCCGTATCCAAGAATTCGCGAGTAGTTCAGGTCATATTCATCCCGTGCGACAGCGGATGGCTTGTTTCCTTCGATCACATGAATTCTGACGGATCCGTCTTCTGTATTTTTTGTGCAGTATTCGACCAGGGCAACATGATCAGTATCTGTGTCACTGGTCCATGTAAAGAAAACCCAATCTCCCGGCTGCGGAATATAATCCCCTGAAGAAATAAAAGTGTTTTCTCCTTTCAGCCATTCATATCCCCAGCCGTCCACCTGGCCTTTGCGAATTACATACCTTCCGGCCGATATAAACCAGCTTCTGCCGGTATTGGATCCGGAATACCTCGGATAAACTTCATTCAGAAGAGATGTGCCATACTTTTCATCGACCTGATTCACACACCAGCACTGAAATTCCGCGCACCACTGACAATAAGGATCTCCGGCCCATTCACCGTACTTTGTCCATCCGTGTTCCTTTTCTGTGTAGCCAACTTCTTCTGAGGCTATATCCAGAAGATAGGTGACATAATCCGGTACCGGCCAAAGGGGATCCAGTTTTTTTTCCTCACAAATGCCCTCGAATGGAAAGAGGCAGCATGCTGTCAGAAGAATTATACCCAGACTTTTGCCAAACTTCATGTATTTGCATTCCTCCCTGAGGATAAAGCCAGATACCATTGACTTATTTATTATATCATATAATCCCAGATATAAAAGGGGAGGCCATATACAAAAAAGGCAGGTGCATGAAGCACCTGCCTTCAGATGAAATCAGATTACTTGATTTCGACGGTTGCGCCGACAGCCTTGAACTGCTCAGCGATCTTTTCGGCTTCTTCCTTGGAAGCGCCTTCTTTGATGGTCTTGGGAGCGGACTCAACGATGTCTTTCGCTTCCTTCAGGCCCAGGCCGGAGATCACTTCACGGACAACCTTGATGACCTTGATCTTTTCAGAGCCGGCATCCTTCAGGACGACGTCGAATTCGGTCTTTTCTTCTTCAGCAGCAGCGGCAGCAGCACCGGCAGCGGGGCCACCCGCAACCGCGATCGCGCCGGTCACACCGAACTTTTCCTTCAGCTCGTCAACGAGTTCCTTAACCTGAAGCAGAGACATGCTCTCAATTGCTTCGAGAATTTCCTGATTCGTCATTTTCAATAACCTCCAATTTTCATCATACAGCTTGTAAACATCCAACAGGAATTAGGCGGCTTCCTTTTTCTCGGCAATCTGCTCGAGCACAGAAACCAGCGCGGACACAGGGGAGATCAGGCAGCCAACAATGGTGGCCAGCAGTTCTTCCTTGCTGGGCGTCGCAGCCAGCTCCTTGATCATCTTCACATCAGCTGCTTCAGTACCGATCAGACCGCCCTTGATTTCCAGAGAGGTCAGCTTGTTCTTCTCAATGAAGCTGTTGATGATTTTAGGTGCTGCGGTAACGTCCTTTTCACCGAACACAAAAGCATTCGGACCTTCGAGAAGCGCATCCAGCCCTTCGATGTTCAGTTCCTTTACGGCACGCGCAACCAGACGGTTCTTCAGAACACAGTAATGCACATCATTTTCACGGCACTGCTTCCGGAGTTCGGTCACCTGTTCGACTGTCAGTCCGCTATAGGAACAGATCACCATCGATTCGGCATTCTTCAGCTTCTCAACGATTTCAGAAACGACCTGTTTCTTCATCTCAAGATTACTGCTCATTCTTTACACACCTCCAACCCGGCTCGGAATAAAGAAACCCTTGCGTACAGGCGCAAGGGAATATCAAATCAATTCACTTACACCTCGGCAGGCGGGAGCATTCCCATTAAACCGTTTCCGGTACCGGCTGTCTACGGCCGCGGGTTCTCAGAACCGTTTGATAAAATATCATATTTCCTGATGATTGTCAAGCACTTTTACCAGGTATGTTTGAGCGCTTCCTTTACACAGTTCTGGTGTGTTTTGTCAACTTTTCCGGATCCATGCGTTTTACTACCGCTGAAGTGGATACAGAAATGACCGTCAAACTTATTGTCAGAAATTGTTTGTGTTCCGTGAGGCATACCGTTCATGGATGCCGCATAGACGTGGCCGTTGTATTTCACCAGGACTGCACGGCGTTTCCAGCTCCAGTGCCCGTATATCGACTTCATTTTCGATGTGTCGGACGATGTCAGCGGTTCCGCATCAATGTGATTATATCCGCTCCACCGTTTCACGGTAAAAACTTTCCCTGTTTTTATATCCTTCACCTTAAAGGTTGCCCCTTTAGGGATTTTTTTTGATCCGCCGTTAAACCAATCCAGTTTTTCCGTCTTCAGTTCATTTTCCTGATTATCGCTCCCTGAAGAGGAAGCTTTTTTGGCTTTTGAACTGTTGAGTTTTTCCAGGGTCTTTTTTCCGACAACACCGTCACTGGTCAGCCCGTTGTTTTTCTGGAAGCTTTTTACTGCTTTTTTGGTCGCATCCCCAAAGTCCCCGTCTACGGAAGCTGTAAAATACCCGAGTGCTTTCAGTCTTTTCTGAACCTTTTTTACCGCGTCACCCTTATCTCCCTTTTTGCAGGTTCCATCCGAAGAAGACTGTTTCTTTCCGGAATCCGAAGAAGAGGATGATGTTTTTTTATCAGAAGAACTTTTTTTATCGGAAGAAACAGTGAGATATTTTTTTGCTGCATAGCCGGTTTTTCCACCCACCGAAACCTTATACCAACTGCCGCTTTTACCTTTGATTTCGACTTTTGTGCCTTCCTTTACAACTTTAATAACATCACTTTTTGAGGAGGCAGATTCACGGATATTCAGGGAACTTGCATTTACAATTCCTGTATCCGCAAGAGCTGAAACTGCAAGCAGGGAGAAAAGGAGAATTGTCCCCAGAATGGCCACAAACCGATTCTTCATACAAATTATCTCCTTTCCAAATATTCGGTTTTATTTTATTACGCATTTATTACGATGTCAAGTCAATTTTGTATTAATTTGTAGCATTTAATTAATCAATATCGATTATATATTAACAATTGATACGGCTTCTTTTTTTTGCAAACAGCTCCGATTATGATATAATACTGTGGTTTCATAAGATTATTGATTACAATGGGAGGACTGACATGCTGACCCAAGCACCCAAAGGAACAAAAGACGTACTGCCCACTGAAAGCTACCGGTGGCATTTTATTGAGGAAAAAATGCGCAAAGCCGCAGAATTATCCGGATACCGTGAAGTGCGTACGCCTGTTTTTGAACATACCGAACTGTTTCTTCGCGGTGTCGGCGATACAACGGATATCGTACAGAAGGAAATGTATACTTTCCGGGATAAAGGGGAACGATCCATTACACTGAAGCCTGAAGGAACGGCCGGAGCTGTACGCTGTTTCCTTGAAAGCAATCTTTACGCTGAAGCGCTTCCCTGTAAAATGTACTACCTGAACGCCCCGATCTTCCGCTATGAAAACCCGCAAAGCGGCCGTCTGAGAGAGCACCATCAGTTTGGCCTGGAATGCTTTGGTGCGAAGGAGCCGACCGCTGATGCAGAGTTGATTCTGCTGGCGTACCACCTTCTTCAGGATCTCGGTATTTCCAATCTGAGCGTAAATATCAACAGTATCGGCTGTCCGAACTGCAGGCCCGAATATCACCGTGTCCTCAAGGAATACCTTGAAACCCGGAAAGACTGTCTCTGTGATACCTGCCGCAGCCGTATGGACCGGAACCCCCTCCGGATCCTGGACTGCAAGGAAAAAAAGTGCCAGGAAATCACAAAGGATGCTCCCAGCATGCTTGACATGCTGTGTGATGACTGCAGGAGCCATTTCGAGGAGCTGCAGAAATGCCTGAGTGAGGCGGGGATTCCGTACCGTATCAACAGCCGAATTGTCCGGGGCCTGGACTACTATACCAAGACAGTATTTGAACTGATTACCTCCACACCGGACGGCAATCTGACCGTCTGCGGCGGGGGACGGTATGACAACCTCGTTTCCCAGATCGGCGGGCCTGATCTTCCGGCTGTCGGCTTCGGAATGGGGATTGAACGGGTCCTGATGCTGATGGATTCCGAAGGAATTGCGATACCCGAACCCGAACGTTACGATCTGTTTGTCACTTATATGGGCAACAACCGGATGAAGGCATTCAGACTTGTCCAGAAGCTCCGCTGCGGCGGATTCAAGGCAGATATGGATCACTGCGGACGCAGCCTGAAAGCGCAGTTTAAATTTGCCAACAAAACTGGTGCAAAATGGACCGGTGTAATCGGTGATGATGAAGCTGCAACGGATTCCGTAAAACTGAAAAATATGGCAACCGGAGAAGAAACTACTGTTCCGGCCGCCCAGGCAGAGACTATTCTCCGCCAGAATAAATAACAGCGAAAAGAGATGTGAAAAAATGCAGAACAGAACGCACACATGCAATGAATTACGAATTACAGATGCCGGAAAAACCGTTCAGCTGAGCGGCTGGATGGAAAACATCCGGGAAGTCGGGGGAAGCCTGGCTTTCATTGTCCTGCGTGATTTTTATGGTTCCACCCAGCTTGTTGCGGAAACTGAAGATATCCTGAATGTTTTCAGAAATCTCAACAAGGAAAGCGTTGTTTCCGTTACCGGTACCGTACGCGAACGTGACAATAAAAACAGCCGTATGGATACGGGTGATGTTGAAGTGGTTCCCACTCATGTGGAAGTGCTCGGAAAATGCCGTTACAACGCGCTTCCGTTCCAGATCAGCCGGAGCCGGGAAGCCGATGAAAGCCTGCGGCTGAAATACCGTTACCTGGACCTGCGCAACCCTGAAGTCAAAAAGAATATCGTGATGCGCTGCAACGTGGTATCCGCACTTCGGCAGGCCATGAACGAGGAAGGATTCCTGGAAATCACAACACCGATCCTGACCGCTTCTTCTCCTGAAGGAGCACGTGACTACCTGGTTCCTGCCAGAAAGCATCCCGGCATGTTTTATGCTCTTCCGCAGGCACCCCAGCAGTTTAAACAGCTTCTGATGACAAGCGGATTTGACCGTTATTTCCAGATCGCCCCTTGCTTCCGTGATGAAGACGCCCGGGGAGACCGAAGCCCCGGTGAGTTCTATCAGCTTGACATGGAAATGTCATTTGCATCCCAGGAGGACGTATTCGGTGTGATGGAACGGGTACTCCCGCCTGTTTTTTCCAGATTCGGAAAGTACCACACTGCTTCCACTGCTCCTTTCAGAAGGATTCCTTATCTTGAAGCAATGGAAACCTATGGATCAGATAAACCTGACCTCCGGATAGACCTTACCGTAAGTGACGTGACCTCCCTGATCGGCGACTGCGGTTTTGATCCTTTTGCCGGCAATACCGTGAAGGCTGTCCCTGTTTCCGGTTTTTCCGCCACCCGGAAGCAGATTGACAAGTTCTGTGCCGACGTAGAAGTTGTGAGCGGAAACAAGGCATACTGGTTCAAGCTTGATGAAAACGGCGAGCTTTCCGGCGGCATTTCAAAATTTCTCCAGAACCGCAAGGATGATATCATCCATTCATTATCCCTTCAGCCCAATACGTTTGTTGCAATTGCTTCCGGCTCCCTCCGGGAAGCCCAGAAAACAGCCGGTGTTATCGTGAAAAAGCTCGGTGAGCTCTGTCCGGATCACATGGACAGGGAAAGATATGAGTTCTGCTGGATCGTGGATTTCCCGATGTATGAAATCGGAGAGGAAAGCGGCGAACTTGAATTCTGTCACAATCCTTTCTCAATGCCCAACGGCGGTCTTGATGTTCTGGAAAAAGCAGCTTCAGGTGAAATCGACCCGCTTTCCATCACCGCCTTCCAGTATGACCTCGTATGCAATGGCGTGGAGCTTTCTTCCGGTGCCGTACGAAACCACGATCCGGAAATCATGATCAAAGCTTTTGAACTGGTTCGCCTTGGGGAAGAGGATGTGAAATCCAAATTCCCGGCTATGTATAACGCTTTCTGCTATGGTGCACCGCCCCATGCAGGTATTGCCCCCGGTGTGGACAGAATGGTAATGCTGCTCGCCGGCGAGGATTCCATCCGCGAAGTGATTCCGTTCCCCATGAACAAGAATGCCCAGGATATCATGATGGGCGCTCCGGGAAAGGTTGAACAGAAGCAGCTGGATGAGCTTCATATTGCAGTTATGAAGGATGAAGAACCTTCAGAATGACCTGAGATTGTCATCTCATCGTTTTTCTGATATAATAATTTGAACTGTGAAGTTCTGATATGAGGAGGAATACGTAAATGGCAGCAAAAAAGAATCCGAACAATACCCTGCCGCAGACCGTTGAAACGGATTCAGCCCCATCCTCGACAATTACGTATGCCAATGAGGTCGTTGCCATTATTGCCGGTCTGGCCGCCAATGAAGTGGAAGGAATTGCCGGGATGTGCAACGCGAACGGAAGCATTCTTGGAAAAAACCGGAATGTTACCCGCGGAGTCAAAGTGGAAATCGGTACAGAAGAGGCCGCTGTCGACCTGTATGTAGTTGTTGAATACGGCGTTCCAATCCAGCGGGCTGCAATGGATGCCCAGGAGAGTGTACGGAAGGCAATTGAAAGTATGACCGGTCTGCATGTTGTCCGTGTGGATGTCCATGTGCAGAGCGTCAGCTTCGAAAAGGAAAACAAAGCACTTCAGGCCGGTGCTGCAAGCGCGGCCCTCGAAGCCGGAGAGGAAACAGATAATATCCACACCCCGGCTCCCGATCCTGTTCCTGAGACACCTCTGAATGTTCCGGATCCTATTCCTGAACCTGTTCAGATTCCTGAAACAACTGCTGATGCTCCTGCGGAAGCACCAGCCCCAAAGGCTGATTCACCAAGTGCCAGAAAGAAATCATCCAAGAGCCGCAAACCTGCTTCTCCCGCCGGAGAATCCCAGGCAGAAGAAAAAAGAGAAACTGCCGGTGAATCCAAAGAAAACGGACAGGGGGGTTAATCCCCTCTGTCTTTCTGACTGTCATGGGAATGTTTACAGAATGGAGGCAAGAGCATGAAAATTCGTGTTTTGGACCGGATTCTGGTAGCAGTTGCCGGTATTGTCCTGCTTGCATTATGCACAGCTCTGGTCGCGCAGGTCTTTTTTCAGGCGGATGTTGTCCGCTTTATCAGCGAGCAGGTCAATCTGAATTCCCGGTTTTTCCGGATTATCGCTGCCGGTATTGCCGGTATTCTCCTGCTGATCGGATTATACTGTATTCTTATGCTTTTCCGTCATCGCAGCAAGCGGGATAAGTTTATCCTCCAGAAAATGGAAAGCGGCGATCTTGCCATTTCCCTGAAAGCACTTGAAACCATGGTAACCAAATGCATGGAACAGCATCCTGAAATCCAGACCGAAGGAATCCGTCTGGAAAACCAGCGGGACGGACTGATCATTAAAATCCGGGGCAGGGTTGCCGGTGGAATCAGTATTCCTCTGACCATCGATACACTCCAGAAACAGATTAAGCAATATGTAACAGCCTGCAGCGGAGTTGAAGTAAAAGGAATCCGGGTGCAGATCGAAGCCTCCGGTGAAGAAGCGCAGGATGCACCTTTTGCGATTGACCCGCCCGCTGCCATTCCACTGCTTCGCAGCTCCGAGAAAAAAGAAGAAATTCCGGAAGCAATGCCAAATACAGAAAATCCGACAGCTGATTCCCTGATTCCCGAAACGAGCATACCGGAAGAACCGGCTGCTGTTCCTCCTGCGAAATCTGCCGCAGAAGCAGCTATGGAAGAAGCAGAAAGCCGGATGAAGGAATACGAAATGGAAAATGAGGATGACCGGCCGATCCACCAGCGTATTTTCAGCACACCGGAAGAGCCCTGCATCATGCCCCTTCCTCCGGAAGACCTGAACGAAACTTCCGACAGCAATGCGTATGAAGCAGAGCATGGACCGGATCTTCCGGAGAAGAAGGTGGAAGATGCTGAGATGAATTCTGCTGAAGAAACCATCCCTTCCGGGACTGAAGACAAACCGGAAACGAAAGAAGAGTAAGTGAGGAACTTTGAAAATGAAAAAGCTGAAATTCGGCGAAACCTTAACGGGCCTGATTCTCGGTGGTATTCTCGTCGCCCTCGGAGCCCTTGTGATGCTGATTGGATTCTGGCGTGTCCTGATCCTGGTTTGTCTTTTTGGCGTCGGTTATTTCATCGGCACTGTAGACAATAAAGAGGATTTCTTCAAACAGCAGATCCGGAAAGTGATTCCGGACAAGTCTGCGCAGCCCATCAATCTGAAGGAAGAAATTGCCCGCGAACAGGAACAGAGCCAAATTCCGCAGAAAATGGTATTTAATTTCGAAGAGGAGAAGACTGAAGACCAGTCTGAGGAGTAATCTATATGTCCCGAACAACAGCGCGAATTGCCGCCATGCAGATGATATTTGAACGTGTTTCCGGAGGTCAGGGCGGCGAAGAAACCCTGCAAATGGTGTATGAAGAACTCCGGGAAAACGGAATTCCCGGAAACAGGAAAATCGATGGACGTGAACCGGATGAAGAGGACCGTGCATATATCTCCCGTGCCTTTGACGGCGTCCTGAGCCATCAGGATGAGATTGACGGACTGATCAGCAAAACTTCTCAGGGCTGGCCAATTGATCGTATGTCTCTTGTTGACCTGACAATTCTCCGTCTGGCCGTGTGGGAAATCCTTTATGATCCTTCCATTCCCGGAAGTGTTTCCATTTCTGAAGCCATTGCAATTACTGAGTGCTACTCGGATCCGGAAGACAAAGGCTTTGTGAACGGAATCCTGGGGACCATTCTTCGTTCCCGTGAGGCTGAATCGTGAACGATGTCGTTATCGGAATAGATACCAGCAATTACCGGACATCTGTTTCTGCAGTAACAACTGACGGAATAATTGTCCTGAATGACCGCAAGCTGCTTCCGGTACCCCACGGTGATCGTGGACTGCGGCAGAGTGACGCGGTTTTTTCTCATATCAGGCAGCTCCAGTCTGTTGAGAATTCACTGAGAGAAATTGCAACTGAGTATCGGATAGCCGCAGTAGCAGCAAGTACATCTCCTGTTGACGGAGCTGAATCCTATATGCCGGTTTTCCAGGCAGGAAAAACAATGGCCATGATGCTTTCTTCCGTACTGAATGTTCCTTTTTTTCCGACCACCCATCAGCGCGGCCATCTTGCTGCTGCTGCTTCCGGGACCATTATCCAGGAGCTGAACGATTATCTCGCAATGCATCTTTCGGGCGGAACCACCGATCTTCTGTGTGTACAGGGGGATCAAATACGCCGGATCGGATACGGACTGGATCTTCATGCCGGACAGCTTGTTGACCGTGCGGGTGTTTCCATGGGACTGGATTTTCCATCCGGTCCTCAGCTTGAAGACCTGGCTTTGAAAGGTGAAAATCACAGTCTGCTCGGATGCAGTATGGAAGCAGATGACCTGAACTGCCACCTGAGCGGTGCGGAAGCCCAGATTCGGAGATGGATTCTTAAAGATAATATATCCCGGGAAAACATTGCGTGCGAAATTTACAGTTTGCTGGCCAGAACATTTGCCCGCATGGCTTTTGCCGGATTCCGGCATACGGGATTCCGGAACCTTCTTGTAACCGGCGGAATTGCTTCATCACCATTATTCCGGCAGATGTTTACTGAGCGGATTTCCAAACTCAGATGCCCTCTGAACTTTGTATTCGGAAAACCGGAATTCAGCGGAGACAATGCTGTCGGAGTCGCACTGATCGGAATTCATAAACTGCTTCAATGCAGATAATTATCCTGGAGGAACAGAGTATATGTCCGCTAAAATCCTTGATGGAAAAATCATGTCCGCAGAACTGAAAGCACAGATTGCCGAGAGAACCCAAAAAATGAAAGAAAGGGGAATTGTACCCGGTCTGGCTGTCATTCTTGTCGGAAATGACCCTGCCAGTGAAATTTATGTCCGCAATAAGCAGAAAGGCTGTGAAGAAGTCGGGTTTTACAGCCGCACGATCCATATGGATCCGGATATCTCCCAGCAGGAACTGGAGGATGAAATTGACCGTCTGAACCAGGACCCCCGGATTCACGGAATTCTGGTTCAGCTGCCGCTTCCGTCCCATCTTGATGAGCAGAGTGCCCTGACCCGGATTCTTCCTGAAAAGGACGTGGATGGTTTCCACCTGATCAATGCGGGCCGTCTGTTGTCCGGACTTCCTGGTGTTACAGCCTGTACACCCAAGGGTGCCCTGTACATGATTAAGAGTACAGGACTGGATCTCAGCGGAAAAGAGGCTGTGGTCATCGGCAGAAGCAACATCGTCGGTAAACCAATGGCCATGCTGCTCCTTCAGGAAAACTGTACTGTGACCATGTGCCACAGCCGGACCCAAAATCTGAAAGAACATACACTGAATGCGGATATCCTGGTAGTCGCTGTCGGCAAACCCGGGATCATAACGGACGATATGGTCAAACCAGGCGCCATTGTTATCGACGTCGGCATTAACCGTGTAGACGGAAAGGTCTGCGGCGATGTTGATTTTGATTCCGTAAGCCGTAAAGCCGGATGGATTACGCCTGTTCCCGGCGGTGTCGGACGGATGACGATCGCAATGCTGCTTTCCAACACCGCTGATGCCGCGGAAAGGGCCGAAAGCCATGCCTGATCCTAACGGCATATCCGTATCAGAACTGAATCTGATGATTGCCGAAGCCATCCGGCGGGAGCCAAGAATCCGAAGCATTTCCGTTTGCGGAGAGGTCAGCGGTTTCAGGCATCACATGGCTTCCGGTCATTGGTATTTTTCCCTGAAGGATACCGAATCCTCAATCAGCTGCGTCATGTTCCGGCAGAATACTTTTCGTTCCGCAATCCGTCCCACGGACGGCCAGTCCGTTCTGGTGACCGGATATGTGGATGTTTATCCCCGAAACGGCACATACCAGCTTTATATCACTT
>JAEEGL011649533.1_pt1 | contig 16027 bp, 13 predicted proteins | sample 9134231 | NCBI WGS metagenome assembly JAEEGL01 (sample SAMN16246548, study PRJNA631951) | gut metagenome | biome: gut microbiome; feature: rumen; material: fiber-attached | host: Bos | place: Iran: Karaj | collected 2018-10 | reverse complement strand
TTCAAAATCATGGTCATCAGTCTGCGGGCTGAGGCGTATCTCCTTGATAACTACCTTGCTCGACTTTGCCTTCATCTCTTTCTGCCTCTTCTTCTGCTCATAGGTGAACTTCTGATAGTCAATAATCTTGCAGACGGGAGGTTGGGCATTGGGTGATATTTCGACCAAATCAAGACCTTCGTCATAAGCCATTCTGAGGGCGTCGCGAGTGTCGTAGATCTTGGGTTCTATACCTTCTCCCACCACGCGCACTACAGGTGCGGTGATCATGTCGTTTATACGATGATCAGGGTCTTTTTTTACAGGACCTCTATTGCGCGGGCCCTTGTTCATTTGTGGTTTTACTGGTGCTGCCAAATGGATTGATTTTAAGTTATTTTTCCGTTATATTATTACGTTTTTTCTCGTTATTACGTTTTATCACAAAACTTTATTGATTTCTTCGTCAATCATGTTCTTGAAAGCGTCAGGCGTCATACTTCCCATATCGCCAGCACCCTGACGGCGGACGGAGATTGTGCCTTCATTGATTTCTTTCTCGCCAAGAATAATCATGAACGGGTACTTGCCGAGTTCGGCATCGCGAATCTTGCGACCGATTTTCTCGCTACGCTCATCAATAACGCCACGCAGATCCATATCTTCGAATTTTGCAAGGAGTTTCTGAGCATCCTCGACATACTTTTCACTGACAGGGAGAATGATGAATTGCTCCGGAGTGAGCCATAAAGGAAACTTGCCGCCGGTGTGTTCGATAAGCACGGCGCAGAAACGTTCCATCGAGCCGAAAGGAGCACGGTGAATCATAACAGGACGGTGCTTTTGGTTGTCGCTGCCAATGTATTCCAGCTCGAAACGCTCAGGCAAATTGTAATCTACTTGGATAGTGCCCAGCTGCCAACGACGACCGATGGCGTCCTTGACCATAAAGTCAAGTTTCGGTCCATAGAAAGCAGCCTCGCCGTATTCCACCTTGGCTGGGAGATTTTTCTCCTTGCAGGCCTCAACAATGGCGGCCTCAGCCTTAGCCCAGTTCTCGTCGCTTCCAACATACTTGGAGGTGTCGTTGGGATCGCGCAAGGAAATCTGAGCTTCAAAATTCTCAAAACTGAGAGCCTTGAAGATTATCTCAATGATTTCCATAACCTTGATAAACTCCTCCTTCACTTGGTCAGGACGACAGAAGATGTGGGCATCGTCCTGCGTAAACGAACGTACGCGAGTCAAACCGTGCAACTCACCGCTCTGCTCATAGCGATAGACCGTTCCGAACTCTGCCAAACGCAAAGGCAAATCCTTATACGAACGGGGTTCGTTCTTGTATATCATGCAGTGGTGAGGACAGTTCATGGGTTTCAGTAGGTATTCCTCACCCTCCTCGGGAGTGGTAATGGGACGGAAGCTATCGGCACCGTAGTGATCCCAGTGACCAGAAGTGACATATAGCTGCTTGCCTCCAATATGAGGAGTCATAACCTGCTTGTAGCCGTATTGTTTCTGTATTTTAGACAGGAAAGCCTGCAGGCGGAGACGGAGATCTGTGCCTTTGGGCAGCCAGATGGGAAGGCCTTTTCCGACGATGTCGTTGAACATAAAGAGACCCAACTCTTTACCAAGTTTGCGGTGGTCGCGTTTCTTGGCTTCTTCCATCATGGCAACATATTCGTCAAGCTCTTTCTTCTTGGGGAAAGTGATGGCATAGACACGTGTCAACTGTGGACGATGTTCGTCACCACGCCAGTATGCACCGGCAAGGTTTATAAGCTTGATTGCCTTGATGGGACTGAAATCAACGAGGTGCGGACCGCGGCAAAGGTCGGTGAAGCAACCGCTGTCGTAGAAAGAGATGGTGCCATCCTCGAGGTCATTGATAAGTTCGACTTTATACACCTCTTCACGTTCGCCAAAGACTTTCAGTGCCTCAGCCTTAGAGACTTCACGGCGTGTGATAGGGGTCTTGGCTTGTACAAGTTCCATCATCTTCTTCTCGATTTTCGGGAAATCCTCACTCGAGACCTCGTATTTGCCAAAATCAATGTCGTAATAGAATCCATTCTCGATGGCGGGTCCGATACCGAACTTGATGCCTGGGTAGAGTTCCTGCAAAGCCGTAGCAAGCAAGTGTGCAGAAGTGTGCCAGAAAGTGTGCTTTCCCTCCTCGTCGTTCCATGTAAGCAACTGGACTGTAGCATCTTCATTGATGGGACGATAAAGTTCTATAACCTTATCGTTCACCTTAGCAGAAAGGACGTTACGGGCAAGACCCTCACTGATGCTTTTGGCGATATCGAGCGGGGTTACACCAGCTTCATATTGGCGGACGGAGCCGTCGGGGAATGTGATATTTATCATATTATATATATTTCTAATAACTATTAATACTACACAACAAACTCATACCAAGATAGATAACCCACATTTAGGCACCTTCTTTGCACTCGTTTGCAGGATGCAAAAATACGAAAGTTGCTGATACTGACAAATTTTTTTTTACTTATTTTGCTAACGGTTAAGTCTCCGATGCTCGGATGGGGATGGATAGTCTGTGTATCATATGTGAAAAATAGCTGAGAAGGACTGGATCGAGAGTATGTGTCAGATTGTACCTCTTCCGTAGCAGGTCTGACAACGTCCTGTACCATGGCATCCAGAGCAATCCATCCGACCTCCAGGCTGTCCATACATGCCATTATAGTTCCACTCGCCACGGCCTGCACACATCGAACAGCGACCGTTACCATAGCAGATGGGGCACTGTCGGCGACCGTCATTGTAATTGTTGCCGTATGTACCACCGTAGTTGTTGCCGCTGTAGCCTCCCATCATAGCGTTGACCTCCTGCTGCAACTCCATCAGCTTCATGGCTTCCTCCATAGTAACACGTCCCTTACCATTGCAGCCCGTACAGGTGTAACGTGGAGCCCTGACATCGCCAGGCATAAACTCAAAAACACCCGTACCATTGCACATGGGACATATAGTATATGACTGACTTTTAGCGTTGTCGCGTGATGAAGAAGAGTGTTGCTGCGACAACTGTGACTCTGTGTTTTCGGCGACAGATTCGTTCTCACCGGAAATAATGATAAACGTAGGCTTGTTTCCGCCACTCCCACACGCTGAAAGCAGCATTACAATACCAAAAAAAAACAATATAGCAACGCTTCATAATCAATTACTTAATAACGTTCAAGTTGTTTATCGTAGATACTAACAATTTTATAGTTGCTATTCAATATAGCATGTTTTTCAAGAAGGAAGTAGCTGTTTTTCGTTTTTGTTGCGGAAAGGTAATATTCTTCCTGCCATGTCACATCAATTCGGCCATTACCTAAACGATTGTACGAAATCGTATTCCACTTGACAACTGTGGATTTAGTTATCACCCCGAACATGTCGTCGTATTTACGATGACGGTCAACAACTTGCATTGCAGACTCATTACGGGCATTATGGTAACGTTCCACCGTGGGGGCATAAAGTTTTTCGAGAGTGGCAAAATCGTTGTTGTCAAAGGCAGTTGCATATTCTCGGACGACATTGCGAACACTAACATCTACCGAAACATCATTGTCTTCAACTCTGGATATATGTTCTACACGTTTCTCATTCATTACATCCCCATGGTTAAAAAGATATCCGTAAATTACTATTATTCCAACAATAAACAATACTATCATAAACCAAAACACTGCCCTTGATTTATTCTCACTTCGTTCTACAGATGCCGGTGCAGGCTTGGCTTGTGTCACACGTTCTATCGGCGTAGTGCTTGTGGCAGGCCTTGAAAGTCCTCTGTTAAGTATGTCATCCATAAACTCCTTCGCAGACTGGTGGCGGTTTGTGGGCTTTAGGTCCATAGCCTTCATAATGACGCGGTTGGCGACAATCGGGATAGAATGGTTCAATTCAACCGGTTCGGGCATGATTTCTGTCATGCGTGCCGCCGAGTCGGTGGGATCTTTTGCTGTTAGAGCATAATAGAATGTCGCTCCAAGCGAATAAATATCAGAATATGCACCTTTTCTGCTTACACGCGAATACTGCTCCGGAGGCGCATAGCCATGGGTAAGAATGGAGGTGTGCGCCTGCGTCTTGTCATCAATAAACTCCCGAGCCGAGCCAAAATCTATTAGTATAGCTCGGTGGTCGTTGGTAATCATGATGTTCGACGGCTTGATGTCGCGGTGCAAGATATGACGTTGATGGATATATTCTACTGCATTGCAGACCTGTGCAATATAGTTTATCGCCTCCTCGTAAGCAAGTGGCCCCTGGGTTTTTACAATCCATTCAAGAGTATGTCCTTCTATAAAAGGCATGACCATATATGATGTTCCATTCTCATCGAAGACATTGATAACATCAATTATGTTTGGATGATTCAGCGTAGCGACCGTCTGAGCCTCATTGACAAATGACTGGCGGTATTTTTCAAATATGTCACCACTTGTTTCTGTGACGCTGACATTTCTTGTCTGTGTGTTGCGCAAACAACGCCCTGAAAGGAAATATTCCTTGATGCAGACAATGCGGTTAAGGCTATTCTGTCGGGCCTGGTAGGTGATACCGAAGCCGCCTTGACCGATTGTGCGAAGGATAGTGTATGTGCCTCCTTGCAGGGATGTTCCTGGTTGGAGGGTTAATGATGTTTGGAACTTATCGTCATCCATATAACACAATTTCAACAGTTTGACAATACGTCAGATTGCATAATATTTAGATTATTTGATTATTATTCATAAAGATAATGACGCCTGCATTGTATAATAACCGTGGACCATCGCACTATTGTGAGGGTGGCGGTCAGTAAGTTTTACGGCAAAAATTTTGTGTATTTTTCTGTCATATCAAAACACTTCAAATAATTATTTTGGAGAGAAGGTAATGGTAACGCCATTCAAATATCCATCTGATTTCACCCATTTAAAACCACTAAAATCGTAATTCAAAACGTTTATGTCATAATTACGCTTACTTGAACAGGATCCAGAGGTGGGTTCAAGAAAATCGCTATCCATATTCCATTCCACACTGATAGGATTCTCTCCCCTCCAGTTAATTCTTAACGTAAGATCTCCCAATCCAAATGTGGTCAAACTTGCAGTTCCTTTACTGCCGTCGCTTAATGTGAATGGGACAGTCTCTCCCAGTTCAAGCGATAACGACATAGTACTAATAGCCGGAGCAGGTTCTCGAGAGGGCTCCAAAGTAGGTTTTGACGTCGATGCCATTGTATTACCGCCACAATTTTTGTGGATAATCGTTGAAACAGTGACGCTGCTACAGATGGACTGGTACATCGAGGCCGACATCTTTTCCACTGTGAACTCACCGCCAACATCCGTACCACCAACAAGCGCATGTATTGCCTGCAACTGTGAAGCAGAGAATTGACTTTCAAGGAACATGAACCCCGTGCATGTCTCCGGGTCATAAAGATATATGGTTGAGACGTAAGAGCGATATTCAAAACAATACCATTGTGCAATGCACCAAAATTCAACATTGGGATAGGATTTTACAACATCGCCCCAAGTGCTGCCAACACGAATGCCTTCCGGTGTGCTATAGTTACTGGTCCAAATATTTATTTCATTAACAAAAGCTTGGTTTGTAGTAATAGCAATATTATTGTTAATCAAATAATACGTAAACGGTGCTTGCGACATTATATTATCCTCGTAACCAGGAGTCGACATCTTAACTACGGAGGCTGACGGGTTTTCTTTCTTGATGCCGTCAACCTTCATGTCGTAACCGAGAGAGACACCATCGATATAGAAACGACGGGCGCCAGCGCCAGGGACTGACTGTGATGACGGTTCTTTGTCGGCTGTTTTTTCCACATTGGATTTGGAGTTCGAATCAAGCAGAAGCCACAACACCAATGCAAGAACAATCAACCCGCCAAAGACAGCAAAGATTATGGCAACTGATCTGCCTGAAGAAGTATTTTTTTTAGGAACAGACGATTCAAAATAATATTCCCAATTGAAATCCATTCCGCCGACACGGACGTGATCGCCACGGTGAAGAATCTGTTCGCCGACAACACGACGGCCATTGACATAAGTACCATTTGAACTGCCAAAGTCCACTATGGTGAAAGTGCCATCATCCTTTTTGACAAACTGACAATGGACACGCGAGACCCGACTGTCGTTCAGTACAACATCATTTTTTGATCCTCTTCCTACAGTTAGAACTTTCATAATCTATTAAATATATTTAGCTATCAATCGATTAACACACAAACCTCAAAAAAAACAACACATGCACCTGAAGTATTGGTAAAGAATAATATATCTGATTGCATAATATATGGTTTTCTTGGATTTTCACAGTCAAAACAATGTCGGTGCCACAGATTTCGTGTTATCATGGGTACCTGACAGAACTGTGTTTTCCGCACTATTCTCGGTCATATTCCTGACCACCCTTGAGGTTGGCGAAGAAACAAGAATAAACCAAAGGATCATGGCAAGGATTAAGAGTCCACCAAAGATAACGAACAGAACAGCTATCGATTTGCGTGAAGGATAGTCGTCTTCTGAAGCCTGTGAAACAAAATACTGCTCCCATTGGAACACCGTATCACCGATACGGACATGGTCACCCCGTTGGAGTGGGCACTCACCCATGATGCGTCGCCCGTTGACAAAAGTACCATTGGTACTACCAGTGTCGATAATGCCAAACAAGCCATTGTCGTACTGCACGAATTGACAATGAACTCGCGAGACACGGCTGTCACTCAGGACTACATCATTTTGAGAACTTCTGCCTACGGTTAGGACCTTCATAAAATAATCATGATCAAGAAATGGAAATAATTAGCAATACAATATCTGCCAATGCTGCAACAGAGGACGTAATCATTCCTGCAAGTCCCAATCCTTCATGTCTGCTCAGTGTCAGTGCACCAAAGATTACGCCAACTGCTGATATGGCAATACCCAGCATGAAAACAGGTACAGTTACTGGTACAAAACACATTATCAGCGCCATCAGAGCACCCACAGCGCCACAAGAAATGGCAACGATACTGTATGCGCTGGCTGTTCCACCGCCACCTCCACCATTGATCCTAATATCTTGTTGCCAAGCAAGAGTTGTATTTCCTATGCGGACAATATCAGTAGGATTCAGACGAATAGAAGATCCATGAACCCATGTTCCATTAACATAGGTGCCATTTTTTGAGGTATCTACCAACTGAATGTTCCCCCCGTCTTTGATGATTTGGCAATGGTTGCGTGACACATATATATCATTGATACAAACATCATTGGTTGAGGAACTGCCATATCTAATAATCTTCATAATATATTGTATTTTGCATTATCATTTTGCTTCAACGCGGAAATTACTGACTCTGGCCAACTCGTTACCATCGCCATCTTTCAGAACAAGGTCGAAACTCAGTGTCGGAGTGGCATTGGTAGCCTTTAGGAACGAGCTGTTGGGTATGGCGAGACACCACTCGGACCACTGCGAGTTTTCGTATGCAGCAGTAGCCTGATCTACAGTTCCCACAATATCGCCATCAACATCTATTAGATTCGTCTGGTTGTCATCTTGATAGAAGAACAGATAGAAGAAAATTTGCTTGCCTCTCATTCCCAAGACATCGATCTGGGCACACACCTTCATGCTCTTCACGCCTTTGTATATCACATTGTGTTCAATCTGGGCATTCGTTATAGAGGCCATAGCAGCCTGTGCCTCTTCGCCAGAACCGCCCTCCTGGTTAATCATGAATTTGACTTTATTGCCCCCTTCGGCAGCCTGAACATAGAACTCCGTGGAACGCGGCATGGTGCTGAAATTCTTGTCAACCGTAAGGCGGAAGGAAGAATTAGACTTGTTGGTAATATGAATCCATTCGGGAACACCCTTCACATTGAATTCGCCTCCACCCGTGCGTACACTATGCTCGCTGTAGCCGCCCGCCGCATAGACATCAATCATTTTAGTATTGATGCTGCCGTCAACATAGACCGAGGCTGGACGACAGACAAAACTCTCTTCTTTTGTTGCCAACGGAGGGTCGCCTTTGGCCTCGGAGTCCTCTGCGTCGTAGATTTCAACATGCGCTGTGAAGGTTTGATCCTCAAACGAGTGAAGGCGGAAAGCAGCATATGGTACATGCAATTCCATCGTCTTGTATTCGTCGGCGGACTTCACATCAAACACATCCGAGACACCGACCTCCTGATAGATGATGTAATCCATATAGTCTGCCTCACCATCCTCATAGGAAAGCGTCCTGTTGTTGCTTTTGAATGTGCATGTCACACGGCCAGTCTTGTCTTTCATGTTCTTAGCATAGAAAGAGCATTTGATTTTAACACCCAAAGCCCCGTCAACTTCTGCATTGGTGATAGTGACATTTGAAATCTCAATGGAATTTTTCTTGACAGCAGCAGGTTTGTTGCTTGCAGATTTCTTCTTTTTTGGAACTTTGGTATTACAGACCTTTATCATTTTCGCAAGTTCGGCGTCTGTAGCAGCCTGCTCACGATAGACAGGACTCTGCTTCAAATGATTGAACTTGGTAAGAGCCATAGCATAGTCGCCATTTTTGAAGTACTGGATACCATCATTTCTGACCTTGTTGTAGCTTTGTGCCTGAATAGCGAAGGCAAAAGAGGCAAGTAATAAGAATGTCAATAAACGTTTCATAATAATATTATGTTATTTCCCTGCGGCAGTGTTAAGAGCCGATTTATATTTTTGTTCAACTTTTGCGTCGTTTTTCAGCGAGAGGGAGAGCTTGTAGTCCTTGGCGGCACCGATATAGTCGTCAAACAATTTTATCAAGTCGTCGCCCTCCTGTTCCCATGCAGCCGCAGCGATGTCGATTTTCGGCATAAGAGCCTTTTCCAATTCAGAAGACTTGTTATAGACCTCAGGCATGTCGGCAGCGTAAAGCATCTCGAGAGATTTGACACTGTCGAGCATAGCCTTTGCCTCCAGAAGAGACTCAACGGCAAACTCATCGCTACTGGAACTAAGCTTGCTGCACTGAGAGACAAAGTTCTGGTAACGTCCTTGACTTTCCTTTGCCTGACGGTTGACACCAAACAAGAAGTAGTACGCCGCACCGCCGCCGCCAAGCAAGAGTACCGCGACGAGGATGAAAATCCACGCCTTTGATTTCTTCTGCGGAGCCGGCACGACAGACTTCTGCTGAGGCTTTTCTTCGAAAGCAGGTGTCGGGGGCGGAGGAGGTGGAGGTGTTTCAGACTGTTCCGGCTTAGGTTCCAGATTTGATGGTTTCACCTTTTGCGATGGTTTAATATTACGCAAGTCGTCCATAAACTCCTTGACCGTCTGGTGGCGGTCCTGCGACTTGAGCTGCATAGCCTTCATTATGGTACGGTTGGCCTCTTCGGGGATGTTGGGGTTAATTTCCCGAGGTTCCGGCATGTGCTCTGTAATGCGTGCTGCAGCCTCCATCGGCACCTTGCCTGTAAGAATGAAGTAAAGTGTGGCTCCGATGGCATAAATATCGGTGTATGAACCCTTACGGCTGTTAGTCGTATATTGTTCCGTTGGGGCATAGCCATGTGTCAGCATGGAGGTATGCGCCTGAGTCTTGTCGTTCTCGAACTCACGTGCCGAACCGAAATCTATCAGTATCGCCTTGAAGTCAGCGGTTATCATGATATTTTCCGGTTTGATGTCACGGTGAAGGATATGCCGCTCGTGAATATAGCCCACTGCATCGGTTATCTGAGCCAAGTAGTTAACCGCATCGGGATAGGAGAGCGGACCTGAAGTCTCTACAATAGTCTGCAGGCTACGTCCTTCAATAAAGGTCATTACCATATAAGAGGTATTGTTCTCGTCAAAGACGTCAATAACCTCAACGATGCTCGGATGATGCAGTGTTGCAAGAGTCCGTGCCTCCTTGACGAAGGCCTGACGGTATTTCTCAAACTTTTCTTCATCCATGCCCTGCAGGTGTATCGTGCGTGCGTAAGTGTTGCGTACACAGCGCCCTGCCGGGAAATACTCCTTGATGCAAACCGTGCGTTCAAGACCATTCTGGACCGCTTTGTAAGTGATGCCGAAGCCACCCTCACCAATCTTACGTTCTATAGTGTATTTGCCACCGTTGAGCGTTGTTCCCGGCTGTAGTTCTTTAAATCCTTGTGCTATATTTTCTTCCATCAGTTATTATTTTTTTCATTTTAAGACCGACAAGTCTTAATTTTCTTTTCTCAATACTGCAACATCTGGCACATAAGAGGTGCCGTTTTGTGACAGCAGACTCCATGTGATTGTATTGTTTGAATTAAAAGTCAGTTTGGCGGTACCGTTTCCACCCCATGCCTCACTTCTAAACGAGACACGGGCCTCATTACCAGAAACAATACCCACTACTACATTGTCTTCCTCTGCATCATCGGTAATGCTTGTGCTATACGTAGCCGAGTAAAATCCATTCAATTCATTTTCGGTCTGAGTAATATTCAAATACATCATGGATACTGGAACCTCCACTCCATTTTCATAAACCGTATTATTCGATGTCCAATGCCATTCTCCTGAAAAATCAATTCTTTTCCCATCCCGCTTGTCTCTTACCTCAAGTTTTTCGTTCAGCATTGGCTGTGTTGCAGAACTATTACCAGAAGGGCGATTGGGTCTGACACCCGGGACGTTGGTGGTGACATGGCCGTCGGATTGCGGAGCAGAGGAGGAATCCCCTCCACTGAAGACTCCTGACAACGCAAGGACAAGGACTGTACCAATAATAATAAAGGTCACGACAAGCCCCACAATAAGACCTGTAGAACTGGAACTTTTAGATTCACGAGCGTCACGTTTTGTTGTGAAAGGTCGTTGCCAGTCAACAACAGTTTGGCCTACTTGGACACGGTCGCCCCAGCGGAGAGGATACTCTCCGCTGATGCGACGTCCGTTGACGTAGGTACCGTTGGAACTGCCAAAATCAACGACATAGAAACAACCATTGTTATCATGCTTTATCTGGCAATGGTGACGTGACACCATGCCATCAGGCACAATAATATCGTTGTCGGAACCGCGTCCTATGGTTATTACTTTCATTAAAGGGAGTTATTACAGAAGCGATACGGTGATATTCTTTGCAAAGATTGCAAGAATCAAGAATATGAAGGCAATACCCATACCGAAATTACCGAGCCAAAGTCCTGCCGATTGGAGTTTGCTCTCTCTCTTGTTCAGACCGGCAAGCAAGTCTGCAGTACCGCCAAGCAAAATTGCGATGATGATAAATATCCACTGGCCGTCGCCGAAACTACCTCCATTCAGATAGGCTGGGAATAACTTGATAGCGTCACCGAAATCCATCCATTTCAGGATACCTGAGGTAAGGAAGTGAATGATAATGTAGAGGACGACGCATAGTGACAGAATGCCAGAGATGAATGCTGCCACACCCATTCCGTCGGCTTCATCGGAATCGACTGGCGTATAACTGGGTGTCGACGACGGATAGACCGGTTGAGGTGCCACAGGCTGTTGATAGGGACGCTGTTGCTGGACAGGCCTGTCGAAATAGTCGCGCCAGGGGAGTGTGGTGTTGCCAATACGAACAACGTCATACGAATTCAGTTGCATTTCTCCACTGACTTTCTGTCCATTGACATAGGTACCATTAAGACTTCCAAAATCGGCTAAGCGATAGCTGCCGTCATTGAAACGGATAAACTGGCAGTGTACACGACTCACTTTGGGGTCGTCAATAACAATTGTGTTTTGGGAACTTCTTCCTACGGTAATAACTTTTTCTGGTTTCATGGGATTATTTTTTATTATTAAAAATTATTCATTATTTTTTATCTGATTTTGTGGTTTCTCATATAAGCCTGCACTCTGCTGGCAAAATCCTCGCACGACTGGAAGCGGTCGTATGGCGACTTGCACAAGGCACGGTTGACAATGGACTGGAGATCCATGTCTATAGGCGGATAGTACTGATTCATCATAGGTGTCGGGTCGTATTTAATTTTGTGCCTGATTTCATCAACGTTCTGACGTGCATGAGGATTGTTGGATGTGAAGGGCAGATGTCCTGTAAGCATCTCGAAGAGGAGGATTCCAAGTGCAAAAATATCGGTATATTTCCCCACCTTGCCCATCTCAAACTGCTCGGGAGGCATGTAGGCCGGCGTACCGAAACCACTGTTGGTGCTGGCATCGGAAAGACGCGAGGCAATGCCCAAATCAATAAGTTTTATCTGACCGTTAGGTTGAATCATCACATTGTTCGACTTTATGTCGAGATGCAGAATTCCATTGTTGATATTCAGATGAGGGAGCCTGATGCGGTGAAGGAAAGCCACCGTATCAAGAATCTGCATGAACATAGGCAATGCCCGTTCCGGAGGAATTAGCCCCATCTTGCGGTAGATAAGGTGCTCAAGACTCTTGCCCTCGATAAACTCCATAATGATATACATCTGCTGGCGCTCTTCAAAGTCCAGGAAATCGACAAGGCGCGGAATATTCGGATGTTTGGCGTATAGATAGAGTTGAGCCTCCATCTCCTTGAACTTCTGCCTAATAGTGGCATTTTTGAAATGCCGGATTTTCAGCTCTTTGATAGCAACAGGGAAACCGCTATGCAAATCCACACCCCAATACACCTTGGCGGTACCGCCTTCGGCTATCAGTCTGTCAAGCACATAATGATTTACTCTTTCTGGCATGGTTTGCTACTTTTTTTCAGATTGGTTTCTTACTGTATTTATCTGAACACCCTCTCGTGGGAGATTATGGTTTTGAGACAAAAAAGACTGATTTCGTCCTTGCTTTTTGTTTTTTGACGCTTTATTATTGTCAGTCTTTGACTTATCACTTTTGGGTTGGTCAGTCTTTGGTTGGTCAGTTTTAGGCTGCTCCGTTTTTGGCTGAGTTGTTTTTGGTTGCTCAGTCTTTGGCTGCTCCGACTTCGGCTGATCTGTTTTCGGCTGGTCTGTCTTAGGCTGATCAGTCTTTGGCTGGTCTGTCTTAGGCTGGTCAGTTTTCGGTTGATTAGTCTTTGGCTGTTCTTTCTTCGGCTGGTTAGTCTTTTTGGAACTATTCTTTGCCGGTTTTTGGGGTGCCGGCTTTGCTTTCCACTTATTATCGTATTCCTGTAATGCCTCATCTGGATTCCAATCTGAAGATGATGGAAGGGACAATTCATCAGCATCTACCCTATTGTCTGTCTTGGTTGGTTCATTAGATTGCGTCTTCTTGGTTTCCGTAGTCTTACTTGTAGCAAAGATAATACAAGCCACAGCAATCACAGCCGCAGCGACACCAATAATTATGTATAGTTTTGCATTGCTGCGTTTGCCAATCACCATTGGTGTTTGCATACTACTTCCTGGTGTAAAGTAGTTTAACCAAGGAATAATAGTATCGCCTATGCGGACCGTATCATGACGGCTCAGCATGTGCTCTCCTTTAATACGTTTGCCGTTGACGTATGTACCGTTTGTGGAGCCCATATCCACAACCTTGATATTGCCCTGATCGTCTTGCACAAGCTGCATGTGGTTATGACTCACACGTGAGTCTCTGACCACTATATCGTTCTTGCCTGCAGCTCTTCCTATTGTTATTACCTTCATAACGCACTATTAATTTCCATCCTTGTTATTTGTTTTCTGTTCTGTCGATTTTGTGTCCCCTGGGTTTGGGGCGGCAAGTTTTAAATCGTTGGTATTCGGATCTTGAGCTTTAGTGCCAGTTTTTTTCTTATCCGTCAAAACCGCATCATGCTCTTTCTCTTGCTTGCCAACATTACCTGGTTCGGTACCGTCTTTCTCTTTTTTCTTAGCCTTTTCGCCTGTCTGCTCTTTTTTCTTTGCAGGTACTGCTGTCGGTGTACCTTTGGTTTTCGTGGGCTCGGATACATGTGTATCATCTTTGCCGACAAGGATTACCTCTCCCTGTTCATCGTTGGAGGTGTTTTTTTTCTGTTTTGATTCCGGAGCCTTAGTTTGGGTAGTTTTTCCCTTGGGATTATTGAATTCCTCCAAAGCAGCCTTTGCCTTATCCATAATCTCTTTTGTGGCTTCCATCTTGTCTCGCGAGCAAATCAATTTGTTTTCAGCATCCTTGTATGCTTTCCTTGACTTTTCAAGGTTGTTGGCGGCCTGTCTTATCTTTTCTCTATTGGGGTTCACTCTATAAGAGTCAGCCCAACGTTTATTAAACTCCACGGTATCTTTCGTGGCTTTCTCCAATGCCAGGGAGTCGGCGACATAGGTTTCCGAAGCATCCTCAAACGCTTTCTCCGCATTGTCATAATCTTTCCGCAGTTTCTCTAGTTGAGCCTTATGTTCTTTCTCTTTGCTCTTATTAACCAAATACCAGCAGCCGAGACCCACAAGTGCGAGGACGGCAATCAATAGCACGACAAATTTCCATGAGCGGAAGAACGAAGGTTTGGAACCACGTGAGCCATATTGCGTGGCAACCGATGCGCCAACAGGATTATAGCTCTTGAACACGCTCTTCTTCCAGGGGCTGTTGCCAATCTGTACCAATTCTAATGTGCAGTTGTCCTGTCCGCCAGGCTGCACTATCTCGCCCTGCATGGCCAACTTCACCAACAGCGAGCCTTTCTCGTCCAACGGGATATTCTGTGCAAGGACTTTGGAAATAGTTTTGTCGGAAATCATTCCACTAAGTCCGTCACTGCAAATAAGGAAAATATCGCCGTTCTTGGCATGGATGGGCATCTGCTGATAATTAAATGTAGGCTGTAATTCCGGTCTGATACCCAAAGCTTTGAGTATGCGGTTCTTATTGGGATGGTGTTCTGCCTCCTCGTCAGTTATCTCGCCGGCATCAACAAGCGTCTGTACAAAAGAATGGTCTTTTGTGATGCGGTGCAGCTGTTTCTCCTTGCCGAGATAGAGATAAATGCGGCTATCACCAACATGTGCAATCCAAACATCATTGTCCTGAATCATGACGATACACGCCGTTGTGCCCATACCACGATATTCAGGGTAGTCGTTTGCAAAGCCAAGTATTTGCATATTGGCATACTGCAATGCGCCGTTTAATGCATCGATAGGCGACGCATATTTCTCCTTCTTGAGGTGTTCCAGAATACTCGACACTGCCAATGACGATGCCTTTGCTCCACCAACATGACCTCCCATGCCGTCACATACCACATAAACATCACCGTTGGGAGTGACTGCCATGTCGTGGCTGTCCTCCTGTGCCTTGCGCACCAAACCCACAACGCCCTCTCCGTAATAGATATTTGAATTTACTATCGTCTGACTCATTTGTTGAATTGTTGATTATTAAACTGATTTATTGTTTACCGCTGACAGGGCTGTCCGCGTACCATTACAAATAGAAAGTAACGACTGCTTCGCCCAGACCAATCATGTCGCCGTTGTGTAACGCTATCTGGTGGAAGAACTGTCCGTTGACTATAATTCCGTTAGTGTAAGTCTTGCTTCTATTGTAGATTTCAAAATTGCTGCCGTTGTAGATAATCTCGGCATGATAACCTGAAACAGTCTGAAGTCCGAGTACGACATCGTTGTCTGGATTGCGTCCCAGACGAACCTCGGGTTTTGTAATCGTATATCCAAAGACATCGTTTCCGACCTTGCACTGCAAGCGTGGGAAGAGATTCTTTGACTGCATTAGAGCTGCGAGCCTATCGTACTCCTGCTGCTTCTTGATTCGCTCCTGTTCAGCAAGCCGTTCCTGTTCTTTCTGCATTTGCGCCCTACGCATATTCTCCATTTCCTGGTTAGAACGCGATATCTCGTTCTGCATCCGTGCCTCGCTTTCCTTCAAGGCAAGAGCATTTTTCCTGTTCTTTCTGACGATCAAGACAACAATCAAAACAATAATTATCAGCAAGCCGGCAACAGCGCAGATGAAAAGAATCAAATTCTCCTTAATCCACAACGCGAGAGTTATGTTTGGAGAGGTGAAGGCAGGAAGCTGTTGCTGCACCTTGTTGATAGAGAGATTAATATTATGAGGTTTGCCGTCTCTT
>JAEEGL011267411.1_pt1 | contig 16027 bp, 15 predicted proteins | sample 9134231 | NCBI WGS metagenome assembly JAEEGL01 (sample SAMN16246548, study PRJNA631951) | gut metagenome | biome: gut microbiome; feature: rumen; material: fiber-attached | host: Bos | place: Iran: Karaj | collected 2018-10 | reverse complement strand
ATATTAGCAGCAGCATTAGTATTTTTAGTACCATTTTTTGTAAGAATGGTAGTTAAAATAACTGCGCCTGATTCAGAATATGAAAAATGTATATCAATAACATCATTAGAAGAAATAGAAGAAATATATGAACAGAGAATGGAAGAATTAGTATCAAAAGTAGAAGAAACACTTAATATTAATGATTACAATACAGCATATAATTATTTAAAATATATAAGAGACAAAGATAAAAGACAAGAATATGAAGAAAGACTTGAAAAAGTAAAAACTGAAATTGATAAAAATAATAATAATGATAATAATCCAATTGATTCACCTTCAGATGGTTTAGGAAAAGATATAGTTCCTACTGAAGAATTAATAGAGGCATGTAAATGGATTATGCATGCTGATGAAATACAAATAAGATTATTAACTTGTAATGATGAAAGGTATAGGTATGATAATCCAGAGCAGGAGCTCCCTGGAGGGGCATATATTTTAAGTAATGGCATTGCAAAAGCAAAACAAACAATATCATTATCTGATTATCAAATGGGTGTATTTTTTGGAGAACAAAAAATTAAAATTGCTGCTGATTCAAGATATGCTTTTATGTTAATATATAAAACATCTTTTATTCATAATGCTGTTCGAGATGCAATTAGAGAAAATAAAACATATGGAACTGGAAAAGAAATATTATATTATGCAGGAAGTTGTAATCAAAACTATAGAACCACTCTTAGAAGACGTTATTATGATAGTGGAAAATATAAAGCAGAAATAGATGATACTGTAGCAAAGACAAAGTATTATGTTATTGTAAACGCAGATGGAACACTTACTAATGCTCATTATCATGCATTTACCGGTATAGAGCAGGCTATTGAAAAGGCTGGAAACGAAGGAAAAGACTTTGTTGAAATAATTGAAAAAGTTATAGGCAAAGGAAATTCTGATTCAAAATATTATACAACCGCTAGAGTATATGATTGTAGAAATTTAACAGATAATGTAAGTTCTACTGAAAATGCTAATAGAAATATTATATATTTAGGAGATTCAAGAACTGAGGCATATAGTGAATTAAAATCGCAGTTGGGACTTGATGATAACAAAGAAAGTGTATATGCAAAATCTGGAGCAACCATAAATAATTACTTTACGCATATACAACAAGCAAAAGATGAAATAAATAATCATCCAAATATTAATTATGCAATAACTGTAAATTATGGAACAAACGATTTACATGATAAAGTTAAATATTGTGATGAATATAAATCATTTGTATCTGATATGTCTAATAAAAATCAATTTTATATTATATCTGTAACTCCAATTGATGATGCGAAAAATCCTTGGATTAAAAACACAAATATAGTGGCATACAATAACTACATGCTAAATACTTGTATACCAGAAATAAAATCAAATAGTCCTGGTAAAGAAGTTTATTACTGTGATATATATAATAAATTGTCAATAGATCAGTGGATGAAATATATAGTAGGTACACATGGTGAACACTACAGTAGTAAAGGCTATAAATTTATTTATGATGAAATTAAAAAATGTATTTCTGCACATCAATAAAAATAAAATATCTAATATATTAAAAATATGTTAGATATTTTTCTTTTAAAAAAAGTAAAAAAGTAATATAATAATAACTATGGAAAGAAATGAAGTAAAACTTGATGATGTAAGCCCAATGATGAGGGAATATTTAAAAACTAAAAGTGAGTATGAGGGCATTATTTTATTTTATAGATTAGGTGATTTCTATGAAATGTTTTTTGATGATGCTTTAACTGCATCACATGAGCTTGAACTTACATTGACTGGTAAAAATTGTGGGCTTTCAGAAAGAGTACCTATGTGTGGTGTTCCTTATCATGCCAAAAATATTTATTTAGAAAAGTTAATAGATAAAGGATATAAAGTGGCAATATGTGAGCAAGTAGAAGATCCTAAAACTGCAAAAGGAATAGTTAAAAGAGAAGTAACTCAAATAGTAAGTCCCGGAACACTTACAAGTACAGATATAATTCCTGAAAAAGAATTTAACTATATTGCTGGCATAGAAGACTATAATTATGTATATGTTCTTTCTTATGTAGATTTATTAAGTGGTAAAGTAAATGCTACATATATAGAAAAAAATCAAGATAAGTTAATTAGTCATTTAGTAAATTTAAATATTAAAGAAGTTGTTGTTAAAGATAATTTTGATATAGCACTTATTCATACATTAAAAACTAAATACAATATTTATATATCTACATATAACAATAATGAAAAATTTAAACATAATAATATTTTTGATGGAGACTATGATTCTAAGTTAATATCATGTACATCTTTAGTATTGAATTATTTAACTAATTCACTTAAACAAGATTTAAGTCATTTTCAAAAATTAGAAGTTATAGATAATGGATTATTTTTAGAATTAAATAAAGAATGTATAAAGAATTTAGAATTGGTAGAAACAATTAGAAATAAAGATAGACAAAATAGTCTACTTGGATTTATGGATAAAACAAAGACTGCTATGGGAAGTAGATTATTAAAAAGTTTTATAATTAGTCCATCAATTAGTAAAGAAGAAATATTAAAAAGACAAAATTTAACCGAAAAATTAATAAATGAATTTTTACTTAAAAGTGAACTAAAAACATTATTATATGAAATATATGATTTAGAAAGACTAACTGGAAAAGTAGCTTGCTCATCATTGAATCCAAGAGATTTGTTACAACTTAAAAATAGTATTAAAGTAATTCCAGATATTAATAATTTATTAAATGATTTATGAGAAGAAAAATTAGAAACTTTTAGTGAAATATATAATTTGTTAGATAAATCAATTTTAGAAGATGCACCTTTAACTGTTAAAGAGGGCGGAATCATTAAGACAGGATATAATAGTGAACTTGATGAACTTAGAAGTATTAAAAGTGGTGGAAAAGATTTCATTTCTAAATTTGAACTTGAAGAGAAAGAAAGAACTGGACTTAAAGGATTAAAAGTTGGTTTTAATAAAGTATTTGGTTATTTTATTGAAGTACCTAAAGGTCAAATTAAAGATGTTAAAGAAGAATTTCAATATGAAAGAAGACAAACACTTGCGAATTGTGAAAGGTATACTGCTCCTTTATTAAAAGAAAAAGAAAGTATGATTCTAAATGCAGAAGAAAAGATAAATAATTTAGAATATGAAATATTTATTAATATAAAAGATGAGGTTAAAAAATATATTTCGCAACTTCAAAAAGTATCATCAAAGATAGCATATTATGATGTAATACAATCTTTTGCAACTATAGCTGAAGAAAATAACTTTGTAAGACCAATTATTAATGAAGAAGGAATTGTTGAAATAGTTGGTGGACGTCATCCTGTAGTTGAAAGTGTTATTGAAGGAGAGTATATAGATAATGATGTTATTTTAGATAAAGACACTAATATTCTTATAATAACTGGACCTAATATGAGTGGTAAATCAACATATATGAGAGAAATGGGTATAATAGCTATATTAAATCAAATAGGTTCTTATGTTCCAGCTAGTAAATGTAATATACCAATATTTGATAAAATATTTACAAGAATAGGTGCTTCAGATGATTTAGTTGGTGGAGAAAGTACATTTATGGTAGAAATGAAAGAGAGTGCCTATGCTCTTAGAAATGCCACTAAAAATAGTTTGATCTTATTTGATGAATTAGGAAGAGGTACTAGTACATATGATGGAATGTCATTAGCTGGTTCAATCATTGAATATATAGCAAATAATGTAAAATGTAAAACTTTATTCTCAACACATTACCATGAACTTACAAGTATGGAAGAAAAATTAAGTGGAGTTAAAAATGTACATGTTTGCGTTAGCGAAAGTGATGGAGATATAACATTCCTTCATAAAGTAATGGATGGACCAGTTGATAAGAGTTATGGTATTAATGTAGCTAAGCTTGCATCACTTCCCAATAGTGTTATTAAAAGAGCAAATGAATTACTTGAAGAATTTGAAAATAAAGATAGTAAAAAAGAAAGAGTAGTTAAACAAATAGAATTTAATTTTGATGAACAAACTGATGAATTAAGAGATTATATTAAAACAATTAATCCATTAGAAGTAACACCAATTGAAGCATTAACAATTTTAGATAAAATTAAAAAAATGAGTGATGACTAGGGGGAATCATGAAAAATATTGAAGAAATAGACGAATTATTTATAGATGCTAAAACAGCAAATTATCAATTTTTAGATTATTTAAAAAAATGTAGACGTTCTTTATTATTTGTAAGTGCTGCTAATTATTTTAAAAATATAGTAGATACTGATCTTTTAAAGGAGGCAACTTTAAATACAAAAAGGTATATTGAAGAATTAAAAGAAGATAGATTTAATTTGCGTATAATTGAAAAAACAATAATTAAAGTATCAAGTGTTGGTGTTAGAGAGTTAGAAGATGAATTTGCCTATATTATTAAATGTATAGAAAATAAAGCATGTACTTTGGGTAATGCTGAAGAATATTATATTAATAAAATTAAAAGTCAAGTGATGAATTATGAATATTTAAGTCCTAAAGTTGACGATAGATTAGATGAATATAATAATTATATGAATACACTTATTTTAAAATTAAGAGGTGATACTCTTGATAAAGATAAGTAAAATATTATATAATGTAACTAATAACGGAGGAACGTATGATAGATGAAATTGAAATAAAAAATAAGATGAATAAAGTTATTGAAACTTTAGAAAGTAGATTTACTACTATTAGAGCTGGTAGAGCTAATCCAAATATTTTACATGGAATAATGGTTGATTATTATGGAGCACCAACTCCAATTCAAAGTTTAGCTACTATTTCAATACCTGAAGCAAGAGTGCTTGCTATTAAGCCATTTGATAAATCATCTTTAAAAAATATAGAAAAAGCCATTTATGAAGCAAACTTAGGTATCGCACCAACTAACAATGGAGAAGTTATTATGTTAACTGTTCCAGAATTAACAGGTGAAACAAGACGTGAATATGTTAAACAAGCTAGTACAATGGCTGAAGAAGCTAAAATTGCTCTTAGAAATATTAGACAAGATGAAAATAATAAAATTAAAAAAGATGAAGAACTTACTGAAGATGAAAGAGACATGTGCTTAGAAATAGTTCAAGAATTAATTGATAAGTTTAATAAAACTGTTGATGAAAAATTTAAAGAGAAAGAAACAGAATTAACGAGTATTTAATTGAAAAAAATTTTAAAAAGAGTATAATGATTATTAGGTAAGACATTTAGAGATAAATGTCTGCCTTTTTAATAAATGCTAATTTAGAACTAATGAATGTAAAAATTCATTAGTTTTTATTTATAAAAAAAGTGTTTTTTGCCTTTTTTCTTATTGTAATTATAGAAGGTATATTTCATCTGATTTAATTGAACAAAAATATATAAATAATTTGGTTTTAGAACATGATAATAATATCAAACTATTAAAGGAAATATTTAACTCATTTGAAGAAAAAAATAATCATATATTTTTTGAAGGACAAATATATGATGCTTTTTCAGTTTTAATTGATATTTTTAATAAATCAAAGAAAGAAATAATTATAATAGTTATTGTTTTAAACTCTTACAAAACACTTTATGTTTTATGTATATTATGTTATAATTTTAATAGTGTTTTGGAGGATATTATGAAATTAACTAGAACGGAATTAAGAGAAAAAATTATGATTATTCTATATCAAATAGAAATATATAGAAAAGAAAATATTGAATATGATTTAGAAGAAGTTTTTCATGAAAACTTAGAAATTGATAATCAATATGTTAGAGATATAGTTAATGGTGTTTTAGATAATTTATCTAAAATAGATGAAATTGTTAATAAATATATGGACAAGTGGACTATAGATAGACTCGGTAAAACAGATGCATCTATTTTAAGATTAGCAACATATGAAATGTTATATTATGATACTCCTGCATTAGTAGCAATTAATGAAGCAATTGATCTTGCTCACAAATATAGTGATGATAAAGTTGTTAAATTAATTAATGCTGTATTAGATAAAATTAGAAATAATGAGGAAGTAAATGAACAATAGAGAATATATAACAATTAGTGAAATTAATAGAATAATTAAGTTTACTATAGATTCTAACGAAATACTTAGAAATGTTTATATTAAAGGTGAAATTAGTAATATAAAATATCATGGTAGAGGACATTTATATTTTTCACTTAAAGATGAGAATAGTAAAATAAATGCTGTAATGTTTAATTATCAAAATAGTAATCTTACATTTGAACCTAAAGATGGAGATGCTGTTTTAGTTAATGGAAAAATAAGCGTATATGAAGCGACTGGTAGTTATCAGATTTATGTTGAAAAGATGGAACTTGATGGAGTTGGTAACTTATATCAGTTGTTTGAAGAACTGAAGAAGAAACTTAATACTGAAGGACTATTTGATGAAATACATAAAAAGAGAATAAATCGTTTACCAGAACGTATAGGAGTTATAACTGCATCAACAGGAGCTGCGATTAGAGATATAATATCAACTATTAATAAACGATATCCATTAGTTGAAATATATGTTTTTCCAACATTAGTTCAAGGAACTGATGCTGCTCCTAATATAGTCAAAATGATAGAACTTGCAAATACATTTCCACTTGATACAATTATTTTAGGACGTGGTGGTGGATCTATTGAAGACTTATGGGCATTTAATGAAGAAATAGTTGCAAGAGCAATATTTAATAGCAAAATACCTATAATAAGTGGTGTGGGTCATGAGATAGATTTTACTATTAGTGATTTTGTAGCTGATTTAAGAGCTCCTACACCCACAGGAGCTGCGATTTTAGCGACACGAGATAAAGAAGAAATAATATCTTATTTAGACTCATGTAAAAGTAGAATAAATAATGCACTTCAAAATAAGCTTGAAAATGCTTATGAAATACTTGAAAAGTACAAATCAAATTATATATTAAATAATCCAAATAGATTATATGATATTCAAGAACAAAAATTAGATATCTTATATGATAAATTAAATAATAATATTAGTAAATATATTGATAATATAACTAAAAAAATGGAAACATATAAAATTAAATTAAACTTGTTAAATCCAGTAAATATATTGGACAAGGGATATTCTATAGTGTATAAGGGTAATAAGATAATTAAAGATGTAAAATTATTAAATGAAAATGATAATATAAATATTGTAGTAAAAACTGGTAAAATAAATGCCAATGTTAAAGGAGTGGAAATAAATGGAAAAAAAGACATTTGAAAACAGTATAAAAGATCTTGAAAAAATAATAAATGAACTTGAAAGTGGAGAATTAGATTTAGATAAGTCAATATCTAAATATACCGAAGCCATGAAATTAATTGAATTTTGTGAGGATAAATTAAAAAAAGCTACAGAAACTATTAATAAATTAGTTTCAGAAAATGGAAAAGTTAGTGATTTTAAAGAAGAAGAATAATAATTCTTCTTTTTATTTGGTAATTTTTGAAAGCTTACTTTTCTTATTAAAGTTAAAAATAATATTGAGGTGAATTATGAAAAAGATTATATTGGCATTTTTTCTTATAATGATATTTCCAATAACAATATTTGCTTATTCAAAATACATAATACCTGGTGGTGAAAGTATAGGAATCAAAATTAATTCAAATGGTCTAATAGTTGTAGGCTTTTATAAAGTGGATGGTGAATATATAAACAAAAATAATATCAATATAGGAGATATCATTACCAAAGTTAATGGAATTTACGTAGAAGATTTGGATGATTTTGGTAAAAAAGTAACTAATTTAATTCCAAGTGAAGAAGATATTAATGTTGAATTAATTAGGAATGGAAAAACTATAAGTACATCACTTTATTTAAAAAAAGATGGCAATATATATAAAACAGGTTTATACATAAAAGAATCAGTAATAGGACTTGGGACATTAACGTATATTGATCCTGAAAGTAAAATATTTGGTTCTTTAGGACATGAAATAATACTAAGTGAAACCAGAAATAAGGTAAGTGTTAAAAGTGGTAATATATTTAAAAGCAAAGTTACAAGTATAGATAAAAGTAGAAATGGATATGTTGGAAGTAAAAATGCAACCCTTTCATATAAAAATATACTAGGAAATATTACTGTAAATAGCAATAAAGGATTATATGGAATTTATACTGATACTTTACCAAATAAAGAATTGTATGAAGTGGCAGATTTTTCAGAAATAGAAATTGGAGAAGCATATATTTTAACTGTTACTTCGAATGATAAAATAGAAAAATATAAAATTAAGATAACTGATAAATATAATAATAAAAAAGATACTCAAAAAGCATTTAGTTTTGAAATAGTAGATAAAAAGCTATTATCTAAAACAGGTGGTGTTGTTCAAGGAATGAGTGGATCTCCAATAATACAAAATAACAAGTTAATTGGCGCTGTAACAAATGTGCTTGTGGATGATGTAAAATATGGATATGGAATTAGTATAATAACGATGTTAGAAGAACAAGAAAAAGTGAATCGATAGTATGAAAAATGTGGCATAATTTGATTTTTAAAGGCCTTTATGTTATAATCTATAACCGAATTCGGGAAATGTTAATTAGAATTCAAAAATACATTATAAAATAATAGTAATTTATTAACCTTAAGCAATAAAAGATGTTGCTATTATTTATATAATTTGATATACTATTATTGATAATAGATTGGAAGGTAAGGTAATAATTATGAATGAACAAAATAACAAATTAACTGTTAAAGCAGAGAATGGAAAAGATGTCACAATTAATGTACTAGATATTATTGATTCAGAAAAGTTTGGTAAGACTTTTATGATTTATAATATTGAAGGAAGAGATGATGTGATTTTTGCATCAATATTAAATGAATCTGATGAAGACTTTTCTTTAGAAACTATTACTGACAGCAAAGAAATCGATTTTATTAATGAAGAAATTGATAGAGTAGTTGCTGAAGCTGAAGAACAAGAGGGTGAGTAGTATGACAATAAAGAAAGCAATTGAATCAGGGCAATTGCCTAACATTCCAGAAGAAAGATATATTGCGATTTGTAAAACATTAGGAATTCCTGCTGATAGTTTAGATTATGAACTTCAACCAGGTGAATTTGAAAGATTAAAATACAATAGTAAAATTCATAATTATTATGCTTCAGAAAGAGCAAGAAAAGCTCATGAAAAGTTAATTAGTAATTATGATAAGTTAATTAACGATTATGAAGATCTAATCGGAGAGATGGAAGGAAATGAAGAATTAGATCCAGATAGAGAACAAATCGAAGAATTATTAGATAAATTAGTAGAAGTTAGAAACGGATATAATGAACAGGCAAAAAAAGTTAATGTAGATATTACTAATATGAATTTAGATAAGAAAGTTCTAAACAAATTTCAAGAAACAAGACTTAATGTTTTATCTGGAAGACAAGAAAAAGTTGATAAAAAATTACAAAAGCAATATCAGTCAATTGATGATTTAAAATCAGTTGAGTTCCAAACTAAGTTTATGCAAAATAAACAAAAAAGAGATATTAAGAGAGTTCAAGATAGAATAAATAGATTACAAAAGAAACAAGGAAGACTTCAAAATACTCAACAAAGAATAATTAATAAAGGAACAGACAAATACAAAAAGATTAAAGATAAAGAACTTGGAACTTATGCTAGAGGAATTGAAGAAACTGCAGTTAATGCAGTTCATATGCAAGAAAATAGAGAAATGCAAGCTGCCTATACACATGATATGGAAGCAAATAAAGAATTAATTGGTGAACAGTCTAAAAAAACTGGATTGTTTAATAAGTTTAAAACAGCTCGTATGGAAGCTCGCCAGAAGAAGATGGAAAAGAGATTAAACCATTTAAAAGGTCAAGAAAATGTAATGAAATACTTAAGAGAGTCAAGTAAAAATATTAATTGTAGAGACTTTGGGGAAAAAGTATTTAGAACAATCGCAAGAGGTTATGCTTATCATGTAAGATAAAAAAGCACTTTCAATTGAAAGTGTTTTTTAAATGTTTAATAAATTAATTGCTATTTGAAAATATATAAATAAAGAAACAGCATCTACAATTGTTGTAATGAATGGGCTTGCCATAACAGCAGGGTCAAATCCAATTTTTTTAGCTAGTATTGGTAGCGTACAACCAATTATTTTAGCAATCATTACAACTAATATTAATGTTAAGCATACAACAAGTGCAACTTGTAATGATACTTTATCTATAAACATTAACTTTAAGAAATTTGCTGCTGATAATGTAATACCAATAAGTATAGATGCTCTAAATTCTTTCCATATAACTTTTAATGTGTCGCTAAACTCAACATCATTTAATGAAAGAGCACGAATTATTGTTACTGATGCTTGTCCTCCTGCATTACCTCCTGAATCCATTAACATTGGTATAAAGGATGTAAGTATTACACATGTTGCTAGAGCAGTTTCATAATGTTGTATTATTTTACCAGTAAATGTTGCTGAAATCATTAATAATAATAGCCAAGGTATTCTACTTTTCCATATATCTAATGTAGATAGTTTTAAGTAAGACTTTTCAGTTGGCGTAATTGCGGCCATTTTTTCAATATCTTCAGTGGCTTCTTCTTCAATGATATCAATAACATCATCAATTGTGATAATACCAACTAATTTGTTTTCGGAATCAACTACTGGTACAGCTGTAATATCATAATCTTGAATTATTTTTGCAACCTCTTCTTGATCCATTAAAGTATTTACAGATTTTACATCATCATTCATGATATCTTTAATTAATCTGTCTTCATTATTAACAACTAAATCTTTTAGAGTAACTTTTCCAATAAGTTTTCTTTTATTATCAATTACATAACAAATATTAATTGTTTCTTTTTCATCATAATCTTGTCTGATTTTTTTAAGAGCATCTTTAATAGTTAAATCTTCTTTAAAGTCTACAAATTCCACAGTCATTATACTTCCTGCAGAATTATCAGGATATTTTAACAATTGATTTATATCACGTCTTGTATCTGGATCGACTTTTTTAAGTAATCTATGAACAACATTTGCAGGAATTTCATCCATTAAGTCAGTAGCATCATCAGCAGCCATATCGTTGATGATATCAACAGCTTCTTTTTCAGTTAGAGATGCTATTATTTCTGCTTCTTTGTCTGTTTCCATATATGAAAATACATCGGCAGCAATATCTTTACTTAATAATCTAAATATTTTAATTAATTCTTTTTGTGGCAGCTCTTCTAATATTTCAGCAATATCATGTTCATTCATCTCGTTTAATGTTTTTTTAATTTCTGAATATTTTTTTTCATTAATTAGTTTTTCAATTTCTTCAATCATTTATACCACCACTTTCTTTTTTTCTCCTAAATTATACTATAAAATATTAAAAAAGTGTCAAAAAAAACAAAAATAATTTAAAAAATATTAGCATTAAAGTATAATATAGATGTCAAGGGATGTGAATATTATGAATAATGGTATACCTAATCATGTCGGAATTATCATGGATGGTAATGGAAGATGGGCTACAAGACAAGGTAAAAAAAGAACAGAAGGTCATTATGCAGGATACCAAAGACTTAAAAAAACAGCATTATATATTTTAAGTAAAGGTGTAAAATATTTAAGTGTTTTTGCTTTTTCTACTGAAAATTTTAAAAGAAGTGCTGAAGAAGTAGGGTACTTGATGAAATTATTTGTTACTGCTTTTAGAAAAGAAACTGATTTCTTTGTAAAAAATAATATTAAAGTTTTGATATCTGGAAGAAAAGATAAATTAAATAAAGATGTATTAAAAACAATGGATCAGATGATGAATAGTACAAAAGATTGTACTGGTGGAATATTTAATATATGTCTTAACTACGGTGGACAAGCAGAAATAATTGATGCATCAAAAAGAATAGCACAAGAATATAAAGATGATATTATTGATTTAAATAATTTAGACGAAAATAGTTTCTATAAATATTTATATAATGATTTACCTCCAGTGGATTTATTAATCAGAACTAGTGGTGAAATGAGAATTAGTAATTATATGCTTTATAGTATTGCTTATGCTGAACTATATTTTACAAGTACTTGTTTCCCAGATTTTGATGAAAATGAATTTGATAAAGCTTTAGAATCTTATCAGAGTAGAAATATTACTAAAGGAAGTGTTAAGTAATTAAAATAAGTGCTATTTAAAGCACTTATTTTTTATTAGTTATTACAATTGCCACAACCGCTATTGTTCATAAAACCAACGCCAAAAATAATTACAAGTAAGATGAATAATACTAGTATTATAGCAGGTCCATAACCATAACCTGTTGTATAATAACCAGGATATGTATTATACATCGTAGTTCCACCAGTATATCCACCATTATATCCATAATAATACATAATTTACCTCCTATATCTATTATTATTGTATGGAAGAGTGGTTTAATTGACACTACTAAATGACTAAATAATTTACATTCGAGATAAATTTAGTTATAATTATTTTAGGGTATAATATGAAAAGAGAGAGCATATTTAAAAAACTAAATAAACCTATATTGATATTAACATTGATATATGCTATTGGAGGAGCATTTTTAATTTTAAATGCATCTTCTATTTCATCTACACTAGTTTATGGAACTGATACGCCATATTATTTTTTTGTACGTCAATTAATATTTATTGGTGTTGGTTTAGTTGCATCAATTTTTATATTAAAGACATCTACTAAGCATTATAAATTATTATCTTTATTAGGAACTGCACTTTTCTTTGTATTGTTAATTGCTGCATATGGTAGTAGTTTAATTAAATCAGGTGTTCAAGAAGTTACTTTATCATTATTTGGAGGATCACTACAACCTGCAGAATTTTTAAAATTGTTATTAATTGTATATATGGGAGCATTTTATGGCTCTTGGGCAAATAGAAATCATAGTAAATGGTCATTTACTATACCATTAATACTATGTGTTGCAGCATTTTTAATAATAGCTTTAGGAGGAGACTATGGTTCTGCTGCTATTATGGCTGCATTATTTGCACTAATATTTACTGCAATTCCTACAAAAAAAGAAGAAACAACAATTACATCAATTAAAAAAATTGCTATGGTAGGATTAGTAGTGTCAGTTTTATTTCTAAAATTTGGATATAAAATTCTTCCATCAAAATTATTAGAATCAGGAAGATTTAATAGATTTGTCTACACAAATCCATGTGATAGATATGAAGATAATTCTGGCTATCAAGTTTGTAATGGATACATTGCAATTGATAATGGGGGATTATTTGGAGTGGGTATTGGTAATTCTGTTCAAAAGTATATGTATTTACCAGCAAGTCATACTGACTTTATATTTCCAATAATAGTAGAAGAATTAGGAGTAATAGCTGGAATAATAATTATAATTGGTTATATGGTAATTGCTTATTATATATTTATGGTTGCGTCAGATACTAAAAAGCTTCAAAATTCAATAATATGCTATGGAATAGGTATATATTTTATATTACATATATTTGTTAATCTATCTGGAGTCCTTGGAATATTACCATTAACCGGAGTCCCACTTCCATTTTTAAGTTATGGAGGTAGTTTCTGTATCGTAATAATTTGTTCTTTTGCAATTATTCAAAGAATAAATATAGAAAATTTAGAAGAAAAAGAAGTAAGGAAGAAATAAGTCATATATTTATAGGAGGTTTATATGAGCATATACGATGATTCTGATAATATATTAAAATCAGTAGAAAATTATTCAGAAATGGAAAGCAAATTGAAAGCTATTATTTCTAAATGTGACAAAAATGCATTAAAAGATCAATCTAATGGTCAAAGTTTTTTAGATGTGAAAAATGCAAATAAAATTGAGCACTACATAATTGAGGGAGGGTTACATGTATATAAATTTTTAAATGGTAATAAGCCAATTGATTATTTTATTTCATCAAGCCCAATAGTAGAGCAATATGAATATACAAATAATAATAAAAAGTTTGTTAATAAAAAATATACTGAAGTTCCATTTTTTGAATATTCTTGTGGAGGTCCTCGAAATAGTTTGCCAATAAATGTAGATAAATATCATATGTCACAATTTATAGGTGTATCTGTTCCATCTAGAAATGGTGCATATCCGATTAGTGATATAACTGCTGTTTCAGGAGATGGCCTTAGAGCTGATTTATTTAGCAAACTAGGTAATGATATATATTCACTTTATAATAGAAATAAAGAAACGAGAGATTATTTTAAAACAGGAGATTTATTTAATTATATAAATAGTTTAAATCCAGATGAAAGGGATAAAAATATAGTTGAACAGTTAAAAAATACATTAAGTAAAATAAATCAAGTAACTCTTAAAGTAGATCAAAGTAAAGATAAAAAGAGTGAATTCAAAGGATTATTTAGTAGATTTAAAAAAGATTCTAATGAATTAGAACCATTTTCAGAAAGAAGAAGATAAAAACATTGAAAATAACTAGACATTGTTAAAAAATTGTGCTAATATTAATACTGCTTAATCCGATGCATTATTATGTATGATTAAATATGCGCAAAAGGAGGAATATATTATGAATTTAATCGATAAGATTAATAAGAAACAAATCAATCCTAATGTTCCAGATTTCCAAGTTGGAGATACTGTAAGAGTAGACGTTAAGATTAGAGAAGGTAAAAGAGAAAGAATTCAAGCTTACGAAGGTATTGTTACTGCTCGTAAAGGTGGTAGTGTTTCTGAAACATTTACAGTTAGAAAGAAAAGTGGAAGCGTTGGTATTAACAGAGTATTTCCAATAAATAGTCCACTAATTGATAAAATAACTGTAGTTAAAAAAGGAAAAGTAAGAAGAAGTAAATTAAATTTCTTAAAGAAATTAACAGGGGCATTTAGAATTAAAGAAAGAAATTAGGAGTATTCCTAATTTTTTATTGAAAGTAAAAAAATATACTAGTATACTATTATTAGAGGTAAAAGGAGATAAGATGAAAAAAATATTATTAGAAATTAAAGACTATGTAATTATAATATTAGTTGTTGTTTTAATCAGATGTTTTATTGTTACTCCTGCTGTTGTTGATGGAGATAGTATGGATAATACTTTAGAGAATGGTCAAGTTGTTTTAATTAATAAATTTAATTACTTATTTAATGAACCAAAAAGATTTCAAATTGTAGTTGTAAAAACTGGTGAAAAACATGATAAAATTATTAAAAGAATAATCGGTCTTCCGAATGAAAAGATTGTTTACAAAGATAATGAATTATATATAAATGGTGAACTTATAAAAGAAGAATTTGATCACGGATATACAAGAGACTTTGAAACAGAAACAAAAGATGGAGAATATTTTGTTTTAGGTGATAATAGAGAAGTCTCTAAGGATAGTAGAGTTCTTGGCAATTTTACAAAGAAGAATATAGTAGGTAGTGTAAATTTCAGACTATTTCCTTTTAGAAAATTTGGAAAAATAGAATAATATAAAAAATTTATAAAAAGTATTTACATTTGTTAAATTATTTGATAGAATTACTTCTAACAAGCCAAAAAATGACACATTGTTTTATATTTAATCACATGATATGAAACTTCTGTGTTTTTTTGTTTTGTTAGAAAGGAGTGAAATGTCGTACATCATTGTTGATGGCATAAGTAAAACCTTTAAAGTGACTAAAAGAAATAGTGGTCTTAAGTCAGCTTTAAAGTCATTTTTCAAAAGAGAGTATGTTACAGTAGATGCTGTTAAAGACATATCTTTCAAAATTGAAAAAGGTGAAATTGTTGGTTATATAGGTCCAAATGGTGCTGGAAAAAGTACTACGATTAACCTGGTCTGTGGAAATTTATTACCAACCGCTGGAAACATAACAGTTGGGGGTATGAATCCTTTTCAGGATAGACAAAAATATGTTTCTAATATAGGTGTTGTT
>JAEEGL015872137.1_pt1 | contig 16028 bp, 13 predicted proteins | sample 9134231 | NCBI WGS metagenome assembly JAEEGL01 (sample SAMN16246548, study PRJNA631951) | gut metagenome | biome: gut microbiome; feature: rumen; material: fiber-attached | host: Bos | place: Iran: Karaj | collected 2018-10 | reverse complement strand
GGCCGCCTGAGCCTGACCCACTGAGAACCGGGCTCATGCAACAGGGGAAAAGAGCAGAAGATAACCGGGGACGGCGGAAGGAAACCTGCCGTCCCTAGAGGACGTTCCCAGAGCTCGGGAGGAGGGCGACCATGCGTCCAGAGGTGACGGTAAAAGAGAACTATGAGTTCCGCCGGATCTACCGGAAAGGGCGTTCGGCTGTTTCGCCTTGCATGGTAGTCTATTGCCAGAAGAACCGGCAGGGAAGAGACCGTCTGGGTATTACGGTCAGTACGAAACTCGGCCATGCCGTGGTCCGGAACCGGGTGCGCAGGCGCCTGCGGGAGATCCACCGGCTGAATATGAACAGGACGAAAGCCGGCTACGACGTGATCGTGGTTGCCAGGATCCGGGCTGCCCACACGCCATACGGGAAACTGGAGCAGGAGTATCTGTCTCTGCTCCGGAAGCTGGAGCTCCTCCGGGAGGATGAAAAATGAAGAAACTCATGCTGGCTCTGATCCGATTCTACCAGCGGGAAATCTCGCCCCTGCATCCGCCGCGCTGCCGCTATATTCCCACCTGCTCGGAGTACGCGCTCCAGGCCGTGGAGAAATACGGAGCCCTCAAGGGCGGCTGGCTGGCTCTCAGACGTTTTCTACGCTGCCATCCCTTTCATAAGGGCGGTTACGATCCCGTCCCCTGACCCCATTCCCCGCAGAATCTCGTTTTAACTGAATTCAACGGAGGTAACCACTTCATGTTCGCACAACTGGGATATTATATTTGTATTCCCTTTGCCTGGCTGACCCGTCTGTTCTACAGCCTGACCGGATCCTACGGCGCCGCGCTTCTCCTGTTCACCCTGGTGGTGAAACTGGTGCTTCTGCCCTTCCAGCTGAAGAGCAAGAAGAGCATGCTGCGCGTGAACCGGCTTCAGGGTAAAATCAAGGATATCCAGACCCGTTATGCCAACAACAAGGCCCGACAGCAGGAAGAGATGGCGGACCTCTACGCCAGAGAAGGCGTGAACCCCGCTTCCGGCTGCCTGTGGTCTTTCCTTCCTTTCCCCATCATCATTGCCCTTTACTCGATCATCCGGCTGCCGCTGCGCTATTTCATGAGCATGTCCACGGATGTGATCGAACAGGTCAAGGAACTGGCTGTCTCTCTGGGCTACCAGGCCGCGGAAGGCCGCGTTGCCTATGAGCAGATCTATCTGGCCAAGTTCGTCCATGAGAACTGGACCAGCTTTGCCGGAAAATTCCCCCGCCTGATCGACCTGAACTACGATTTTCTGGGTCTTGATCTGGCAGCCACGCCCCGGAACGTCATGGGTCAGTTTCCCGGCGGAGGCTGGGCGGTGTGGGGCCTGCTCCTGCTTCCCATCCTGGCCGCGCTTGCCCAGCTGCTGATGTCCATCGTCACTATGCGGGGCAACGGCTCTGCCGGTGACAATGCCTCCAGCAAGACCATGATGTATATGATGCCCCTCCTGACCATCTGGATGGGCTATTCCTTCCCGGCCGCCCTGATGATCTACTGGATCGCCAACGCGCTCTTCTCCACCCTGCAGGAACTCGTTCTGAATAAGAAGTTCAATGAGATTCTGGATCGGGAAGAAACAGAAAAGGAGAGGGAGAAGAAAGAAAAGCGCTATGCCAGATATGAGCAGCAGAAGGCCGCGATGCAGCAGCGCAGCGGGGCCGCTGTGTCCCAGCCCCAGGGCAGCAAGAAAAAACAGCAGCAGCGCAAGGAACAGCAGCGCAAGGGGCAGGCAACTACGGAGAACGGCAAGATCGGCGGACGGCCTTACGCCCGCGGCCGTTCCTTCAGCGAGGACCATTACAGAGAATAAGGAGTTTTGTCTATGAGTTATATCGTCGTAACGGGCAAGACCGAAGACGAGGCGATCCGCAAAGCTCTGGAACAGCTGGGAATGGACCGGGATGACGTGTCCGTGGAGATTCTGGAACGCGCCAAAAGCGGGTTCCTCGGCTTCGGAGCTACGCCCGCCCGCGTCAGGGTGACCTATGGACCGGAGGAGTCCGAAGTGATTCCCGAACCGGTGAAACCCGCGCCCCGGCAGGAGACGCAGAAGACGGCAAAGGAAAAGACCGCGAAGCAGCCGCAGAAAGCGCCGGAGAAAAAGGAAGCGCCGAAACAGGAAGCGCCCAGGAAAGAGACACCCAAGAAAGAAGCGCCTAAAAAAGAGACTCCGAAGAAGGAGACGCCCAAGAAGGAAAAGCAGCCCCGCCCGGAAAAGAAAACTCCGGAAAAGACTGCTGCAAAAGAGGACCTGCCCCTGTGCGAGGACGACAACGCCAGGCGCATCTCCGCCTTTCTGACCGGTCTGCTGGAGCAGCTCGAGAGTCAGGCGCAGGTGAAAGTCTACGAAACGGAGAAAGGCCGCTATAAGGTCATTCTGGAAGGGGACAAGCTGGGCCAGTTGATCGGCCGCCGGGGCGAGACCCTGGACGCTGTCCAGCAGCTGACCAACTACGCTGTCAACAGCGGCAGCGAGAAGCGGATCCGGGTCCAGGTGGATGCGGAAAACTATCGTCGGAAGAGAGAGCAGAGTCTGGAGAGCCTGGCGGCAAAAGTGGCCGAAAAGGTCCGCAAAAACCGCCGCAGCATGACCCTGGAACCCATGAACGCCTACGAGCGGCATGTGATCCATGCGGCGCTGCAGGACGAGGAGGATGTCAGCACCTACTCTGTCGGGACGGAACCGAACCGGCGGGTTGTGGTGTCTTTCGACCGTGAGAAAAAATAAGATGTCTGAAGAAACGAAGGGCGGGAGAGTCTCCCGCCCTTCGTTTCTCTGCGGAGGCAAGAAGAGAGAAGACCCGGAAAAACTGGTAAGAGCGGGATAAATGGAAAAGCATACTGACGGATAGTTTAGGATGATTTGTTTGCTATTCTAGAATATATTGAGTTGCGGTTTTATTTCGGGGCAGAGGCGTTTTTTGTCTAGCGCATTGACATAAGAAGGAAATATATACTAAAATAATACAGTATTTGGAAGGCTTTCTATGGATTTTTACTGGTCATGAGAGAACCGCCTCTTTTTTGCTCTGCCGGGGCGGAGATCCTGCGATCCGGAAAAGACTGGAAGCCGGAACGATGCAAACTGTTAGAGAAAGAGTAGAGAAAGGAGATAACCATGGCATCCTTGGAAAAGAAGAAAAAATTTGGTCTTCCCAGTACGCCGGTTCTTCTGTTCCTGATTATCGTGGTGGTCATGATCTGCACCTACCTGATTCCCGCAGGTGTGTACGACCGCTTCGTAGATGAGGCAACCGGACGTACCCTGGTGGATCCCGCTACCTACCACAGAGTCGATCAGAGCCCGGTCAATCCCTTCCAGATGTTTGTTATGTTGGCCAGCGCCTTTGACGCGGTCTCCAACATCATCTTCCTGATCGCGTTCGGCTTCTTCTGGGTCTACAGCGTCATGCAGAGCGGCGCCCTGACCTCCGCCATCAACAAGCTGCTGAACAGCAAGGCCCGCGACAGCAAGCTGTTCATCCCCATCTGCATGTTCATCTTCGCTATCGCCGGTTCCACTTACGGCGAACTGGAGACGGTGTACGGCCTGGTTCCCATCTTTGTCGCACTTGCCATCGCCCTGGGCTATGACGCTATCGTGGGTCTGTGCATGTGCTTCGTCGGCGTGGCTACCGGTTTTGCTTCCGCCACCACCAACGCCTTCACCATCGGCGTTGCCCAGTCCATCGCCGAGCTGCCCATTTTCTCCGGTCTGGGCTATCGCTGGATCATTTTCTTCATCCAGTACGCTGTGATGACCCTGATGTGCATGCGCTATGCCGCCAAGGTCAAGGCCGATCCCTCCAAGAGCCTGGTCAAGGACGTTGACTTCTCCTCCTTCGAACTGGAGCGCCAGGAAGTGGTCAACTTCACCACCAAGCAGAAGATCATCCTGCTGACCATGATCCTCACGGTCGGCACCATCGTGTACGGCTCCCTGAAGCTGGGCTTCTGGATCAATGAGATGAGCGCTGTGTTCATCATCTCCGCCCTGGTGGTTTCCATCATCGCCGGCTTCAAGCCCGAGCAGATCAAGGATAACCTGCTGACCGCCTTCAAGGAAATGGCTATCGGCATGGTGGTCGTGGGTCTGGCCCGCGCCATCCTGGTCATCATGCAGAACGGCGTCATCATCGACACCGTGGTGCATGCCCTGGCTTCCGTGATGACGAAGCTGGGCGGCATCGGCTCCGCAATCGCCATGCTGGTCGCACAGAACATCATCAACTTCTTCATTCCCTCCGGCTCCGGCCAGGCTACCGCCATCATGCCCATCATGGTGCCTCTGGGCGATATCGCCGGCGTTTCCCGTCAGATCACCGTTCTGGCTTACCAGTTCGGCGACGGCTACTCCAACATGCTCTGGCCCACCTGCTCCATGGCCACCATGTGCGGTATCGGCAAGATTCCTCTGGACAAGTGGTACAAGTTCTTCCTGCCCGTGTTCGGCGTCTGCTTCCTCGTTCAGGTAGCGCTGATCATCGTGGCCGTCCTTATCAACTATCAGTAATCTTACCGAAAAACGAACATCGTTTTTACCGCAGGACTTCCAGTAAAGAAAGGGCCGCGCTCCTGCGCGGCCCTTTCTCTTTTCCCCCTGCGGAGCAGGACCCAAATTGACGGAGGGTGCGAGAGCATATGGCAAAGAAGAAAAAACCGAACCCCAGGCTCTATCAGTCGGAACGCAGCGATCTCTATTTTCAGAGAAAATACCGCAGAGGGACCATTCCGATCTTTCTGATCGGAGCTGCGCTGGCAGCGGCCTATGCCTACTACAGCATGAAACAGGGGCACGGAGGAACATACTACGCAGTAGCTGCCGTGCTGGCAGGTCTGGCAGTATGGCAGTTTATTTACACACGTGCCGCTCAGGTGAGCGGGACGGAAGTAGACGCCCGGGCGCAGCAGGTCAAGAAAGAGATCGATCTGGACAAACTGGCCCTCAACGCCACCGACATGGATATCGATGACTTTGAGACCACGGAAAAAGTCTATCTGGCCGGTTATACAACGCTGCCCATTGAAAAGACCCCGCCTCTTCTCCGGGCGGATCCCCTGGACGGAAGGGGACGGTCTTCCTATCTGCAGCTGAGCTGTTTTGTGCTGGGTGCGGACCGGATGGAGGCTTTCAGCTTGGTTCGCTCCCTTCTGAAACCGGAAGACGCCCAGGAGAACATGACATGGCGATATGAACATATCGCCCAGATCCGGATAGAGGAAGTTTCCGCCGCCTGCGCAAAGGAGTCCGGCGGTGAAGAGACGGTAACGAAGAAATTCCCGGTGATCTCCATCCGCAGCGACAACAAGAAGGTAAGGCGGACATACGCATTTGATGAGGCGGACCGCCCTGCGGCGGAGGAGTTTGTCGCAAGAATACAGGAAAAGAGCAGCATGACGCAGAAAGGAAAGGAATAGGACATGAAGAGCATCAAGGAAAGAGTCGACGCGCTGCAAAGCGAGATCCGCGCCCTGGGTCACGGGATGCATGAAGACCCGGAACTTGGCATGCAGGAATTTCACGCCGTGGCAAACATGACATCTCTTCTGGAGAAGTACGGTTTTTCCATCGAAAGAAATGTATGCGGGCTGGAAACGGCGTTCATCGCCACCTACAAAGGGACTAAGCCCGGCCCCGTTATCGGATTCCTTGCCGAGTATGACGCCCTGAAGGGCATGGGACACGCCTGCGGACACAACCTGATCGGAGCACTGGCGGTCTGCAACGGCATCGCTCTGCGGGAAGCCGTCGACGAATACGGCGGTGAAGTACGGGTGATCGGAGCCCCTGCAGAGGAAACCACCGGCGGAAAGGTGAATCTGGCGGCTGCCGGCCGCTATGACGACCTGGCAGTGGCCATGATGGCGCACCCCTTTGGCAGACACGGAGCCAGCGGAGGGTTCAACGCTCTGGACTCCCAGCGCTTTGAGTTCTTCGGCAAAAGCGCCCACGCCGGAGGCGCACCCTGGAAAGGCGTCAACGCCCTGCACGGCGTGCTCGAGACGTTCAATAACATCAATGCCCTGCGGGGACACGTAGAGCCGGACGCCCGCGTGGCGGGCATTATCCGCGACGGCGGCAAGGCAGCCAACATCGTTCCCGACTACGCCTCCTGCGAGTTCTATATCCGCCATCCGAATTCCGCCTATCTGCGGGGATTCAGCAAGCAGGTGATCGACTGTGCCCGCGCCGCCGCTCTCGCCACAGGCACGGAGCTGAAGATCACCAACTTCGAGGGCTGGTACGACGATCTGAATACCAATGAGGTGCTGTCCGCCCGGGCGGTAAAGCACACAAAGGAATTCGGCGTTACCCAGGACATGGAGAGATATTCCTCCACCGGATCTTCCGATATCGGCAATGTCAGCTATCGCTGCCCTACGATCCATCAGTGGTTCGATGTGATCGGCGGCAACACCGGCATCGGGACCCACACCCCGGAACTGCTGGCCGGCGCTGATTCAAACTACGGATACGAGCAGATGTTCATCGTCTCGAAAGCCTTTGTGGCAACCGCAGAGGATGTGCTGACCGATCCCGCCTTCCTGGCGGCGATCCGGGAAGAATTCGAAAGAACCACAGCTGCGGTCAGAAACGGCTGATCCCGGTCCACGGACAGAAAAACGCCTTCTCCGGCACATGCCGGAGAAGGCGTTTTTACACGGAGATACACGATTTGATCTACATCAGCTTTCCGCCGTCCACCACCAGATTGGCGCCGGTGACATAGCAGGCGTAATCGGAGGCGGCGAAGGCGACCACCTTGGCGACTTCCGAGGGATCCGCAGCCCGGGGAATGGGACCGGCGGTCAGAGTGGCCTCAGGATTCTTGGCGCCGAAGTCTTTGCGATAACTTTCCAGGGTAAAGGTGAGCATATCCGTGTCGGCGATTCCGGGGGAGACGCAGTTGACGCGGATCCCGTCCCGGCCGTACTCCTTGGCGGCCACCTTGGTCATTCCGATGATGGCCCACTTACTGGAACCGTAAGCTGCCTCATACTTGTATCCGGTCATGCCGGAGATGGAGGCGAAGTTGACGATGGCGCCGCCGCCCTGGGCCTGCATGATGGGAATGGTGTGCTTGGTCATCAGGAAGGTGCCGAACACGTTGACGGCATAGATGTTTTTGAAATTGTCGAAGTCGAAATCCGCGGTCATCTGGTACCTGCCGCAGATGCCGGCCGTATTGACCAGCACGTCGATGCGTCCAAACCGCTCCTTTACAGCACTGATGATGCGGATGACGTTTTCTTCTTCCGTGATGGTATCCGTGAGACAGAGGATCCGGCTCCCGTCCAGTTCGAGATCTTTGACGACCGCATCCAGACCTTTGATATCCACCAGAGCGATAAGAGCGCCGCTGTCATAAAATTCCTTGACGATGGCACGGCCGATGCCGCCGCCCGCGCCTGTGACGACGCAGACCTTGTTTGTGAAATCCATTTGTCCGCCTCCATTTCATTACAATTCAGATATATCCAACCCGGAGCCCGGGACTTTCGGAGCGGGCTCCGCCGCTGTACCAGAAAACCGGGAGACGGCGCCTGAAGCGCCGTCTCCCGCCTGTCATTTTCTGTAATCCGCGCCGATCATGTCATCGAGAATGGCGCAGGCATCCTCGCAGTATTTGCCGCAGTTGTCCCAGGTTGTGGGCGTACTCTGCCGGTTGGGATCGGCAGCGTCATAGCCGTTCAGCAGCACACGGCATAGGGTGGAGCCGTGCAGAGCGACGAATCTCTCCTGGAATTCCCGGACCTTGGCGATCAGCAGAGTGTTCTCTTCAGCGGCATTGGGCTGATCGAAACCGTAAAGAAGGCCGAGAGCAAGCGCTCCAGCGGAGATCACGCCGCAGGTATCGCCATGATTGCAGCCGGCGCCCAGACCGGCTGTAAGGCGCAGGGCATAATTGACGTCAGTTCCCATCATTTCCGCTACGTGGCACATGACCACCTGGGAACAGTGAAAACCGACAGCCATCATCTCGTTGGCACGGGTCTCCGTCATTTTCTCCTCCATGTTTTTCCCTCCTAACAATCCATCGGGATATGAATCGAGATATTACTACAGTAACATGAGAGATGGGGAAATACAAGTTTCTCCTGGCATCTTTAACCGTTGAAATCCGCTTTCATGGCATCAAAGAGTGCCTGATCCGTAAAGATGCGGATGGTATGGAACGCAATGATCCGTGCCCCGGTCTGCAGGGACTCAAATGCCCGGTCAGAGGTCATCCAGTCGGCAAACTCACGCTGATGGACGCTGATCTCATGGGGGACCGTCTCCAGAAGAGGGTGGAACGTGGGACATACCTGGCTGACATTGCCGGCATCGGTGGAGGCGAAGCGGTTGTTGGGGGCGTTAAGCGGAAGCCCCAGTTCCTCATAAACGCTCCGCAGAACAGCCGCGCCGGCAGGATTCTTCTTCAGCGGGCCGAAGGGAGCTTCAAACATCTCGCTGTCCCAGGTGCATTCCGTGGCGATGCAGGCCCCCTCTGCGCAGAGGTTTACCCGCCGGAGAAGATCGTCCTGTGTCTCTTTGTCCAGCGAACGGATATACATGGCGATGGAGGCTTCGTCGGGAACGACATTTGGCGCGGCGCCGCCGTTGCGGTAGATCCCGTGGACACGGCACTCGGGCGTGATGTGCTGACGCATCATGTCGACGGCGTGGAAAAACAGTTGTGCGGCGTTCAGAGCATTCTTTCCGTCCCAGGGGGCAGCTGCGGCATGCGAGGCTTTCCCGTGGAAGTGATACAGCATGGGCGTAAGTGCCTGGACATCCGGCTCGATCAGATTCCAGTTGTTCAGATGGACCATGATGGCCATATCGTAGTCATTGAAAATGCCCTGATCGGTCATATAGACCTTTGAGCCGTCGGTCTCCTCCCCGGGCGTCCCGATGATGTGGATATCCGCGTCCAGTTCATCCTGCAGGTCAGCCAGGCACAGTCCGGCCAGAAGGCTGATGCAGCAGGACAGACAGTGTCCGCAGGCGTGGCCGATTTCCGGCAGAGCATCGTATTCTGCCAGGATCGCGATCCGACGGCTGTGAGGAGCAGCTCCGGGACGGCTGGCGAAGAATGCCGTTTCAATACCGGCAAAGGGGTATTCCGCGGTGAAACCCTTTGACCGCAGATACTCAACCACCCGCTCGGAGGTCTCGAACTCGCGGCAGGAGAGCTCCTTTTTGTCATGGATCCAGGTGTTCAGGGCAAACAGTTCGTCCCGGTATCGGGCGATCTGCGCGTTCACATGTGCCTGCAGTTCCTCATAGGTCCTCATGGCGCAGCCTCCTGTCATGCCGGCGGTACGGTTCCGCCTGTCTCTCTTCAGGTACCATTATTTTACAGGAATGACGGTTTTGCGTCAACGGCGGAAACTTTCCGGGAAGCCTCCCGGAGAGAGTATCGCAACTCAGTCAGCAAAATGGCAAAATGATTCAGTAGAGCGGGCCCACGGTTCGTGATAATATTGAAGGAAGAACTCTCAGGGAATGAGTCAAAGGAGGAGCAGAAAAATGAAACTGGTCGTAGTAGGTGGCGTCGCCGGCGGAGCTTCCGTGGCAGCCCGTGTGCGCAGACTGGACGAGAGCGCAGAGATCCGGGTGTTCGAAAGAGGAGACGCGGTATCGTATTCCAACTGTTCGCTTCCATATTACCTGGGCGGGCTGGTGGAGACGGCGGACGATCTGATCATGATGACGCCGGAGGGCTTCCGGAGACGTCACAATATCGATGTACAGGTCAACAGAGAGGTGACTGCCATAGACCGTACCGGCAAATGCGTGACAGTGCGGAATACCCAGACGGGCGAGACGTTCACGGAAACGTATGACAAACTGGTTCTCTCCCCCGGCGCATCCCCCATCATGCCCCGGAGCATCAGGGGAATCGACAGGGATAATGTGTTTTCCGTGCGCAACGTGAACGACGTGGTGCGGATCAAGGCCTGTCTGGACAGAGACGATGTCACCGATGTTGTCGTTGTAGGCGGCGGATTCATCGGGGTGGAAGTGGCAGAGAATCTGAAACACACCGGCAAGAACGTCACCATTGTGGAGGGCCTCGGACAGATCATGGCTCCTTTTGACTACGATATGGTGCAGTATCTGCAGAAGGAACTCCATGACAACGGCGTCCGGCTGTGCCTGAACAGCACCCTGACCGCCGTGGAGGACGGACGGATCATCGCTGTCCATGAAGGGGAGGAATTCACCGTTCCCGCCGACGCCGTGATCATGGCGATCGGTGTCGCACCGGAAACGGCACTGGCAAGGGACGCAGGGCTGGAGATCGGCCAGACCAGAGGTATCAAGGTCAATGAGCGGATGCAGACCGCAGACCCTGACATCTATGCCGTGGGGGATGCGGTGGAGAGCTTCAACGCCCTGACGGGGCTTCCCGGCAGACTGGCTCTGGCCGGACCGGCTCAGCGGCAGGCCCGCATCGCAGCGGATAATATCTGCGGAATCGACAGCGTCTACAAAGGATTTATCGGCTCATCCTGCATCCGGATCTTCCAGCTCAACGCGGCATCAACCGGCCTGAACGAACGCAGTGCCGCCGCAGCGGGGATCGCGTTTGATTCTGTCAATGTCTATCCGTCCGACAAGGTGGGGATCATGCCTGACGCCAACTATATGGCGTTCAAGCTCCTGTTCTCCGTACCTGAAGGAAAGCTGCTGGGAGCCCAGGCGATCGGCAGGGGAGATGCCACGAAAAGGATCGATTCCGTTGCCGCACTGATTTCTCAGGGCGGAACTGTGGCGGATCTGGCAGACTTCGAACACTGCTATGCACCGCTGTTCTCCACGGCAAAAGACGTGGTGACCATGGCGGCACTGGTGGCAGGCAACGTCCTCAGCGGGAGACTGAAGCAGGTCCACGTGAGCGAGATCCGGCCTCTGGCAGAGAGCGGAGCCTACATTCTGGACGTCCGGGAAAAGGGTGAGTTCGCCAGATCCCACATCAAAGGCGCGCACAACATTCCCCTCTCCGTGCTGCGTCAGCATCTGGACGAGATCCCCAGGGACCGGCCGGTCTATCTCCACTGCCGTACCAGTCAGCGCTCCTATTACGCCTATTGCACGCTGAGAGACAACGGATTTGATAACGCCGTGAACCTGAGCGGATCCTTCCTGGGACTGTGCCTGTATGAATACTTCAACGACGTTACCACGGGACGGGAACCCATCGTCACCGGATATAATTTCAACTGAGCCCCGACAAGCAGAAAATACCCGCCGTGCGAGAGCACAGCGGGTATTTTTTCGAGGGTTGCGTCATCCGCAGGCCCTGATCAGCATCATCTGGATGCCGGGACCCTTCAGAGAGATGTTCAGATTCAAAACGGTGCGGACATTTTCCAGATAGGTCTCCACCGAGGGACTGTCAGTAAGCATGGACACCCAGGAGAGAGAAAAGAGAGCTTCCCCGCGAAAATCCAGGGCGGACAGGTGCGCGAAGAGATTGTTCTCCCGGTTGAAGCTGTACTTGACGACCGCATACTGGCCCGGCCTGAGGTGAAGGCTGATCCCCAGATTCACTTCATCGCGGTAGTCGTTGATCAGACGTTGGGTTTCCTGAAGCCCCGTTTCCTGCTGACAGGCCTCGTACAGGGACTCGTTGCAGTTGTAGGCAAATATGATGAAAACGGGGGACGAGCCGCCGGGAGACCGGACGATGCAGTGCTGATTGCCGCGGGAGATGATATCTCCTCTCAGCTTTGACAGGGCGGTATAGGCATAGAAGGATGGTTTTTTTCCGCCGTCGAACGTGAGAGGAGAGGGCTGTCCCCGAAGAGGGTCGCTGGCTGAACCGGAAACATCCCGCAGATGGAATTCTTCCGGCAGAGAATTTCCGTCTGCCATCCGGCTGATGAGATAAACCGGATAAATGACGGAGTCGCAGGGGAAGCAGCCGGATTTCGGAAGAGGATAGTCCTGCCGTATTTCAACAGGATAGCCGGACGAACTCAGGAAATGCCGGAACTCATCGGAAGAGGGGGTTTCAGTCGCCGGCATGATCACCCGGGCGGGGCCCAGCTCACGGAGGACCTCGAAAAGACGGGGACCAAGAACACTGTAATCCTCGGGAGTTACCAGAACGGACAGATCTCTTCCGAAGGTCCCCAGAGACCTGGTGTCCGGATCTACTTCCACGTCAAGGCTAAGGCTGGAGACCACACTGCCGGCGCCTTGGGGAGAATTCTGGGTGTCGCAGGCGTCCCGGACTGCGGAAATGGCCCGGCTGGAGGACACCTCCCGAAAGACAGCGGGGTTAAGATCGCTCTTCACCTCCGGCAGGAACCGGTTCCGATATTCCTGCGGATCGTAGCTGAACCACTTCGCAAAGTATTTCCGGTAGTAGGCAGTCGTGGAGAACCCGACCTCCCGCGCGATCTGACTGATTTTCTTGCTGGTGCCCAGCAGTTTTGCTTCAGACATCTCCACACGGGCAAAACACAGGAATTCACGGAAGTTCATTCCCGTAAAGTCCTTGATCAGGTGGGAAAGATAGAAGGAACTGAGGTATTCCATCTCGCTGAGATCCTGAAGCGTGATGTTGTTGGCGTAATTCTGATAGACATACTGGCAGATGCGGCTGATCCGCTCTACAGCCAGTGCGTTGCCGCGGTCGAAGCCGACCACCATATCCTTGTCAAAGGCGAACAGATTGAAATAACGGTCCAGGTGCTTGATGAGATCTACCATCAGGTAGAGACACTGGCTCTTGTAGTTGAAATCTTTCAACTCGTATTTCAGCAGCAGCTGCAGGAGCAGTTCCCGAAGCCGTTCGTGCTTTTTGTCGGCGGGCTTTTTGGAGTAGGTCCGGTAGCAGGCTTTGCTGAGATTGGGAAAATACTGGGAGAGCTCCCGGGTACTCACCTGGATCTGGGCGATCACATTGTCGGGAGTAAGAGCCTTCAGGCAGTGAACCTCATTGCCGGAGTTGGTGAAAACATCCCCGGCTCGGAGATGATAGGTGTAATACCCGTTCTTCAGCTGGATCTCTCCCTTGAGCACATAAACGAACTCAATGTCGGTATGATAGTGTATGGGGTCTTCTACCAGACTGGCGACGGTGATGCGGATCGGAAAATCCTCCGGATAGAACAGTCTCTCAAGCAGCATGGGAACACCTCATTTTTGCGGATTCTGGAAAGTATTATATCAAAAAAACAAGTCAGCAACAATACTTCGCAAGAAAATTTGTTTTTACAGCAACCTTTTTGTTGCGGACGGTTTTTTGCGTCAGTAAGATAAAAACAGGAACAGAAACAGATCTGCCTGAATAGAGATAAGGAGGATCCCAAATGAACGAAAGGCTTCAGAGAATGCGCAACAAGCTGTTCGATTCCAGGCCGTGCATCACCGCCGAGCGCCTTGTGCTGGCCACAGAGGCGTATCAGAAGTTTGCCGGTGACGCGGTGCCCATTTTCCGGGCGAAAGTCGTGCGGTATATCATGGAGCGCATGACGACCCTGCTGATGGAGGATGAACTGATCGTCGGCACACCGACCAATAAATACCGGGGCGCCAATCTGCATCCGGAATTCCAGTCCAGCACCAAGTTCTATCTACAGGAGCTGGATGAATTCCCCGTCCGCACGAAAGACCCCTATGACATATCCCCGGAGGACCGGGAACTGATCCTGAAGTATCTGCCTTACTGGGAAGGCAAGGCCATGCAGGACATCGCCAGGGCGGCGCTGCCCACCCATACGGTGGAGTGCATGAACGATGATATCATCACCGTTGGCCTGACCAACGGCGTTTCCGGCGAAACCACCTGTGACCATGAGAAGGTCCTGACGGTCGGACTGAAAGGATATATGGAAGAGTGCCAGGCCAATATCGACGCGATGATCCCCCAGTGCCAGCTGGACGAAGAGAAAATCAACTTCTGGCAGGCCTGCATCATCCAGTGCGAAGGTCTGATTACCTATGCCCACCGGATGGCGGAGGAGGCTGAGCGTCAGGCGGCGGCCTGTTCTGACGCCAAACGCCGGCAGGAACTGCTGACCATCGCGGAAAACTGCCGTGTCGTCCCGGAGAATCCCCCTCAGACATTCCAGCAGGCTCTGCAGCTGGTCTGGTTCGTCCATGTGTATTTCCACATCGAGGTCTGCACGACCGCCAACGGGTTCGGCCGGTTCGACCAGTATATGTGGCCTTACTATAAGAAGGATGTCATCGATGACAAGCGGATCACCGCCGACGAGGCGCTGGAGATGCTGGAATGCTTCTACCTGAAGGCCTGCGAGGTGTTCGAGGTCCGTGACCGCTGGTACGCCACGTCCTTTGCCGGATATCCCATGTGGGAGATCCTGGTGGTGGGCGGTCAGACACCGGACGGCAGAGACGCCACCAACGAGCTGTCCTATGCCTGCCTGGAGGCTGCCAATCAGCTGAAGACCACCCAGCCGGTAATGGCTGTCCGCGTATGGGACGGGTCCCCGGAGGCCCTGATCCGCAAGGGCTGCGAGATGATCCAGGACGGGCAGGCCAACCCCGGATTCTTCAACGACAACGTGGCAATGCAGATGGCTCTGGGGAAGGGATGCAGCCTGGAGGAGGCCAGAGACTGGACCATCGTCGGATGTATCCAGCCCGGACCCGGCGGCGGGAGTACCGATGGCTCTCCCGATGCCGGCTATGTCAACATGGGCAAGATGATCGAATTCGTCCTGCACGATGGTGTGGATCCCGATACCGGCAAGCTGATGGGCCTGCAGACCGGCGATCCCCGGAAGTTCCGGGACATCGAGGAATTCAAGGATGCCCTGAAAAAGCAGATCCTTCACCACTACCGGATGATCTGCACCGGCTACAATGTGATGCAGAGCATGCACATGACCCGCTATCCGGTCATCTTCGCCAGCATGGTCACCAAGGGCTGTGTGGAGAGCGGCCGCTCCGTTCAGCACGGAGGAGCCAAGTTCAGCACAGCCGGCCTGTACATTACCGGTGCCGCGAACCTGGCGGACTCCATCGCCGCCATCGATACCTGCGTCTTCCGGGACAAGGACATTACCATGGACGAGCTGATCGCCGCTCTGGACAAGAACTTCGAAGGAGAGGAGCGGATGCGCCAGCTGCTCATCAACAAGCCGCCCAAGTTCGGCAATGACAACGCCTATGTGGACGGGATCTACCGGGAGATGATGCAGTTCATCGCCGCCAACGTACAGGAATGGCCCGACGCAAGAGGCGGCCGGTATTCCTTCAACGTCCATTCCCAGACGGTAAACGTGTCCCACGGAATGGTGTGCGGTGCCACGCCCGACGGCCGCCTGGCCGGAGAGCCCTTCTGTGACAACGCCTCCCCCATGATGGGCAGGGATATCAGCGGCCCTACCGCCACAGTGAAGTCCGTGGCTTCCATGGGACAGGCTTCCTTCCACGACGGCGCTCTGTTCAACCTTCGCTTCGATCCCAAGGGAGTCGAAGGCGAGAAGGGCCTGCAGAGCATCGAAGGTGTCATCAAGACCTATTTCAAACACGGCGGAGAGCATATCCAGATCAATGTGGTGGATAACGAGACCCTGAAGGACGCCCAGATTCATCCGGAGAATTACCGGGGACTGATGGTCCGCGTTGCCGGCTACATGGCGTATTTCACCGAGCTGGACAAGAGCGCTCAGGACACCATTATCTACCGGACGCCCCATTATGCAAGAGCGGACTGAGCCCGTCAACTACTCCGACTTACAGAAGCCGGAGCTTGCAGCTGCCAGGCGGTCCTGCGGCTTTCGCCTCCCGCTTTTTATCACCCGGAATTCCGGGCGTGGCGTTGCATCGTGGGACGGTTGACTGGGCGCCCCGGGTCCGTTCAGACATGCTGAACGACCGCTGTATCCGGTACTGTGCCGCCTTCATGGCAGCCGATTCCCATGCGATACAGATTCATTGCTCCGATCCGGTCATCGTTGGACGTATATCCGCATGACCGGCACCGGAAGATGTGGTTTCTCTTGTCACGGTTCAGTTTGTGCACGTG
>JAEEGL013534462.1_pt1 | contig 16029 bp, 8 predicted proteins | sample 9134231 | NCBI WGS metagenome assembly JAEEGL01 (sample SAMN16246548, study PRJNA631951) | gut metagenome | biome: gut microbiome; feature: rumen; material: fiber-attached | host: Bos | place: Iran: Karaj | collected 2018-10 | reverse complement strand
TAGGCGATGGAGAGCACGCAGGCGAGCGAGTTCTCGTCGTTGTAAGAGAGTATGCTGGTGTTGTCGTCGTGAGCGACATCGATGGCCTTTGCGACGGCATCCGCTTTCCCGTCGATGGTGTCGAGCATCAATTGTCTTGAAGACTGGAGGGCATCAACCACCGACTTCCATTCCGTTCCGCCGATGGCATGCCTCATCTCTCCTGCCACCTCTCGGTTGGGGATGTAGCACTCGCTGCTTCTCGGGTCGTAAGCGAGATAGCCCAGGTGGATAAGCACGGTGAGCACATCGTCTTTCGTACAGATAATTGACAGGTCGTTCTGGAATCCGGAGGGATCCACATAGCATCGTCCCCCCGACATCATCCAGAGGATATCATCCTTCAGACCTTTGAAGTTCATCTGGATGAAATCTTCCACTGCCGCATAAGCCCCAGTAGCAGCCCAATAACTCTGGCAGAGTCCGGAATCAAGTGCCTCCATCACGGAATTGGGGTTGAACATCGATAGCTCATTGCCTATCTGATATCCGTCGTACCATTTCTCCAGCTCGTCGAAATCCATGTTATGATTTTTAGCCAGCATCCTGACCTCATCTTTGGTGAAGCCGAAATAACGGTCAAGCTTGCGGGGAATCAACATGGAATACTCACGGAAATTATTCAGTGCAGACTCTGTCTTATATCTCTTGATGGGCAGGATTCCGGTCATATAGACACCGGCGAAGACACGGAGCGCCTGTCCGCTTTTGAAGAGACGACGCAGCCAGTCAACATATTCGTCCATCACCTTTTTATTGTCCTCAAACTCACGGCAGACGGCATCCCACTCGTCGATGATGAAGATGAATTTCTGTTCTTTCAATTCACAGATACGCATAAGAAAGTTCATCAAACTTTCTCTCTCCAACACAGGAACATCCGGATATGCATTGTGGATATCCGCCTTGATTGCCTCCCGCATCTGTGATACAATCGTATTGTCTTTGATTTCTGTGACAAATTCACTGACATCCAGATAAATCACCGGGTATTTGTTCAGATGCTTCTCAAAACTCGGGTCTTTTGCAATCTCAAGGTCTGAGAACAAATTCCGCGAGTCGCACGACTGGTCGTAGTAGGCACATAGCATCTCTGCTGCCATCGACTTGCCAAAACGTCGGCAGCGGGTGACGCAACTAAAGCAGTTCCGTGTGTTAAGCGTACTGTTAACTACACTGATCAAACCGGATTTGTCAACATATTCAGTGCTGCGGGAAAACAGAAAAGCCTTATTACCTAAATTGATATAATGTCCCATAATCTGCCAGAATTGATATTTTTGGCAAATTTAGATAAAATTTCCGAATTATAAGCCTGTCGAGATAAAGAATTTGTTTCTTTAGAGGAAAGAGAGGGGAAAATGAAGAATTAAATGAAGAATGAAGAAACCTGCGATTAAGAGAGTGCAGAGGAAGAACTTGTTCTTACTATGCAGAGCGTGAGCAGGTTCGGCGAAGCCAATAAAGAATTTATCAATATCATTCTACGCTCGCCCCCGATTATCTAAACCTCCTCCGTTGTACTCCTTATAGGAGGTGACGTTTTCATGCGTCACAAGTAAACACACTTCTGAACTGAACAGTGACAAGGTCACAATAATCATACATTTGACTAATGCAATCCTTGCCACTGTGCGGTTCAGAAAAACATGTCCGATGTCGGATTTACTTCTCGATTATTTTGATACTGGACGTACTGCGTATCCGTATTCAGGCATGTGTGTGGCTGTTTCCAGTGAGGTATTGTTGAACCAGAGGTCTTCCGACTGGGTATAACTGATTGACATGAAGTCAATCCAGTAGTCTTTCTCTATGGACGACTGGTAGGATCCTCTTTTACCAGGCAATATCCTGCCAGTGTCATCGGCTAGTCCCGTGGCGGGAAGGAAAACAAATGCCCCATTGGAAGCAGTGAATTTCCTACCGTTTATTCCATTTAAGGTAGTCCATTCACAGGTGCATAGTGATATTAGATTTCCTAGCTGGTCTGTGTCAGGCATACGCCAGTTCACACCCCATTTCACATAAGCCACATCGTAGTTAGTCCCGGCTATGTTGCCACCAAGATTATTATATGTGTCGGCACTGCTGTCGTAATATCTGTAATTGCTTAGGCTATAAGAACTCTTCTCCTCAGTCTCACCCCAAGCATAGAGTCCGCCGTATTCCCATGGGGCGTCGGCACCCACATTACAACATGCCCACTTACCAGCAGTTCCCATATCGATGACATGAGGGTGGTCTGTGTCCGGGCAGTAACCGGCCTCTGTAGAAGCATCGGTCTTTGGTGTAGGTGTAGGAGTCGGTGTAGGTGTAGGAGTCGGTGTAGGCGTCGGTGCCGCACTGCCTGCCATATAGTTGATGATAGCCACAACATCGGAGATGTCGATGCTGTTGTCATCGTTCACATCTGCAGTAGCCCGGAATTTATTGTCGCCCGCCATCGTGTTGATGACCGCTACGATATCGGAAATGTCAACTGTTCCGTCCTGATTGACATCGCAAGTGAGTGTTGTGCCCACTTGGATGCTGCAAACCACCTCTGCTGTGTCGTAAGAACGGGCATTGGAATCGCTGAGTGCGATTTGACGGATTATCAGTGGATAAAGACCGTTTTCCATAGATGTGTCCACATGGGTTTTCACCGTCACCACCTCGCCGTCATTTCCACTGATGGTTGAGCCGTTGGTGGAGGCGGCGAACACACGGAGCGCGCCGTCGGACTGGATAGCCGCCTCAAAGGTGTTGGTCTTACGGGCGGTGGTGCGCTTCGTGCTGAGATAAGCTTCAGGGAATCCGTCCTCATCGGTCAGGAACTCCATGCCTTCAGGCAGATAGAGGTCGAAGCTGAAGCCTTCCATCGGCACAGTATTCTTCATGTTCACTGAGAGCGTGACATCCGAACCTGCAGAAGCCTCCACAGGATCGATGTAGATGACATTGTCGAGTGCTGAAATATCTGTGATGTCAGTTTGGTTGCCGTTAGTAACAACCTTTACAGGCTTATCGGTCTGGAACACCTGCATGATTTCGCCTTTGTTACCAGCAAGGTCATAGATGGAAGCTACCACATTAAGCCGATAGTTCATGTCGTCCTCTGTAAGCTTAACCTCAAACGACGTGGGTCCCGTCATGACGATATCTCTTGCTTCGCCATTTACATAGACAGTCATTGAATTCATCCTAATAGCAATGTTGTCGGAGACTTCAAAACATAAAAGTCTGGGGTTCTCAAAAAAGTCTACATAAATAGACGGAGCAGTCAGGTCATTCTTTATGGATGTAGCCATCATATATAACCCCAACTTATTAACATTCAATGTGGTACCAGCATCTCCCACATACTCCCAGATGTCTTTTCCTTCTTCTGAATAATACACCCCGATAGGTGTGTCAAGTGACAGACAGAATGGTGTCAGATCGTCAGCCCCCACATGAGTCTCAAGGTTCATCGTGCCGCTTTTGGTTGTTTTCAACGTATCGTTTCCTTCTATTGCAGACAAAGTGAACACCTCACTCACCACAAATAGCGTGTCGTTTTGATTGGTGATTCCCAGCAATTTACCCATTGGATAGAAATGGGATGAATGCACATTGGTGCCATCACTGAAATTAGGATTGCCATCGTTTATTTTAAAAGAGAATGTGCAGATATCCTCTTGTTTCACACCATAAAGACGTGGTGCTCTTCTCTTCACCCAAGCAGAACCACCACCACCTCCCATGTAATGAGACCGGTTTTTATTAGTCAATTCCTCCATTATATCGTGGCGTGCTGGTATTGTATTAGCAAAATTCTTTCCTATTGCATGCTCACATATTTCTTTTTTTTCATCATCTTCGAACATGTCGTTAAATCCGTTTGAAATCCATGTGGAGAATTGTTTTAACATGGATGCCAAGGTTTGGTTGTCCCTGATGACAACAGGGCAGAACATCTCATCAGAAACACTATAGTAAGTCTCGTCGGGATAATATGCGATGTCCACCCCTAATCCACAATCAAACGTCACATCAATTCCCTGCCCCAACGCAGAAAACTTGAGCAAGGGGAACGACCCCTTAATTTCAGCCTTTTCCGTGTATTGACTTTCAATTTTCAAAGCATCCTTCACCAGGTAATTTCCAGACAATTCAGAAGATATCTGCTTCATCGTATTAGAAAGATAATCTTTATTTAACCTGGAAACGATATTGAATGGCGTAGCTATACAATAGTCAAGTTTCCCTTTGCCTAATGCAGGATAGAGTTTTGAGGAAAGATTTTGCGAGACATTGTTTTGGAGAGCCTTTGCGAAAGTTCCTTTGCTGGTCATTTTATTTTTCCAAGCCACACCTCCAGATAGAGAAATCGTCCTTTTTCCTTTCTCATCGTTAGCCCAGCCCTCACACAAATAATCTGTCAAAGAGGTGAAAGATAACTTTATTCCCGCTTCAGTCTCAAATGTGTTGGAAATTTTTGCCAGATTTTTATAAAGTATGTCTGAATACATCTCCTCCTGCTTTGAGGACATGACCACATAGGGATTGACACCAAATTCATGGTCATACTTTTTCTCATAGCGATGGCCATTTATCTCCACATCATAGTATTTTCCGTGTGAAAGCACTAAATATTCAAATAAACTCTTCACATCTGCGGAGAACTTTGCTTTTAGCTGATTGCTGGTTCCATAAGTCTTTTTCCCATTATCATCTTGTTCCACGATTTCTTTTTCACGCTTGTAAGAACCTTCAAGACTATATTTGCATGTCAGATTATTAATATCAGCTGTAGGATCAATTGGAGGAATCTTATTGCCTGCATCATCATTTAAATCAGAAGGCCACTCACCTTCTACAGAAACTCCCCAGTATTTGCTCGATCTCTTCTTTTCAATTACCTCATCAAAATATGTGCTTTTATTCTCTTTGCTGTCGAACCATGTCTCTATCGCAATCATAGAGTCCAAGGTTTTCTCTAACGTAGTTAAATGCATGGCATCGAACCAATCCAATAGCATTGCCAGAATCGTCTTCTTGGGATTCTTGCTCCAATTATAAGTGACGCTTTGTTTCGATCCTTTTTCATATCCAATCCCAACATCTTTATAACTACCTTTTATTTCACCATTTAAGTCTGAACTGAGTTCTATGTGTGTCGTGCCATCATCATTGAATTTAAATGATGTCTTCAAGTCATCCGACACACTTGCCGATCCTTTAGCTCTTCCTAATGAACCCTTGGCCGAAAACCCAAGCCCTACAGTGACATCAAAAGACTCAATACTCTCTGTAAAATGGTTAATACCCTTATATATGGTTAAATCAATTACTCTATCTGCACAACTACGTAAACTTACTGAATGGTTATTCTCATCTAAAAATCCCGTACAAGCCAAATGCGCCTTTTGCCCACGAGAAGCAAACGCATCATTCCCTGATGTATTTAAGCAAAGCACCGTATATCCCCTGATGTCGGAAGGAGCTGTTTCCATAATAGTCTTGTTAGCGCCAGTACATTGGAATCTTGCCCTCAAGCCCTTGAGCGGATTTCCGTTCACATCCGTGATTCGATAATAATAGAACACGATATCGCCCTCATGTACGATTGACGGTGCACAATCCTTTGTAATCAACGTGAGATCTGCCTCTCTGACATTGGAGGAGTTGTTAGCATTTGTCACTGTGATGGATACCGGCAATGTAAATCCGTTTGGTTTCACATTTTTCCATTCTGTCTCACCGCTTGTCACATAAGAGACAGAGATGGAATGTGTGCCGTCTGTTTTAGGTTTCCATCCTTTGCAAGGAAATGCCACATATCCTCCTCCCCCTTTGATTGTATAATCATTTGAGGCAACAGAAATGCCGTTATCCGTAATATGTAATGTGCCAGTCCAGTCGTCTGTTCCGTTGTTTTGAACATAGGCTGCGATATTATCAGAACTTCCCCATTCCACAGAAGTCGGACATCGGAGCGCCGCATACAATCTCAAATCATAAGATGGCTCTGCAGACTTTGCGTTTACCGTCACGATTAACGGATTAGATATACCGTTTTCTGTAGGAACGAGTGTCTCTGTATCGGTTCCGTCAGTCACATAGTAGAGCCTTAGGTATTTTTTACCTGTCGTGGTCGGTTTATAATAAAATTTTAATGGCAGACCTGCATTATTGCCTGCAATGTTTTTGTTTGGCCATTGCTGGATTATTGTCGTTCCTTCTTTCAGACGGAATGTTCCTGTCCATGCCGATGTTCCCTTATTCGACACAGAAACATTATACTGATAAGAGCCTCCCTCATCAATTTTTGTCTTTTCGTTGAATCCGTCAACAGCATAAATAACAAGATTAGAATTGGAATTTGTAGAACCGGAAGTTGTAGTTGTCACTGAGGCATTGTCACTCCAGCTACTGCTCTTGCTTGCATTTCTTGCCTGAATTCGATAATGATAAGGAGTTCCTGGTTGTAGTCCAGAAACCGTATAATTTTTGGATGTCACCTCTTCATTGACGATGGGACTTGAATAAGAGCTTGCTGAAGCTTTCTTCACCTGTATGCCGTATTTTGTGGCTCCGGATACGGCAGGCCAGCGCACACTGAATCCATTTGTGCTTAAGCTGGTCACTTCGAAAAGCGTGTAGTTTGGCGTGGCTAATGACCCATCTGCTGTCACGGTGACAGGGAGGGTGTAGAAGATGATTGACCCCGAGGTCAGCTTTAACGTGAACGTGTGGCTTCCAGTGGTAAATCCCGGATTGACCTCCACCGAGACACTTGACGTGCCTGCCGAGGCGGAGTTAGAGTCTATATACGTTCCTAAGCTTGAGACTGTGTTTCCTGATATCGTGAGGTCTCTGTACAAATCGGCAGTCACGCTGTTTTTGAAAGTGCCACTGCTCTTGATGGCAGTAAATTTCACTTTTCCATTTGAATAAGAAGCTGCTACCTTTATGTAAACATTATCGTTTGATGTTTGTCCATGCCATACATCCCCATTGTAGTACACTTTTTCTTTGGGGTTGCCCGTTTCAGAAGGAAAAACGGTGTAAACCGTATATGTTGTGTTTGCTGAAGTAGTGACAGCTTTGGCTATATCGTTACTCCAATTGCTCGTCTTTCCGCTGCTGTTCACCGCCTGCACCTGGAAATAATAGTCTGTGCCAGACTTAAGACCGGTAACAGCGCATGAAGTTGATGTGATGTTCGACTTGGTAAATGCATTATAGCTGCTTGACGACGCTTCTCTTACCCTGATGTTATATTTCGTGGCTCCTGACACAGCTTTCCATTTGGCGGTGAATCCAGATGTTGAGGGATTGGAATATGAGAAAGAAGTGTAATCAGGAGCAGCAAGCGAGCCTTCGGCTGTCACTGTGATTGGGTTGGTATAGAACACAATTGTCTCCGCCCCTTGAGAAGTAAGAATGAGTGTGTAGGTGTGGCTGCCTGTAGTGAAATCAGGTGTAATCGTCACCGATGCAGAAGAATCACCAGCAGACCCAGAACCCGTAGGGCCGACTTTTGTTCCTTTACTTATGAGAGTTGTTCCTGAAAGCGTGAAATCTTTATATACTCCCACAATGAATTTGTTTTGGAATGTGCCACTGCTCTTTCTGGCTGTAAATATAATGTTGCTCCCGCTGACTGTGGCAGAGGGAATGATATATATTCCCTGTGTTATTTTGCCCCAATATTTGACACCGTCATAAGTGAAGTCATCTTCCGGGTATTCGCCTTCAGGAAGTGTGATGGTGTAGTTTGTGGTTGAAGTGTTCGATGATGTTGTTACCGCATTCGCTATGTCGTTACTCCAGCTGCTGGATCCGGCACTGTTCACCGCCTGCACCTGGAAATAATAGGCTGTGCCAGACTGAAGACCGGTAACATCGCATGAAGTTGAGGTAATGTTCGACTCAGTAAACGCATTATAGGTGCTGGATGACGCTTTCCTTACCCTGATGTTGTAAGATGTGGCACCCGATACCGCCCCCCATTTGGCTGTAAAACCAGTTGTGGAAGGGTTTGTGCCCTTGAACGTGGTATAGTCTGGTGTGGCTGGCTTGGTTGTTGTGCCGGAGGCTGTCACCTTCATCTGACCTGTATAGAAAAACATGTTGCCGCTATTTGTTTTTGATTTCAATATGACACGGAAAAAATGGTATCCGGATGTAAAATCAGGGACATAGGTGAACAATGTGAGTCCTTCTCCTGCTGGTATATCTTTTGAATCCACCTTTTCGCCTCCATCAGTGACAGTGGAATTGTTAATTGCCATATCTTTAAAAAGATAGGCAGTAACTGTATTGTTAAAAGTACCACTATTCTTAGAGACAGTAAAAAAGACCTTGTTTCCGCTGACTGATGCGGAGAGTTCAATCCATGTTGTTTTATCATCTGTTGCTGCAAGATAAGTGTAGTTTCCATGTGTGATATTATTCTGAGGTAGGTTTGCTGTGGACGGACTTACGGAATAAGTCTGTGCTGACACCGTGAGAAACGGTGAGAATCCTATAAGAAATGCCAATAGGATTTTAAATGTTAATTTCTTTTTCATAATATTTTATTTTTTTGATTAATAAATTGTATTTCTTTATTGGTTATTATTGTTCATGATGATATGTGCCACAGCGATATAGTCGGCGACGTTAATCTGTCCGTCACCGTTGGCATCTGCTGCTTTTTCGTTGAAGTTTGCAGGCGGGTTACCCATGATGTAATGGGCGATAGCGATATAGTCTGCCACAGTTATTACTCCGTCGCCGTTGGCATCACCTGCAATGTATTCAACCATCTCCTCAATCGTACCGAATTCCTTCCAGTATTGAGCGGACTTATAGGCGTCAAGAGAGCCCGAAGGAACGTAGAGGGTGGTACCAAATCGGTTAGGGAAAGAGCCTTCTTCTAACTCTGGTGGAACAGGATTGGCAATCGTGACAGAAGTAAGACTGTTAGCACCTTCAAACACATAGTTGTGGATTTCTGTCACAGTCGATGGAATGGAGATGGACTGAAGATTCACACAATCATAAAATGCCGATGGACCAATGGAAGTGACTCCTTCAGGAATAACAAAAGAAGTTAAGCCCGTGCAACCATTAAAAGCATTATCATTGATAGTTAATACATCTTCAGGAATTATTGTGTTCTTGCAACCTAACAATAACATATTAGATGAGGTAACAATTACAGCATTGCAGTTGTTCCTTGAGTCATATTTTGAATTTCCACTTTCTACTTGAATAGATGAAAGATTATAACAGGAACTGAAAGCTCTGTTTTGAATATTTGTAACTGAAGGCGGAAAAGAGATAGACTGCAAGTTGGAACACAATGTAAATGCATTAAAACAAATTTTTGTCACGCCATTAGGAATCGTTATGTCTGTCAGACTACTACAACCATAGAATAATGAATCCGCCAGATACGTGAGACTATTGGAGAGCGTGACAGAGTTTAAGCTTGTACAGCCTCTAAAAGCATTACGCTCTATACTTTTCACATTATCTGGTATATAGATTGAAGTTAAACTCGTGCAATTTTCAAACACGCTTTCATCAATATCAGTAACCGAGGATGGAATATCAATAGATTTTAAACTGGTACAGTCCTGAAAGGTATAATTATATATATTTTTAACCCCATTAGGAATAGTAATATCGGTCAGGCTGCTACATCCCTGGAATAAGCCTTGAAGTGCCGTAATACCACTTGGAAGGGTCACAGAAACCAGGTTGGTACAATCTTTGAAAGCTGAACCTTTGATTGTTGTCACATTATCGGGTATTAACACCGAAGTCAGCTCAGAGCAATTTTCGAAAGCTCTTGCATTGATTGTAGTAACTTCATAGTTATCACCATCGATTGTGACAAAGGAAGGGATGGTTAAACGACCCACAAGAATTTCTGAAGGTCCCACAACCTGTGCTGACGTAACACCGTTGGTTGTTTTGAGTTTGTAATTCAGCCCGTCAATGGTATAAGTCTGTGCTGAAGCCATGCCGGTGATGATGAGTAAAACGGCAAGAAGAAGAAATTTTAGTTGTTTGGTTGTCGTCATAATATCTTGGTTTTAGTAATACAAAAAAAATTCTTAGTTAGCCAAGGGAATCCACATCTACGCGTTTTTATAACACCATGAAAATATAATTATCCATTTGTAGGAATATCAATATTCATGGGCATTTCACAAAGCTTTATGCGGGTGTGTTAGTATTTTTTTCATTAAAGTTTGCCATTGCAAATATAAGGAATTTCAAATGAGGAGCAAAGGCATCATTATCTCATTATCTGAACAGGCATAGTGCTTTTCCGAGCAGAGCATTTCCTTTTCTGAAGAGAAGAAAAAGCGGTCAACAATAATTAATTAACTAAGACTATTCTGTTTCAATAGCGTTATTAAACAATTATTTTAAAAATGTAGTGTGTAGATTTTATTCCTCTATCGAGGTTGAAAACCAGAAAAAACTATGGGTGCTCGCTATCTACAAAAAAGTATTCCACTTTTAGAATGCGATGAGTATGAAAGTTGCAGTTCATGCCTCAATCGGGTCTGACTTTAACGAAAATCTTTAATACAATATAATAAATTCAAGGCACATGACTGGTCTTGTCGGGCGAAAATTCCTTTTAATTGGAATTTTCTTCCTGACAATTCCAGCCATGTGCCTTTCTTTAGTTTGTCTTTATTTTATATTTTTTTTTCAGGAACTCAAAGGGCGAGGCGGAAGCCCCAGCCGTTGAGCGCGTTCGAGGGCACGCCGCCGCCCCGGCAAGCCACACGGCAGAGCCAGGCGCTGACGGCCCAACTGGCACCACGGATCACACGATAGGAGCCCGAAGACGGTCCCTTTGGATTAGTCTGGCTACTGCTGCTATAATCTCCGCACCAATCCTGACACCATTCATCAACATTGCCACTCATGTCGTAAATGCCAAGTTCGTTGGCTTGCTTCGTCTTCACGTCGTGGGTGGCATTGCCAGAATTATCATAATACCAGGCAACTGTCCCTACCGTGTTGCTGCCACTATACTTATAGCCATGGCTGTTGCTGCCACCCCGTGCCGCATATTCCCACTCTGCCTCTGTCGGCAGGCGAAAATTTCGGCCGGTCAGGCTGTTCAGTTTTCGTATGAACGCCTGGCAGTCATCCCAACTCACTGGCTCAACAGGACGCTTAAGGGAACCGACGGAAGTGACCATCGTGGCGTCCCACTCCGCCTTTGTGGGTATTTTCACCGTTCCGGGCCGTTTGGCATTCAGTCGCTTGGCGTCAGCCACAAAAGAATCATAACTACAACTGGAGACAGTAGAGGTTTTTGGTCCGAATTGGGAAGGGTTATTGCCCATCACAGCTTTCCACAGTTCCTGCGTAACCTCGGTCTCCCCGATGTAATAGTCGCTCAAGGTCACGCGGTGAGCCGGTTTCTCATCATCAGAGGCATCACTACCCTGTTCAGACGTTGCACCCATCGTGAAAGTTCCGCCATGAACTTTAATCATCTTGAAACTTACTCCGTTGGCAGTCACCGTGATTGAGTTGGATGGAGGAGGGGCAGTTGAGCGGTTTCTATTGCCGGCATTACCCTGCTGCCCATAAACCGAGGCAGCCGCCAGTAGAAACATTGCTACTGTCAGTGTTTTTTTCATTGTCATCATAAGCTTGAGGTTATTATCAGGTTAAGTCACTTTAATCATCCATGACAATTTCGTAAGAACCGCCGTCTTTTATGTTCAATCCTTTTTTCTCACGACTTTTATAAACCCCATCACCATGAAGAATGATATGATCAATAATTTCTCCATGATCAGAAGTCCATTTTATCGTCGCATATCCGTGAGCGTCTGTCTTGAATTTAACCCAACCACCGAGAAAGCCCTTGCAATATGCCTCAAAAGAACCGCAATACACCTCATTCCCATTTGACAACTTGATATGGACCTTTGCTGAATAATTAGAAGTTGTAACCCCGTTGATTCCAGCATTTTGCGGATTGCCTTTTGGAGTTGAAAAGGAATTAAGTGCAAAGGTCATGGCAAGCGCAACCGCCAAGAGACCCAAAATTTTAATTGATTTTTTCATAATTGATAGTTTTTTAATTTAACAAAAAGGTTATTGTAAAAAGACATGATGGCTGAAGAGCAACAGAAGAATTCTATCTGCAGTCCATACATATCTCGTAAGTGCCGCCGTTGGTGATGTTCAATCCTTCTTTGGTATATCTGCCATTAAAGAACAGATTTGGCTCCACAACGATGCAGTTGATTACCTCACCCTGGTCGGACGACCAGCTTATCGTGGCATAACCATGTTTGTCTGTTTTGAATTTAACCTTTGATGTGTTGAAGAACCCCTTGAAATAAGCAATGCATGAACCCTCATACACCTCATCACCGTCTTTGAATTTCATATGAACCCTTGCTAAACAAGGTTTTTCGGAACTATTTTCAATTTGCATTACAGGTGCTTTCGCTTCCAGCATGCTATCTTTTTGTATGTAGGAACTGAATGTGAAAGTCATGGCTACTACAAAAGCTACCAACCCCATAAGTTTTATTGGTTTTTTCATAGATGTCAAATGCTAAAATAGAATTATAAGTTTAATGTTTTTATTTTGAATCGTGTTATAAGTTAATACTTTATTTCTTTATGATTTGTGCCTTACAATTCTTCAGATATGGAGTAACGTAGTTGTGGAATTCTATATCATTAGGAAACCTATATAAACCTGAAGCATATTATTTTTATTTTTTTCGTGTCCACTTTTGAGGGGCTGTACATATAAATATATTTCCAAGTTAATAAATTACTGGTGGTTTTCTAAAAAAATGCTTACAAACTGCTATTTATACAACCGCAAATTTATGAAAAAGTGCCAAAACGTCAAAGGTTATTTTTCTTCATGATTTAAATGGGTGGTTTACTTTTCTGAACAGTCGGTTTTGTTGTCCGACGAGAAATAGTCATCAAGCTGCTGGCATAGGCGGATTAAGGTTTTGTGTGGGAGATTCAGTTGTGTGGACCATCCACAGCCGTCAGCAAGGACGAGCTGGTTTTTCTGTGGAAGAACTCTCACGATAAGCCGGAGATTGACGATAAGGCTTCTGCCAATCTTGATGAAGCGGTTTTGTGAATCCGCATGGATGTTCAGCAGATTGATAATATCTGCTATGGAGCAATTGAAATACAGCTCCTGCTGTGAGAGGAAAAAGATATGGATATAGTTGCTGTCGGCCCGCACGTATGCCACATGCGAGGGGTCGATGACGACCAGCTCGTTACGGTTTCTGAGACAAAATCTAGACATGTCGGTTTGCGTTGGAATAAGCCTTTTGAAAGAAACAAAAAAGACGTGGGTATTCCCTGCTCACTTATCCCTAACGCGGGCTCTCGCATGCCTTGTAACAGGATAAGCAACTCGAGTCAGCCCACGCCGGCGGATATTATACGGACAAAGCACACATAGAAGAGGGAAAAATCCAATCTCCCTATGCGTAATCAAGGTATAATACACCCAACGCAGACGTTTTCGGTTGCGTCTCTTCTGTTACATAGACAAATTTGCGAGATTTGCGTTAAGAAGATAACGTTCGTAAACGCCTTTTACAAATAAAAAATAACCAACAAGCCCATTCAGGGCTAACTGAGTCGATTGCAAAATTACGGATTATTTTTCTATAGAGCAAAAAATCAGCCAGTTTTTTAAGCAGCACAGTTAAAAAGATGTGTGAGATAAAATAATTCTATTTGAAGGAACTCAAAAAACCTTACAAACATATTGCGGATTGAAAAATTTTTCACTAAATTTGCAGCATGAACAGGACTCCTGAGAAAAGAACATGACAATAGATTACAATTTTTTTTAACAGGAATTACAGGAATTTCTTTTCACAGGATTCTGTCACGACTCGGCAATGTTTTAGCTTACATTGCGCTCGCTGTTCCAGAATCTTTAGATTTTTTAGGGAAAAGTAATAAATGTCATTAATTATTTAAAACTGGAGAGATATGAAAGAATTTGACAAACGGCTGCGGCACAACCGTCCGGCAGCCACATTACTTAAAGAATTTTGCAACAAGAAAAGCGGCAAAGTGACAGACGCCAGACGCGAGCTGCAGCGCCGGTTCGACGGACTTGACTGGCCGCTTCAGAAAAAAATCATCATCGCACATATGGAGTCGGGAAAGAGCGACCGCCATTGGGCTTACAGTATGCTCATCCCCCACTGGGACGACTGCTTCACTGAGATGGTGGCGAACCTGTGGGAGCAATACCATGAGGCACGTTGCGCATGGACCATCATCCGGAGGATGCCAGAACAGTACCTCCTCGATCATTTTGAAGAGCTGGACAACGGAAACAATTATTACTATCTCTGTGTACGGCTCGCCAACAACCCCGCATTCACCATCGACAAAAACCGCCTGTCGCCCATCAGCCAGTTCTGGCTCAAAAACAGGCTCAGTCAGGAGATTACCCTTCAGGACTTGAAAGACGCCATCTACAGAGCTGTTCTCAACGAGTGCATGTATCCCAACCCCTACCAGATGCGTCCGACGTCAGGACGCATAGCCCATCCGACCCCCCAATGCATCCCGACCATCAAAAAAATCTACAACACCGTGTTCAACAGAAGCAAATGGCCGTTCGACCATGAGGATGAACAGATAGACTATCTAGAGAACTGGTTCGAAGAAGTGAGGGAGAGCGTGCAGGCAAAGCCCGACTATCTCACACTGCTCACCCTTCCGCTGGACGACTTCGAATTCAACAGGAAAAATTATGAGATGATTTTAGACGTGCTGACCGCCTACCTCACACCCGCCGACCAGCAGAAGATTGAGGAAAAGAAACAAAAAGACATGGAAAGGGAAGAGGACATCCGAAAAAGACAACTCTTCCGTAAAAACTATCCGGCAGACCACACACCGTCGGATGGACATGATATTCCTTTCTGATCAGCACAACCACACATGTTTACGATAATTTTTTTTACAGGAATTTCCGGAATTTATTGAATTTTATTATAATGACCACAGGAATTTTTAATTTACAGAAATTTTAGGAATTTATTGAATTTTTTAAACATTGACTACATGAATTTTTAATTTACAGGAATTTTAGGAATTTGTTGAATTTTTTATACAGACCACATGGAATTTTTAATTTACAGGAATTTCAGGAATTTATTGAATTTTAAACGATGATTACAAGTTTAAGGAGTTAATTCTGCAAATAGAAGTTAAATTCCCATGGAATTGGAAGTTAATCCTGTGGATAGGAGTTGACGAGCCTACGGCTCTTGAAAATTATCAGCTATTTCAAGGACTTACAATAACAAAACAAGAATAATGGGAAAACGTGCTATCAGACAAGCCACACCAGTAGATTTGCCAGCCGTCATGCAGGTGGTGGAGGCGGCAAAAGGGATTATGCGGGCTTCGGGCAACCTGCATCAGTGGGTTGACGGCTATCCGTCGGAGGAGGTCATCATGGCAGACATAGAGAAAGGTCACGGCTATACTGCAGAAGAGAACGGCAGAATCGTCGCATATTTCGCTTTCGTCCCCTCGCCCGAGCCCACGTACAGCAAGATTTACGAAGGCTCATGGCTTGACAACAAGCAGCCTTATCATGTGATCCACCGAATCGCCAGCTATCCGGAAGTCCACGGCATATTCAGCGACATCATCGACTTCTGCTTCTCACACACCAACAATATCCGCATCGACACACACCGCGACAACACCATCATGCAGCACAACATCCTGAAACACGGATTCACCTACTGCGGCATCATCTACCTCGCCTCAGGCGACGAACGCTTAGCTTATCAGAAAACCAAATTGTAAGATTTTTTCTTCATAATTTTGAAGATTGAAAATAAATGACTAATTTTGAAACTTAAAAGTCATTTAAACAAAAAAATAAAAATTATGAAGAGGATTCGACAAATCGTGATGCTGCTCACATGCATCGCAGTGATGGCAGTTGCCGCCATCCAG
>JAEEGL011479027.1_pt1 | contig 16029 bp, 14 predicted proteins | sample 9134231 | NCBI WGS metagenome assembly JAEEGL01 (sample SAMN16246548, study PRJNA631951) | gut metagenome | biome: gut microbiome; feature: rumen; material: fiber-attached | host: Bos | place: Iran: Karaj | collected 2018-10 | reverse complement strand
GTCTCGCAGTATATGTGATGATCTATCCTCACCGTTTTTGCGGCGAGTCTGAAACGCTTATCGGAAACGAGCTGCTCCTCGGCGCTGTCAAGAACGAAAGCGAGCGCGCCCGCGTAGTATTCGTCGGGTATCTCGTCCATCACGGCGCCGTCCATAAACGCGTAACGCTTTGTCGAGTCGCCTACCGTATATACCTTTTTATCCGGGAAATTCTCTCTGATTATCTCCGAAAGTCCTATCTGCGAACCGAGCGCGTCGCCGTCGGGATAAGAGTGGCGGTGTATTATCACCGTACCGTGACTTTTGATCTGCTCCAGTATCTGCTCGAACATGGCGTTATCCTTTCTGTAAGTTCAGTTCTCTGTATACCGTATCCACGCACGATTCAAGTCCCTCGTCGTACCTTAACGCAAAATCGCAGAATTCGATATTGCGCAGCTCGAAATCGATAGACATAATGCGGTTTATCTTATCGTCTTCCGGTATGTTTCTGTGGATGATGTTTGTAAGTATCGCGCGCTTGTCGCTGTCGGTGAAGGCGAGCGCACAGCGCGAACGGTACAGGTTTTTGAGCGATATCGCGCCGCATATATCTATCGGTATGACGGCTATCCTGCCCGCTTCGACAATGGGCGTTATCTGCTCGCCCGACGTGCCGTAATAATACGTGCCGTATACCGTAGTCTCTATGAATTCGCCGTTTTCTTTTTCGCGAAGAAACTGCTCTTTGCCGACGAATCTGTACGCGCCGTCGGATTCGTTTTCGGCTTTCGGCCGCGTTGTGGTCGTGACGGGTTTTACGAATCTTTCATCTTTCGTAAGAGCCGACGCTATCTCGGTCTTGCCCGTGCCGGACGGACCTACGAGGCAGAGAACTCCGCCGTGGCACAGGTCCGGGCTTTTTTCGACAAACGACTGACCTATCACTTTGGCAAGATGCAGAAAGTCTGAATACGAATTGACCGACAAAAGCCCCGATAACGATGTGTTCCAGGGCCTGCGCATCAGCACCGGGTAAGAAGCCTGAGACGACGAGATGTTGTGCGAAGCGTCGTCGAGCAGGATATCTATATGTACCAGATCTTTGCGCGTGCCGATGATTATATTGCCGGTAGGCACGTCGGGAAAATCTTCGGCGAGCCGTTTCGCCCTCGCGCTCATGCACTGCGCCGGAACGGACGTTATGAAAAACACGTCCGCGAATTTGCACAGATCCCGCACGAACTTCTGCGCGCCTTTGTAAAGCGGCTGAGATTCCACGAATTCGGGAGAAGAGAACATGGCGATGCGTTCGTCCGCGAGATTGCCCTGAGGTCCCCACGAGCGTATGTTGTTGATGTCGAGCGCGGGGTCGTCGCCGTATTTTTCGCGCAGCAGCCGCAGCGCGTATTCATTGCATTCGTAAATTATGTCGTCGATATCGAGACCGATGCGTAAACGGTATTTTCTCATAAATGATCGGTACGGACCTTTCTTAAAAAATATGTCGTCAATTAAATTTTACAGCCGGAAAAGTCAAATGTCAATACGGTTTTGCGAAAATTATTTCTTATTCCCGTATAATTTCGGGTAAGCCTTTTTATCTTTTGCTTTGAGCAACACTGCGGATACGATCGAGACGGCGAGAACTCCGAGAATGAGCACCCACGTCCACAGCGAACCGGCGTTGTCGTACAGCTGCCCCGCGGTAAAGTCGACCGCGACGCCCACGGCGGTAGCGATCACGGTCATAAAACCGTTGATGCGTCCTCTGTGGCTTGCCGGTATGCGCGTTGAGACGTACGGCCCTTCGGATAACGTCGAGAATATCTCACCCCATGTGAACACGAGCATGGCGGCGTAATAACCGGGTATGAACCCTATCAGCAAAAGAAAAATGCCGAAACCGGCAAACGAGAGTATCCTGCCGGTGATTATCTTTCCCGTGTCGCGCATTTTGGAAAACATTTTCGTGATGATAGGCGTAAATACGACTACGGTTATGCAGTTGAGACTGGATACGGTACCGAAGATCACCGCGCCGTCGTCGCCGTGTACCGCCGCCATATCGAGCGGCATTATGTAACCGTATTCGCCGTACGCCGCATAGTAGAAAGCCGTGCCGATTATGTAGAACAAAAGAAGCGGATTTGCTTTCAGCACCTTGAATATGCTCGTCCCTTCCTGCTTTTCCTGATATTCGGACTCTTCGCCGTCGTCCTCAACGGGCGTTATGTCCCTGACCAGAACGCCTATGAGTACGGTCGATATTGCGATCGAAACGGCGCTTATCAGAAAACTGAGCCAGAGAAAATCTTTGAAAAGCAGTCCCGCTATCGTCGGCGAGAGCACGAGTCCGAGATTTCCGCCGAGGTAGTCGAGAGAGTAAGCCCGTTCTCTGTCTTTGGTCGCCGAGAGATCCGCGAAAAGCGCGTCGTAAGCCGGGTATTCGACGTTCTGCAGTATGCCCGAAAATATAAAGACGATCACGGTATGGAGCCCGAGAGGGATGAACGCGCAGACGAGATATCCGAGTATGCTGACGCTGTCGCAGATAACGATCAGGCGTTTTTTGTTGAAGCGGTCGGCAAGCTTGCCGCCTAAAAGGCTCGCCGGAAGCATAAGAATGCTCGACGCGATAAAGAAATACGCTATCTCCGAGGCTGAAAAACCGAGCTTCTGACTCAGTAAGAGCGTCATGACCGGCCATACCATGCTTCCGAGCCCGGTCACGATCTTTCCGAAAAAGAGTATATATATCTCACGCCGCAGTCCGCGGTACTGATCAAGTAATTTCATAATGTCTCCGTTATCGTTGGTGTCGTTTCATAGTATAACATATAAAATATAAAAGTCAATACAAATACGCGTCTTTTGAGCTGTTTTTCCGATAATATCGCCGTTCGGGGTTGCAAAACGCGAAAAAATGTGATATAATAACAAAAATGAAAAAATACATCAGATCGGAGACTTACATGAAAGGTTTTTTCTGCAAAAGAGGCGTCTTTATACGTTTGCTTGCGTTGTTTTTGATACTTTCGATGCTGAGCGTCCCCGCCTGTGTTCAAAGCCCCGGCGCCGTCGGGAGTGAAACCGTCGGCGGAGATACCGCCGCGGTGTCCGAACAAAACGCCGTACCGACGGAAGAGCAAACGGAAGAGCAGACTGAAGCGCCGGTCAACAGTGTAAAGATAAGGCCGGTCGGCGACGTAGTATATCCGTACACCGACAACGTCAGAGCATATCTCGAAGCCGGAGACGGCGCGGACGTCGGCGATTTCTATAACGGTTCAGCCGATCAGCACTCGGACGTCACGATAGAATGGGATTTCGACGGTCCCGACAAACCTCAGTCCTATATTTTCGAGTATTCGCAAAACGAGGATTTCTCAGACGGCGTATCTGTCGCCTTGGCAAAGGCTACTTTCAGACGGAGGATGACGAATCTCCGTAAATCCGCGAAATATTACGTCCGTGTCACCGCTGTTTATGAAAACGGAACGGCGTCCGATACCGTGTCGTTTGAAACGACGTCGCTCGGTCCCCGCGTACTGAACGCCGGAGGATATTATAACAATGCGCGCGATATGGGCGGTTACGTGACCGAAGACGGTCATACCGTTCTGCAGGACATGGCTTTCCGCGGCTCCGCGCCGGATAACTGTATCGATCAGAACAGCATCACTCTTAATACCACCGGCAGAAAATTTTTCAACGAAGAAGTCAAGATCAAGACCCAGATAGATCTGCGCACCGCGAGCGAGAACTGCGGCAGAACGACGCCGGCTTTCGAAAGCGCCGACAATTACGTGCTTATATCTCTCGTGTCGTATCAGGGGGCGTTCTACAAAGAGTGCGCCGGGCTCTACCGGCAGTTTTTCCGCATATTCGCCGATGAAAACAATTACCCGATCTATTTCCACTGCGCGGGCGGCGCGGACAGGACCGGTACCGCGGCGGCGATACTGCTGGCTCTTCTGGGCGTGAAACGCGAAGAGATCATACAGGATTTTGAGATCACTTCGTTTTCAAGAGTCGGCATCAGATCAAAGGCGAGCATAATCCCGATATTAGACGATCTCAGTCAGTTTAACGGCGCCACTCTGAGTGAGAAAACCGAAAACTACCTGCTCTCGATAGGCCTGACAAGGAAAGAGATCTATAATATCAAAGCGATAATGCTCGGGCTCGATCCCGACGGCTTCACCGAGGAAAAAACGTATGAGCTCGATTCGAGAGATTTCAGATACTCGACTGCCTCGGGCGGCAATATCGTTCTGACTCTTCTTGACGAGGTTGATATAGACAAAGTCAGCGTTGCAGAGAAGGAAATGCAGTTCACACAGTCCGGCAAAAAGATAACCGTGTCGGAGCAAAGCCTGAAGAGTATCGGCAAAGGCAGTCATAAAGGCAGCGTCGTCACAAAAGACGGCAAAACGCTGATATTCAATATCATAGTCGACGAGCTCGACATAACAGAAGACTTCAACGTCATATACAGAGCCGGCGGCGAGGCGGGTCCGACGTACTACACTTATATCTACATGACGTTCCCTTACAGGATATTCGACGGCATCGAGTATCACTTCCACTCAAGACCGGAAGAATTCCCGCAGGTCGAATCGAATATACTTTTGAACGGCGTGTCTTTGAAGGAACTGAATAAGCTTTCCATGAGCGCATACAAGTTCAGCGAATCCCCCGGCAATTCAGTTCAGCGACATCAGGTCCCGGTAACGATCCTCTGTCAGAACCATACGGTCACGCTGCTCATCCATACCGGCTGGCTCGCAGACTATTTCAAAGGCGCCGATCTGACCGTGACGATAAAAAAGGAGTTCGAATTCGATAACAAAGGCGTTCACTATTATATCACACGCGATAAGATCTACGAAAATACTCATAAAGCCTTCAAAGAGGTCACAGAGGCAGAGTAAACCGCTAAACGGCGGTAAAACAGCATAAAATCACCGGTATCCGACGTCGCTTTAAAGCGGAGGTCCGTTATACCGGGAGAAAGAATAAATATGTAAAGGATAAACAGATCATGGAACTTATACAGAGCTTTTCAGTCGATCATACAAAGATCGTGCCCGGTATTTTCAAGAGCAGGGAAGACAGGGTCGCAGGCGAAACGGTCACCACGTACGACGTGCGTCTCAAAAGACCGAACGTCGAGCCCGTTATAGACGTTGCCGCGATGCACTCGCTTGAGCATATCATCGCAACAAAGCTGCGCAACGATCCGGAATGGAAAGACGAGGTAATCTACTGGGGACCGATGGGATGCCTGACGGGATTTTATCTTATACTCAAAGGCGACCGCGCTCCGAAAGACGTTTACGGTCTCATACTCGGCGCGTTCAAAGCCGTGAGCGACGTTACGGAAGTTCCCGGCGCGACCGCGGTAAACTGCGGCCGTTATCTGATGCACGATCTCGGCCTGGCAAAATGGTACGCCGCGGAATTTGCCGCGTATCTTGAAAACAACGCCGATAACCCGGAGATATTCGAATACCCGAAGTCCGACCGGCTGATCACCGGAGACGGCAGAAAATTCTTCGATTCATAACAGACTGTAAGAAAATCACGTCGTTTTACGTTGAGCGCAGAACGAACAGTCCGATCGAATAAGAAGGAGATACTGAAATGTCATATACCGAAGAAGCGATACGAGGCATCGTTGAAAAACAGCGCAGATTCTTCCGTACGGGCGCAACGCTCGACGTTAAATGGAGGATCGAGCAGCTTAAGAAACTCAAAAAAGCGGTCGCAGACCGCAGAGAAGAGCTTGAGGCGGCTTTATACGAAGATCTCGGTAAAAGTCCGATCGAGGCGTATCTGTGTGATATCGGCCCGGTCATCGTCGAGGTCGACGAGATTATCGGCGGTATCAGAAAATGGGCAAGGCCGGAGCGTCATTTCAGCGGTCTGATGTGCTTTCCGAGTCTGACCACGACCGTATATAAAATGCCGTACGGCGTCTCTTTGATAATCAGTCCGTTCAACTTTCCGGTGCTTCTGACGCTCGGTGTTCTCGCAGCGAGCATATCGGGCGGCAATACTGCGGTGCTTAAAACGAGCTCAAAATCGGCGGCAAGTACAAAAGCGCTCAAAAAACTGATAGCGGACACTTATCCCGAAGAATACGTGACGGTTATCGACGGCGGTCACGACGTCGCAGATATGTGCCTCGATCAGCGGTTCGACAAGATATTCTACACAGGCTCGCCGGCCGTCGCGAAACACGTGCTTGAGAAAGCCTCGCAGAATCTCACGTCAGTCGCGCTCGAGCTCGGCGGCGAGACGGGTAACTGGTGTATAGTACGCAAAGACGCGGATCTAAAAGACGCGGCGCGGAAGATCGCCTTTTTCAAGATCTGCAACGCCGGTCAGATCTGTATCAATATAAATCAGATCGCGGTCGCCGAAGAGGTCGCCGAAGAATTTCTTTCGGAGCTGAAAAAAGAATTCGTAAGGCAGATAGGAGAGAAGCCGGAAGAGAATCCCGAATATCCGAAACTGATCACCCCGTCCGTATATGAAAAATGCGAACGGCTCGCGTCTGCATACAAAGACAGGATCGTAACGGGAGGCACGGGCAATAAAGAGACTCTGCGTTATGCGCCGACCGTCGTTTATCCGGTGAAGATCGACGAAGAGATCGTCATGCACGAGCTGTTCTGTCCGTTTTTGCCGGTCGTCCCGTTCAAAGACGGCGAGACCGAGGCGCTGCTCGACGTAATTGCCGAACGTGAACATCCGCTTGCGATGTACGTTTTCACGTCCGATAAAAAGTGGGCGAAGCGCGTGATGTCGACTCAGCAGTACGGCGGCGGATGTATAAACGAGGTATGCGTTCATATGATGGTGAAAGGCGTGCCGTTCAACGGTACGGGTCACTCCGGCATGGGCGCGTATCACGGCGAATGGGGCTTCCGTGAATTCACGCACCCGCAGACCGTTTTGACCGGCAGTACTCGCTTCAATCTGCCGCTTCGCGAGCATCCGTATTCGGGAAAAGCCGGAGAGACGAAGAGAAAACTTTTAAAGCGGTTTGAAAAGTAAGACGCGTTTGAAGATACGTGCGTCAGCCATAAAGAAAAATAACGCGATCCGACGCGTCGGCGTCAGGTCGCGTTTTATTAATTCGGATTCAGGATCTTCTGTTTAAAAACCCTGTTATGCCCATATAAAGCCGCTGCAGCCCGTCGTACAGAAGAGCTCGCGGGCAGGCGATATTCATACGGAGGAAGCCTTCGCCGGCGCTGCCGTAAACGGAGCCGGCAGTGATATACAGACCTGTCGTTTTGCGCAGATAATTCGCGATCTCGCGGCTGTTTCCTACGTTTCTTACGTCGATCCAGAGCAGATAAGTGGCTTCACCGCGGACGATCCCGATCTCGGGTATCTCCTTATCGATATATTCTTCTGCGATCCTGCGGTTTTCAAAAACGTATTCGTTCATCCGGTCGCACCACTGCTCGCCTTTATTGAACGCCGTTATCGCGCCGACCGTTGCGAACGCATTCGGTTCGGCGACCTCGTCGGTGTTGATCGCGCGCCATACCTTGTGACGGAGGACCGGATCGGGAACGTATACAGCCGACGTCTGCACGCCTGCAAGGTTGAACGTCTTTGTCGGAGCGATGCACGTAATGCTTATGCTTTTGCATACGTCGGAGACCGAGGCGAACGGAATATAGCTTTTACCCGGTTTTGCGATATCGCAGTGTATCTCGTCCGATATGACAGTAACGTGATGTTTGAAGCACAGCTCGCCGATCCGTGAAAGAGTCTCTTTATCCCATATCTTTCCGACCGGGTTATGAGGATTGCAGAGTATCATCAAAGAGGTCTGCGGGTCCGACAGCTTTTTTTCAAGATCTGCAAAATCGACTTTGTATTCGCCGTTTTCATATATCAGCCCGTTTTCGGATACGCGGCAGCCGTTATTCAGTATACTGTTAAAGAAAATGTTGTAAACGGGCGTCTGTATGAGAACGTTTTCGTTCGGCGTCGTCAGTTTTCTCACGACGCTCGATATCGCGGCTATCACGCCTGTGCAGAACATCAGAGCCGGTTTTTCCATGCAGAGCCCGTGACGTCTGCCCCACCAGTTTATATATGCGTCGTACCATTCGTCAGTTATATCGGTATAGCCGAATATGCCGTGCGCGGCGCGTTCGACGAGTGCTTCTTTTACCTCCGGCGCCGTCTCAAAATCCATGTCGGCCACCCACATCGGCAGCTCGTCGTCAAGCACCGCCCATTTCACGCTGTCGGTCTTTCTTCTGTCGTGTACGGTATCAAAATCGTATTTCATTTTATCCACTCCGGTTTATCTGATATTTTAAGTATTTTATCGCATTTGATCTCGGTCTTCGATATATCTATCTTGTCTTTTTCAAGTATCAGTTCGCCTATGGTATCGATCTTTATGCTGCCGCTTCTCGGGTTGAAAACGCTCTCGGCTTTGCCCGTAAGCTCCGCTTCGACGTCTGAATATTCAAAAGCGAGAGTCGTGTTTATAAGCTTGCAGTTTACCATTTTCAGCCCGCCGATATAGCACATACCCTGTAAACTCTCTATCGTGCAGTTTACGAGCGTCAGATTTTCCGAGTTCCAGCCGAGATATTCGCCTGAGATGAACGAATCGTATACCGTTACGTTTCTGCTGTTCCAGAACGCGTCTTTGGTAAGAAGACGCGTATTTCTTATCGTTACGTTTTCCGCTCCGTCAAACGAATAGTTGCCGTCGAGCGAAAGCCCGGTTATGTCCATATCCGACGAATTCATCGCGAAATACGGTCCGTTTGCGGCGGTGACGTTTTTCAGCGTTACGTTTTTGCAGTGCCAGAGCGTCTCCTGAGCGTTGTGGAAGGTCACGTTTTCAAGCGTAAGACCTTCACAGCGGCGAAAATTCTTCGGCGCCTCTATGCCGGCGTTTCTTACCGTGAGGTTTTTCGAATACCATACTCCGGCGCGCGCCATCTCGAACCACGTACAGTTTTCGGCGACTACGCCGTCGCAGTACCACAGCGGATATTTCCAGCGGAAAAGACAGTAAGACAACTCAACGTCGCGGCATTCCTTGAGCGGCGATTCGCCGTCGCAGAAAACGCTGTCTTCAACTCTTATATGCTTTTTCCCGTAGAGCGCGCGCTCGCCGGCAAAAGACCCCTGCTTAAATAATTCTCTTTGTTGTGTCATATTTTTTCCTTTCCGCATTTGTCAAGCACGTCTTTCAGCGTTATACCGTCGAGGTAGTTGTTTATGACCTCGTCAAGTCCCTGCCAGATCGGGTAAACGCTGCATTCTTCCTTATGATTACAAACACCGCCGCCTTCAAGGCACGATACGGGACATATCGATCCTTCCGCCGCCCGCAGCACCTCGCCGACCGTGTATTCGCCCGGCGACCGCGCGAGCCGGTAGCCGCCGTATTTGCCGCCCTTCGATACGAGCATTTCCGACACCTCGGGGATAATTATGATCTGCTCGAGGTATTTTTTCGACACCTTCTGCCGCTGCGCCGAGTCGCGCAGAGAAACGTATCCGTCGCCCTGATGCTCGGCTATGTCGAGCATTATGCTGAGCGCGTATCTGCCTCTCGTCGAAACGATCATATACTCACCTCCGAAACGAATACCTACCCGACGGGTATGCATTCATTATAGACCTGAATTCCTACTTTGTCAATAGGAATTCGAATATAAAAGGCGCCGTTTTTGAAAATTTACAGTTTGGACTTGACATACCGACCTTTTTGTGGTAACATACCTATAAGGTAAATAGGCAATACGAAAGTTTGTTTTATAAATGCAGGATCGCGCGCGGTCCGGGTGAGGTAAAAATGGTTAAAAACGATTGCAGACCCGATTATCACATAGAGATAATTCCGCCTAAACAGGATTCACAGAAGCTTGAAGAGGATCTTTCGCTGTTCGCCTCAAAATTCGAGCGCGTAATGAAGAGCGGTTTTATCGCTTCGATCACCGACAACGCAATGGGACTTTTAGCGTTTCAGGGCCATGAATGTATCGAAGAACTGGGACTTCACGCACGTCCGGATCAGGTGCTCATACATCTCAACACGTTCCATACAAAACAGGCGCTGCATGAGATACTCGATTCATGCGAGCGGCTCGGCATCCGTTCGATCCTCGCAATAAGCGGCGACGGATCGCCGCGCCTGCCTAAACTCAGACCGAAAGACGTTGAAGCGGAGAATACCGCGTCCGTCACGTCGGTCGAACTTACGCAGTATATACTTAAGCATTATCCGTCGTTTACCGTCGGCGTTGCGTTCAACCCGTACGAGCCGGAAGAACACGAGTTTGAAAAGTTGGAGCGAAAACTCGACGCGGGCGCTTCTTTCGTCATCACACAGCCGATAACCGGTAAGAACGGAGCCGTGGACAGACTTCTGAGCAGATACCCCTGCCTTCCCGTTGTCGTCGAGGCGTGGATGTCCAAAAAACTGTATCTGCTCTCCGACGTCGTCGGCTATCCCATACCGGAAGACGCCGTTTTCGATCCGATAGAGACGCTCCGTAATCTTCGCGCGCTCTATCCGGACTGCGGACAGTACCTGTCCCTGCTCGGCTTCAAGACGCAGTATGAAACGATCGAAAGTATGGCGAGAGGTGATATATTATGAAAACGGTCGTATGTATCAAACAGGTGCCCTCAACCACAGACGCAAAAATAGACCCCGAGACCAAAAGGATAATCAGAGAGGGAACGAAAGCGGTGATGAATCCGTTCGATCTTTACGCCGTTGAAGAGGCGCTGCGCATCCGCGAGCGGCTCGGCGGCGAGGCGATCGCCGTTTCGATGGGGCCGGAAAGCGCAAAAAACTCGCTTATCGAGGCGCTTTCGATGGGCGCTGACAGGGCGGTGTTGCTCTGCGGCAGACAGTTCGCCGGCTCCGACACGTGGGCGACGAGCTACGCCTTATCGAAAGCGATCGAAAAGATCGGAGATGTCGATCTTGTCATCTGCGGAAAACAGGCTGTCGACGGAGATACGGCACAGGTCGGTCCGGGCATCGCCGCGAAACTCGGTATGATGCAGGCGGCGAACGTTTCGTCGGTAGATGAGATAAACGACGGCGAAATGACCGTAAAACGTATGAACGAAACGGGTTTTGACGTACTGAAACTCAAACTTCCCGCTCTTATAACCGTCATAAAGGATATAAACGAACCGCGCATCCCGACGCTGAAAAACGCTCGTAAAGCGAGGAGCGCCGCGATCTCCGTTTGGAGCCCGGACGATATCGGCGCCGATCCCGACAAGATCGGGCTGAACGCTTCGCCGACGCGCGTAGTAAAGACCGAGCCTCCTGCGTCGAGGAACGCCGCCACGCTGAAAATCGAAGGCGAACCGTCAGATGCGGCAAAAAAGCTCGTATACGAGCTTACGGCCCGTAAACTTATATGAGGAGGACCGCCTTATGAGAGTTTTGAACGAATGTGACAAGAGCAGATATAAAAACGTTTGGACCTTGACGGAGCTCTCGGATAACGCGATACATTCCGTATCCTATGAACTGCTCGGTGCCGCGAAAAAACTCGCCGCGGCGCGCGGATGCGAGGTGTGGACAGCGGTACTCGAAGACGTCGGCGGCGAACAGATAAAAACGCTGTTTGCATACGGAGCGGACAGGGTCATTTCAGTGTGCGATAAAAGGCTGACTGCCTTCAACGACGAACTCGAATGCAATATCTTAAAACGGCTTATAGAAAAATATCTGCCCGAAACGGTTTTATTCTCGGCGACGAGTCGCGGCCGCGCTCTCGCCCCGAGGCTTGCAAGCAGTCTGTACGCCGGTCTGACGGCGGACTGTACGGGTCTTTCGATCGATCCCGAAAGCGGCGATCTGCTGCAGACGCGCCCGGCGTTCGGCGGCAACATAATGGCGACTATAAGAAGCGGCGATCACCGTCCTCAGATGGCGACGGTGCGCCCGAAGGTCATGCCTATGCCCGATCCCGATCCGGACAGAACGGGAGAGGTGATACGCGAAAAAGTCACGCCGGAAGACGCTTTGAATATAAAAGAAATACTGCAAAGCATACGGAACTGCGAATCCTCGCTTAATCTGAGCGAAGCGCGTATCATAGTCGCCGGAGGGCGCGCGATGAAAGGACCGGAGGGCTTTAAAATGCTCGAAGAGCTCGCTTCGCGCATCGGCGGCGCCGTCGGCGCGAGCCGCGCGGCGGTAGACAACGGCTGGATATCGTATCCTCATCAGGTCGGGCAGACCGGAGCGACGGTCCAGACGGACGTATATATCGCCTGCGGTATATCTGGGCAGATACAGCATCTGATCGGGATGCAGTCGTGCAAAACGATAATAGCGATAGATATCATCGATACGACGCCCATGATGAAGCTCGCCGATATCGCCGTCAAAGGCGACGTGTTCAAAATAGTACCCGCGCTGATAAATGAACTCGACAAAATAAAAGCGGAACAGAAAATCTGAATATCAAGGAGAATAAATCATGCTTATCATCGGAGAAAAACTGAACGGAGCGATAAAGACCGTTTCGGAAGCCATAAAAAACAGAGACGAAGCGTTTATCAGAGGCCTCGCGTCAAAACAGCTCGACAGCCGCGCCGACTACCTCGATATCTGCTCGGGCACGCCGAACGGCGACGCGGAGATACTGAAATGGATGATAGAGATAATACAGAAAGATCACCCGGACGTCAAATTCAGCCTCGACAGTCCGAATCCGGATACGATACTTGAATGTATACCGCTGTGTAAAAATCCGGGTATGATAAACTCCGTGTCTCTTGAAGGCGGCAAGATCGAAAAGATCTTCCCGGCGGTTGTGAACAATAAAAGCTGGAAAGTGATAGCTCTGCTTCTCGACGAAACGGGAATGCCCGAGACGGTCGAAAAGCGCATGGAGAACTTTCACGGGATAATGGAAAAAGTGAAAGAATACGGTATACCGACTGACAGTATATATTTCGACCCGCTCGTGTTCACGGTCGGCACGTCGCCCGACAGCTTTCTGAATTTCATCGGCACGGCGGAGAAGATCAAAAAAGAATATCAAAACGCCCATATAGTAAGCGGATTATCGAATATCTCGTACGGGCTGCCGTACAGAAAGGCGATAAATCACGCATTTCTCGTCGGCGCGATGATGTACGGCATGGACAGTGCGATAATGGACCCGCTGAACCGCGATATGTTAGCCGGCGTCTACGCGACCGAAGCGCTGCTCGGAACGGACGAATACTGCATCGAATATCTTTCAGCCTACCGCGACGATCTTTTCGGCGTGCAGAAGTGAATACAAACCCGGATACGGCACGTGACCGTATCCGGGCGTTTTCATGCGTTCGGATCAATGCCGACGCAAAAGATCCGCCCGAGTTTCGGCGCGGGCGGATCTTTTAAGATATAACAGTGATCGGGATCAAATTATGAAGGAGACTCCCGGTCTTTCAGTTCCGTCATCAGGCCTTTGACGAAAGGCTTCATCAGATCTTCCGGCGAAAGACCGTAACGTTTCGCAAGATATAACAGAATGTCGTACGGGATCTGTACGTTATTTGCTTCGGAGCACTGACCGGCCATCCTGCCGATCGCGAACGCTTCGATCCGTACCTCGACCGGATCGAGATCGCCGCTCCAGTTAAGAAACGTCTTTTCGTTCCGTCTTTTTGTAATACGGTTCGATATAAGCGCGACGGCGGTGCTTACGCCGAAGCAGAGAATAAGTGAAACGGGTATGGCAACGGCAGCCGGCAAATGTTCCTGAACGTGATACAGATCGGGCCAGCCTCCGTTCGATTCACCTATCAAAACGACTTCGATATAGTAAACCGCCGTATAAATACCGAAAGGAACGATCCCGAGCAGCCGGTCTTTCCAGGTGAATATATGTCCGTTTTCGATCTGGAAAAACGAAATAACGATCAGAAAAGGGCATATCACGTGCGTCACGGTATTCGGTCCGCCGAAAGCGTCCGCGGGCGAAGCCCAGCTAATAAACGCCAGTACGAAAACCATCACGTAAGCGATGGAGACCGCGGCGACGAAATGCGCCGCCGCGACCCATTTAGGAAGTACGAAGCGCTTTTTCCGTATCCCTTCAACGGCGAAGGGCAAAACGAACGCCGTAGACAGCGCCGCGAGCGTATTCGAGATCAGCGTGAAATAAGTGAAAGATACAAAAGCGTTTTCGTTCAGGTTTATGAAAGTCATATTGACGCTTTCGATGATACTGTAAAAAGAAAGCGCCAGAATGAGTATCTCACAGCACAGGGCGATAATACTGCGGCGCCTCAAAAGGACCGTCAGGTATTCGCGGCCGTGCGTTTTATTTTCCGTGTTCATACGACCGTTTCCTTTGTCAGTTTATCGGCGGAAGTTCATGTATGTCGTAGTTTTCATAGTATATCTCAAACGCCGTTTTCGTATCGCCGGAAAGCTCGATAAGAGTGCCCGCCTGAAACATAGTCGACAAAGTGCCGGAAGGCGCCTTCCATGCGGCGTTCGAGATCACCTCAAGTTTTTCGGCGCCGGCCATGCTCGCGCGGAGTATCGCTTCCGCTTTGAAGACCAGGGCGCCCGTGGCGATATGGTAATCGCTCGACACTATCGCGAGGTATTTTACGCTCGTGTACTGAGTCGTAAGTATATCGTAACTGAAGATCGCGTTCTGCGCCGTCGTAAGAGAATTGGCCTCTACGATAATGCGCTTTTTGTCCACGCCGTTTTCAATGAGCCATTTTGACATTTCTCCGGCTTCCGTCGCGGTCTCGTTTTCAAACGCGGTCCCGCCTCCGGTGCATACGATATACGCGTTAGGATATTTCTTCGCGCTGTTGAGCACTACTTTGAGCCGCTCGATAAGTTCCTCGCGCATCGTTCCGTCCGGCTCGAGCTGAAAACCCAGAACCACGATGCAGAGCTCGTCGGTATCGGGCAGCCCGTCCGGCAGTACGTCATAGTTGAGCGACTTGTCAGAATTGACTTCTTTCCATATATCCGTTATCTCTTTCCAACGCTTACAAAGATCGGCGCTGACGGAGTCAAGCTCTTTGAGAAGCTCGGTTACGCGGGCGTCCGCCTGATCGGTATAGCTGCCGTAATCAACGACAAGCTCTTCGATTATTTCCTGAGCGTTTCGCGACGGCTTAACGCCGCATCCCGAGAGTATCACCGCCGCGACCGCGAGAACAAGAGCGAATATGCGTCTTAAAATACCGTTTTTCATTTTCAGCCTTTCCTGTTTTGTTTATTTTGTTATATTCTGTATTTTATCACGAACCGTCGGAAATGTCAATCCGTTTCCGGCTTGTTTTATATTATGATCGGTGATTTATATAACTGCTCCGCGCCCGCCCCGACACATGTGATCAAATCATTTGACGGATAGAATATTGTACTTGTTTTTCTTTAGGAAATATGCATAGGCGACGGCTGAAACGATGCTGTCAAAGGCGTTGCCGACGCCGAACATCAAGGCTATCCCGAGAAGAGTCGGCGTCCAGACGCCGGTCAGATACAGAACGAAGAACGTTCCGTAATAGACCGTGTTGGTGACGACCGATTCGAAAAGCATATAGTTCGTCTTGCCTCTGCCGTAAAACGTGCAGTCAAACACGTTCTGAAAGGCGTAAAGTACGTAAAAGCCGAACAGGACCATAACGAGTTCGAACAGTTTGTCCGCGTCGGAATACCCGAGAACGTACCGCATAAAAGGCTTGTAGGCCGGTATCAGCGCCGCCCACAGTACGCAGACGGCCGAGGTGACCGTAAAGTAGCCGAGGGAGTTGTGCTCGACAGCTTTTTCGTCGGTGGCGGTCTCCTGCTTGATCAGCTCGCCGAGCTGGATCACAGGCAGAAGCATCCAGCCCCAGATGAAGTTGTTTGTGACCCAGTACGTTCCTTGCTCGCCGACCATATTGACCATGCGCGACACCATCAGCATATAGGCGATATTGCGCACGAAGGATTCCAGTCCCGAGATACCGCCGATCTTCGCAAAGTCTTTTGCCCACGCAAACGAG
>JAEEGL010878492.1_pt1 | contig 16029 bp, 12 predicted proteins | sample 9134231 | NCBI WGS metagenome assembly JAEEGL01 (sample SAMN16246548, study PRJNA631951) | gut metagenome | biome: gut microbiome; feature: rumen; material: fiber-attached | host: Bos | place: Iran: Karaj | collected 2018-10 | reverse complement strand
CCAAGCTGGAGCTCCATATCATCTTCGGTTTCCACATGATTACTGATCTCGGTGACCAAACCGTTGATATGCCCGTATTCCTCTTTTTTAACCGTAGAAGGATAGATAAACACGTTCATTCCGGTCCTTATCTTCTTAACATCAGTCAGAGGAACATAGCATATAACTTCAGAGTCCTTAAGATTACCCACAAGCAGAGAAGCGACTCTGCTGCCCTTGGCAACCGCAAGACCGGTATACAGATTCATATCATAAATCTTTCCGGAGACTTCCGACCTTATATCTCCCTTACCGGCCGAATTGAGTATTGAATCCCTCTGTGCACGCAGATCGATAAGCTTGGCGGATTTCGTATTTTCAAACTGCTGTCTGTAATCTTCGGAATCACCCTCCTTCTCTCCCTCACCGAGGAGCACCTGAAGTCTCAGTTCATCAACTTCATCATTCAGTGTCTTATAAAAACTCTTGGCGTTGTTATAATTGGTCAGGGCTTCGGCATATTCTGTCGAGGCCATTGTATTTGTTGCCTGAACCCCCGATTGGGCATTCAGATACTCAAGATATTCCTTCCTGGCTTTATCAAGCGTATTATTGGCAGAATTAAGCTTCTCCTCCTCCTGCTTCATGAATTCCTCATAATCGGCTGCTTCGGCACGCGTACTTGTAACCTCCTCCATTGCAGCGTAATATGCATCATTCTCCTCGTCGGTATGTTCGGTTATATCATAATCCGCGTATTTCTCATCAAATTCATCCCTTGTTGCGTAATAGTGTTCTTTAGCGCTGATATAAGTATTCTTGGCCTGCTCATACAGATTGAAATGCGTATCGTAATCATCATTGGCCTCGGTATATTTAAGCTGTGTCTGCTCATCCGATACATTAAGAGTCGCAAAATACTTCTCCTTATATCCGAGCATGATATCTTCTTTCTGTCTTACATCTGCCGCAGCATCATTAAGCTTTTCCTGTTTAAGCTCAAGCTCCGCCCTTTTACTGTCAAGATCCTGACCGGCATTCTTGCGCTGAAGCTTTATCTGCGCCATTTCCTGTGTATCCGAGACAACTATGTCATACTCTGATTCAAAGGTCATATTTTCAACATATTGGATTCGTGTGTCGATCTGCTTTAACTGAAAGATCTCGTCTTCTGTTCCGATAGTGGCAATAAGATCTCCTTCTTTGATCTCATCACCCTCTTCAGCAAACACATTGAGTATAAATCCGTCGCCCTTAGCATATATATCCAGAGTTCCGTCGCTGTTCATATATATGCCTTTTGCATCAACGGTAGTGGGAAGCTGGCCGTTAAATCCCCATATCAGGAGCGCTCCCACAATAAGAAATGCACCTATGACGGAAAACCATATTCCCGGAGACGCCAAAACGATCATCTTATCCAGACGATCTTCCGAAGCGATCCTGTTAATGGCTTCCTTATTATATGCCCTGTTCACCCTAAACCCCATCCTATAAGATAAACTTATAATGTAATTAAATAGACTCCCAAGGGCATTATACGCTATATATAGTCCATATATCAACTGTTTTTTTCAAGATGTTGTGGTTTTGTTTGTATCAACGTTTATCCTTATCGGGAAATTCAGTTCCGAAACATATGATATTGTCTCTCCTTATGAAACCCGGATAATAACCATACTAAAAAAGGAGATTAGATAATATATTATGATTTATAAAGCAGATGTAGGCATAAATTTAAAGATGCATTCAGTGAGTTTTTTTGATATACTGAACTTATATATGATGTCCGGCTCTATACATCCACAGAAGGGATAATCTGTGCAGGAAACAGGCCGAGGGAGGAATATTATGGATCAGATATTCGACGGAACCAATTTTATGCGCGAAATACTGGGATGGATCATGAATTCGATCGGGTATTATCTGATACTGAAAAAGTGTGGGGGGAAGCCGATTCTCGGTCTCATACCCGTAGTTCGTGAATATCAGATAAGTCTTTGTGCAGACAAAGAACCGGAGGGAAGAAAATTCGCGATCGTAACAGCTTTAGAGATCGCAGCCGTCATTGTTGTGGAAGTTGCGAGTCTGGAATCGTATCCTGGCGGGCCTGTTACAATAGTAGCTTCTATCCTGCTGCTTTCGCTGTTTTTAACCAGTCTTGTATATCAGTTCCGTATTTATGACGGTCTGTGCCAGGTCTTTGGAAGGAGAAAAAGATGGCTGTGGCTCTGGTTCTTTGCTGAGCCCGTAATTGCACTCATATGGGGTATTTCCAAATCGTTCGAGCCAAGGAAACAGCTTGAAGTGATCGATGCGGATGCCGGAGCCAAAGAGTCCGGAGTTATCGTAAAGGCCGTAGATGACGGACTTACCATCAACATAGAGAACCGTACAACAATAGATTTCTTTCAAAAGAAATATCTTCTGAAGGATATTCATCTCAGGATACCGAAAGGACATATGGTTCTTCTGCTCGGAGGTTCGGGCGCCGGGAAGACAACCTTTGTAAATGCTGTTACAGGTTATGAAAAGGCTGATGCTTCGATAATCCTTAATGAACAGAACATATATACCGAATATGCAAAAATGAAATATGATGTCGGTTTTGTTCCTCAGCTGGATCTTATGAGAGGAAATGATACCGTTTACAGGACACTTGCAGATGCAGCGACCTTAAGACTTCCTTCGGGAATAACAATATCCAGGAGAAAGAAGAGGGTTCTTGAAGTCCTTGAAGAGTTCGGACTGGCCAGTATCCAGCATTCACTGGTTGAAAAGCTTTCAGGCGGACAGAGGAAGAGACTTTCCATAGCCATGGAATTCATTTCTGATCCGTCACTGTTTATCCTTGACGAACCCGACTCGGGTCTTGACGGCGTTGTGGCAAGGGGACTTTTTGAGAAGCTTCGTTCCATTGCGGATATGGGAAAGATCGTTATCGTGATCACACATACACCGGACAGAGTTATAGATCTGTTTGATGATGTTATAGTACTTGCCAAGGATGCTTCAAGGACAGGACGTCTTGCATATTACGGTCCGGTTGACAAAGCATATGATTTCTTTGGTAAAGATTCGATGGAAGATATCCTGCTCACGATCAATCAGATCGACGAGGGAGGGGAAGGACGTTCAGATGAATTCATAGAGAAATACGCTGAAAAAACTCTGGAAACTGAGAGAAAGGCGGTCTGACACATGAATGAGCAAAATAATATTAATAATATAGCTGAAACGGAAAACTCAATAAAGCATAGAGGAAGGTTTTCACAGGTTTTTATATATCTCGGAAAGCTGTTCAGAATGTTCATATTCCAGAATGACTGGAAGGTACTTCCCATGTCTGCCGTTATTTCGGGGCTTGTCTCCTACGTTGTCGGTGCCAATCTGTTTAAGACTCAGGAAGGTACACTGATGGGTACTTTTGCCCTTTCATGTATCTGTATCTGGAATGGTTTCTTTAATTCCATTCAGGTTATCTGTCGTGAGCGTCCGATCATAAAAAGGGAACACAGATCCGGAATGCATATATCTTCTTACATCTGTGCCCACATGATATATCAGGCTTTCCTTTGCCTTGGTCAGACTATAATTACTATATTGGTATGTACATTGACGAAAGTTACTTTTCCCGATGAGAGCCTTTTCACATCATGGGCAATAGTTGATATAGGGATAACTCTTTTTCTGATAACCTATTGCGCGGATATAATGGCTCTTATGGTTTCCTCTGTTGTTCATACTACGACAACGGCAATGACCATAATGCCGTTCCTGCTGATCTTCCAGCTGGTGTTCTCAGGAGGCTTCTTCCAGCTGAATGGTAATATGGTAAACAGGATTAAAGAAACTACCATATCAAAATGGGGACTCACGGCACTGTGTTCGCAGGGAGATTATAATAACAAACCCATGGTCACGCTTTGGAATGCCGTTTCGAAATTTCAGGATGTTGATGCTTCCGATTACCTTGTGGCTCTGGAGGACTATACTGATGAGGAACAGCCGCAGGAAATTATCCCGGTTAACGATCTTGATTTTAATACAGTGTCGAAGAAGGAGTTAAAGCCGATAAGGGATTTTATGGTATATGCCCAGGAATCGGGTGCCAAGGATCAAATACTTGACTGGAGCGGTAAAAACAATCAGAATCCGAATTATGCTTTTGAAAGTGATATTGTACTTAAGTGCTGGGGACGGCTTATCCTGTTTATTATAATATACGCATCTATCGCCGTTATAAGTCTTGAATTCATAGACAGGGATAAGAGATGATTCGGAATACTTTGTACAACGTTATTGATTCAGATGTGGAGTTCCTACTTCGACATCAGCCGGTTTATATTCTTTATCATTATGGATATGGTTCCATCCGGATTGGTGATGAACTCCACACTGTCATTATTATTGTATTCATCCATAGGAATATTTATCTCTATCCCTGTGTCCGTTTTAAGGTACTGTTTATGGTACCTTCTTACAGTGGTCTCGTTCTGCGGACGGATCTCGTCCTTGACCATATTGTACTTCCCCAGTTTCTCTTCGAACTCCTCTTTGACCGTAGGATATTCCTCATACAGCTTCTCACTTATAACAGCGGGGGTTATTGCCCCCTCTTCCCTTATCTGGCTTTCGATAACAGCCTTGCTCTCAAGCTGCTTTTCGATATTGTCCTCAAAGTATTTATGATTGATCTGATCCACGGTCTTCTCGACTATCTTCATCCTTGTTCTCTGTGACATCTTCGCATGGCACTTAAGATAAACCTCCGACAGATAGTTCGTATTAACTCCGTTTACCGGATATTTCTTCTCAACGATCTTTATGGTATAGTCTTCAAGATCTATTATCACAGCCTCGGTCAGCTTGGAACCCGAAGCGGGCAGTGTCGCATGCTGCATGATTATGGCATTGTAGTTACTGCCGTCATCGGCATTCTGCGTCATATGCACGAAGCTGTCCTTGTAATTCATCTTAAGCAGGGCAAGATATGACTTCCCCTCATTCATAAAAGTGACAACGCAGAAATCAGCAGATGGGATATCGGGATTGGCACACATGATCTCATACAGCTTAGTTGCCGCCGCCTTGCTGAATTCGATCAGATCGTCCTCACTGAAATTCTTTACAAGGTCAAACATTTCCGATCCCGCTTCATCATCAAATACGCATGTCTTAAGATCATCTCCCGAAGCAACCTTGTGTATATGCGCCCTCAGAAGGTCATTCAGCTCCTCATGTCTTTCCAGGACATATTCCGACAGTATTGGCATTCCAACGCTTGTCTCCAGTATATGTACTATCGCATTTGTGATTATGATCTCATCCTTTTGCATGTTATCTCCATATCAAAAATGTATTTTCTGTCTGACATTCCGGTTTAATCCCTGAGAACCATGTTACGGCGACGTTTCTTATCGGCATACATAAGAATATCCGCCTCCGTAAACAGCTCTCGAAGATTAAGCCCCTCTTTCGCTTTGAACTTAAGACAGCCTGCCGAAACCCCCAGATAATACGGCAGTCCCGATCCTTCATTTAATTCATCGCAGTATTTGTGTATTTTCTCGATACAATCGTTCACATCAAAATCATCGGGCACAGTGAATATCACGGAAAACTCATCTCCGCCCGTACGTCCTATGACCGGTTTATAGTCACCCAAAACGTTCTCGAGGACCTCGGTAGTAAGCCTTATTGCATGATCGCCTTCTCCGTGTCCGTATGTATCGTTTATCTGCTTGAGGTGGTCAAGGTCCGCCATAAGAACAGCAATGCTTGATCCTATATTCCTCTCCAGTATCTTGTTTTCTTCTCTTAAGAAACCTGTACGGTTAAGCACTGCCGTAAGGGCATCATGATTGGCCTGATAATCAAGCTTCCTGTTATTCTCCTCAAGCCTCCTGCGTGCCGTTCGCTCCGCCGAAACAAGATCCAGATACCTGAGTCCCAGTCCTATTTCAAGAGCCTGTATATAATAATGCTCTATCTCTTCGTATTTGATCTCCAGTTCCATGATACCGTACTGGAACTGTTCAAAGAAAAGCAACAGCACAACATTACATCCGCCAAGCCTTGAATTATCTTCCTCCTGCTTATCCAAATGTATTATTGGTGCCTTATCTTCATCATAGATATGACTGATACCGTCCCTGCACTCGATTATTACCTTCAGTTCCTCAGGCATCCATATGGGACCCCCCTTCTGTATGATACGATAGGGATCCGTCAACAGAAGGCGGGCACCGCTAAGCTGTTCTATCTCCATGAGTGATGCGATCATATGAAGATAACTCTTGCGGTTACCGGCATTTAACATAGCTCTGTTCATGTTTGCTCCGGAAAGAAGCCTCTGACGCATGTTCTGAAGTTCAACAAATCTGTTTATCAGCTTATCGCTGCCTTCGTCGGCTGATTTATTCTCAGCCTTTTCACTGCACTTCTTACATCCGCAGGAGCCCCTTACGATCATCTTGGGATGATATACATATGAGTCGGGCATGTTACCGCTTAACATTTCCATGGCAAGCTCAACCACCTGCTCTGACATATCATGAAAATCCTGCCTGATAGTTGTAAGCGGTGGATCGAGATATTCCGCAACACTGATATCATCGAAACCGGTCACCAACACGTCTTCACCTATCTTACAGCCGTGTTTCTCGGCCACGCGGTATACAGACAGTGCCATTTCATCATTGGAAGACACGATCGCATCCGGATGTCCTCCGTCCCTGAAAAGGGGTTCGATCAGCTCGTCTATACTCGCTCCGTAATTACCCTGAACGAAATCGGCCTCATCAAACTCAAGACCATACTTATCCATGGTTTTGAAAAAGGCCTCTTTCCTTTCAATCGCACTCTGATTTTCCTTTGGACCCGAAATAAAAGCAATCCTTTTGCAGCCATGCTCCGTAATAAGATGTTCCGTACACTCACTGATACCGCTGCCATTGTCAAGGATCTGACTGCGTCCGTACGGACAATCCCTCTTGTTTTCAAGAAAGATCGTTGGAACCTTGGGAAGCATATCAAGGACCTCATCGGCCTCTTCCTTCGTTCTGCTGATAGTCAGGGTACCTCCGGACACTATCAGAAGATCGAAGTCCTCATAACGGCTGTAAGCAGACAGACTTGAATACTGATAGTCATATTTACTTCCCGCGTCCATGACCTCATTCTGATAGAAATGATTCTCTGTCCCTATGTAGAAACTGACGGAAATGCCCTTCTCCTCAAACATTTTCCACAGCTCCTTAACCAGTTGCTGTGTTCTGTTGGCCATATAATTCCAAAACATACAGCCAATATGGATCTGTTTATCATCATCCATAACACATGTCCCCCGTTATCCGAATTTAACCTAACATGATTGAATCCTAATATTGGTGATCGCCACCTGGTCTCCCGTAAGTGCAAGATAAACATCAGGCGGGTCATGTTTCGCCACCGAAGTAAAGCTTAAGTGTATGCCTGCATTAGATGATGTCACGGTGACAGCATTACCGTCCCTCTTTACCCGGACATCCCAGTCAAGACCGGAACGGTTACGCTCTTTCCACTTATCCCAGTTACCAAAGTCATTATCCCTTGTGACAGTTATGCTGTTGTCGGCAAGATTGTTGGAATCCCAATCCTCGCCGTCAAGCCTTACCACTGCATAGTCATCAAAGCCTTCACCTCCGGGCCTGCCATCATCGGAATAGAACAGATTGACAAAGGGACAATGCCAGACAAGCCTTGCCGTCGGCAGGCTCATCGAATGGAAGGTGATCCGCATATCCCCGGTAACGGGCATGGCTTCCGAATAGGTCGACCTCCATCCGTCTACCTGAACATTGGGAATATCACCGGCAGGAACATTGATGTAGCTTATCTCCTCGGCAATCCTTTCGATGCTGTCATCCGCAACAGGAATATCCGAATTCATTAATTCAACATTGCTGATATCGCAATATTCACCTGTGATGCCGATATACGCATAGCGTGTGCTGTCTTCAAGCGCTATCGTTATTTTCATGGTACGGTATTTGGTTGTGATCCTTATGAACAGATGATCCCTGACCCTTACGCCGTAAATATCGTATTCAATTCCTTCCCTGTTAAGCATTCCGTAATCGGGAGAGTCATACGCTTCATTATCTGTAAATTCGGTCTTTATCTTGCGGGCAGCGCCCTTTTCTATATGGTCGTCCAGACGTATTGTTGCATACTCCGTGTAAACAAGATCACGCTTCACAAATTCATCTTCATGGACACGGGCATCCAGTGAATCGAATATTATCAGAGTCGGAATACTGTGTTTGTATGAATGTTCATCCATACCACGACTTATAAAATGTATGTTCACCGGATTCTGCGTCAGCCATATACCTTCAGATACCCTCTCCCTGAACCTGTAGCAGCTGAGGCTCGAGCGTCCGGCAAGAACGGATACCTTATCCTTTTCTTTCATATTGTAGTCAATATCGCTGTCAAGCATGCTTAACATGATATGGGCATATACGGGATCGAACTGGGTTCCCGACCCCTTGACCAGCTCCTCCCTGACCTTGTGCTGGGGAACCGTGTCCCTGTAGCTTCTCTTCGAAGTCATGGCATCATAGGCGTCCGCAACGGCAATGATCCTTGCTATCCAGGGAATATCTTCACCCAGAAGTCCTTCGGGATATCCCTTACCGTCATATCTTTCATGATGGTAATTGGCTCCTATACTTAAGTACGGGGACTGGCTGATGCTTGACAATATCTGTCTGCCGATAACAGGATGAGTCTTTATTACGGCAAATTCCTCATCCGTCAGCTTTCCGTTCTTGTTAATGATACTGTCCGGTATACCGATCTTACCGACATCATGCAGCAGGGCAGAAAAGTATACTTCGTTAACTTCATCTTCACCGAGACCCGAAAGCCTGGCGATCTCTCTTGAATACTCCGCCACGCGGGTTGAATGACCATGTGTATATGCATCCTTTGCATCTATTGCACTGGCAAGAGCCTCCGCTGTCTGTTCAAACAGCAGATGCATGTTCTTACGCTCTTTCCTCAGCATATTGATTTCAATCTGATTGGCACGTTCCACGGTCCTGTTCATATCTATGAAGGAGAACACATAAAGAAGCACGACCATCCCTACCATCGACATATTGGTAAGAGAAACACCGTAACAGAACAGCTGTACTATGGATGCAAGAAAAGTACCGAACGCGAACATAACAAGCGGGATCATAACCCGCATCCTCAGCCGCCGCCTTTGTATGATTATGGTGATCATGAGCATGACAAGTATGATGGTGGGTATCGCATAGCATACGATTATCCCCGGAGAGCGCGTGTATCTGTTCCGGTCATCAAAGGTATAATACAGTCCCGTGAACTGCGATACGACAATGAGAACCTCTCCGATTATGACCATAATCCGGCTGCATATTAAGAGCTTCGGAACTTCGGTCATTCCGCCTTCATTCATATAAAGGTCAATAAGGTAAACAGTAAAGGCCCACAATGCCGACAGCGACAGGGCAAATACAAGAAAATTGGATATCCTGACCATATAATATCCGGTAACACTTGTGTCTCCTCTGTATATATAGGCGTATCTGTCGCTAATAAGGAGAAGAAAAACACTCAGTTCAAGTGCTGCCATACTCAGCTTTCGTTTTCCGGTCAGTGCTTTTGAAATGCACGTAAAGAAGATTGTCATTCCTACAACACCGATCAGTATGAGCATCATATTTAATTGATTATTTTGAAGAAATCGAATAATCATATAAAAATTATAGGTGTTTAAGCAAAAAAAGTCAAAACTGTTGTAACGGTTTTTGGCATATACAGCATTTCGTATATCAGCATGGATGTTTTATTCAAAAATAACTTCATCATTAAGTTATGGACGTGATATAATACCTGTAATAAGCAAATTATGATCATTTGTGTTCCATCAAATGATCCGTGTGTCGATACTATTCATTTATTAGGGGAACAACTATGCATACTTTTATTATGGGACTGATCATACTAATTGTCGGAGGCGGTCTGTACGGGAATTTGTGTCAGCGCGTTTTTGGACCTGACGACAGGGAAACACCGGCATACGCCAAAAATGACGGAGTTGATTACGTCCCCATGCCTTTATGGAAGAACACTCTCATAAATCTGCTGAACATAGCGGGAACGGGACCGATACTCGGACCCATACAGGGAATACTGTTTGGACCGATAGCATTTATAACCATTCCTGTCGGATGTGTTATCGGAGGAGCACTGCATGATTATTTCATCGGAATGATATCCGTACGTGAAGGCGGTATGCAGATGCCCGAAATAGTAAAGCAGAATACGAATCCCGCAATACATAAGCTGTATACGGTATTTGTCTGTCTTGTTCTCTTTCTGTTAGGTGTTGTGTTCATCTATACGCCTGGGGATATTATGGCAACACAGATATTCGGATTTGACGGAACAGCAGGCGAAGCTTCTACCTGGATCATATACTCGGTTATATTCATATATTATCTTTTAGCGACACTGTTTCCGATAGACAAGATCATAGGAAAAGTATATCCCTTTTTTGGTGCAGTACTCCTGCTTTCTGCGATCGGAATATTTTTTGCACTGTTTTCAAAGCATACAAAGCTAATTGATCTTATCGTTACCAGGGCTTCCTCTCATACATTTTGGGGAGGTTTTTTTGCAAACGTATACCCCATTTTGATTTTTATCATTATATTTACCGTATTCATCCTGGCATACAGATGGTTATCCCGCTTTCTCAGATCGGATAAGATCATCGGCCGGGCATATTTTGTCTTTGGGCTGATTTTGATCGTTTCGGCAATCGGACTGCTGATAATGCTTTTTGTAAGAAATTATTCTCTTTTAAATATATGGGACGGTTGGGAGCTTAACGGATTTAATTTCGGAGAATACTTTACGGCACAGCATTTTATTCCGAATTTCTTTGTAACCGTAGCCTGCGGAATTCTGTCCGGATTTCACGCGACTCAGACAACTCTGGTCTCAAGGACTATGGAAAAAGAAAAGGAAGGCAAGGCAATATTCTATAATATGATGCTTGCCGAAGGATTCATAGCATTGGTGTGGGCGGCTGGAACGATGGCCATGATCGGACTGGGGGCAAATGCATCCGGCATCACAATGGAAATGACTGACAGCGGATATGCATATTTTGCAACCATCGGCGGAACACTTAAGAAGATAAACGCCACCAGCGTAGTGGGTATCGTATGCCGTAATATGCTTGGTCCCATAGGCGGACTCGTTGCAATACTTGGAGTTATTCTCCTTCCCATAACAAGCGGAGACACTGCAATGAGATCACTTCGTCTTATCATTGCCGACACATTCCACATTGATCAGGACAGGCCAAGGGATCGTATCTTACTGGCATTACCTGTTTTTGCAGCTGTTTATGCCGTACTGATCTGGGCCAAAAATGACAGTAACGGCTTTAACACCATATGGAGGTATTTCGCATGGTCCAATCAGACGCTGGCTATTTTTGCGCTTGCGTCCATTCTCATATGGCTCATGAAGCATGAACGGAAGAAATATTTATGGATGCCTCTTATACCTCTTGCTTTTTACTCTTTTATAACCTGTTCATATATATGCAACGCAAAGATAGGCTTGTCAATGCCCTACAATACTTCTTTAGTAATAGGGGCAATATTTGCTACGGTAATTACGGCAGCAGTGATATTTAAGGGAAGCCGCAAGAATGATCAAAACCAATAACATGGGAATGACATGGGACGGTTCTTTTGTCATATGACATTATCAATGGATCTCACAATTAAATATTCATTCCTGAATTGATAATAAAAGTATAGCCCGGATAATACTCATTCAGTTCTTTTCTCATTATTTCCCTGGTTCTCCCGTGGTTCCTGTCGGAATAATCATGAACTATGTAGAAAGCCGCTGTCTTATTCTCTGTATCGAGCATGAATGAGTGTATTCTTGAAATATATCTGTGTTTTCTTGATATCTCAATTATCCTCTCTACCATTTCATCAGCCAGAGGGGAATCTGTATTTTTTCCTACTATCCCGACGGATGTCAACGTCAGTCCTTGTTCAAGAGCATTCTTTTTGATCTTAAGCGTTAACCTGTTGATATCTGAAGCTTTCATATTTTCGTCAACCTCAATATCAACGGCTCCGACATTAAACTCCTCTCCATACTTATGGATTACCAGATTGCATACATACAGAACACCTTCTTCCGTTGCTATCATGTTCAAAATCTTCTTTTTAAATTCGGGATCCACCTTTGTTCCGATAATATTTGCAACGCACTCTCTTACCATGGTTATGCTTGTTTTGATTATCAGTAAAGCTATAATAAGGCACAGATAATGCTCAATATCCACTCCGATCAGCCTGTAAGTCAGGATTCCCACCAGAATGGAAACAGCAATAAGTGAATCACTCAGGCTGTCGATACCGGCTATCACCAGAACGGATGAATTGATCCTTTGTCCCTTATACCTCATAACAATACCGTATATAAGCTTGCATATAAACGAAGCCATCATTACAACAATACTTAACATGTTATATGCAGGAGCGTCATGAGGATGTATTATGCTTCCTACCGCTGTCAAAACTCCTCTGATACCAACATACATTACACCCGCTGTTATGAACATGGTGCAAACATATTCTATCCGTCCGAAACCGAACGGATGACTCTCATTTGCATTTTTAGAGCCCATTTTTGCTGAAAAAATGGAAATGATCGCAGACAAAAGGTCAGACAGACTGTTAACTCCGTCAAGTATGATTGCATGCGCATTGATGACCAGACCGACCAATATTTTTCCGAGGGAAAGGAACAGATTCATAACAATACCTATCATACTGTACCTTATAATGACCCCGTTTCTGTTTTCCTCTTTTAAATCCTGTTTATTATTCATCTTACCCTTATTTGAAACATATGTTTCACTTCTGACTCCGTGTAAAAATACGATATGACATGGGACGGTTCTTTTGTCATATATTTATCTCTTTTTGCCAGGCCGCAATAAGCCTGTTTATGTTCCAGGCTGCGTTAGCCGGACTTGTAGACGGCAGGCAGACGGCCTTAATACCGGTTTTTTCTTCAATGTATTTTCTATAGTATTTCTCTGCAGTTTTTCCGTTTACAAAAATACCCTTAATATCTGCTGTTTCCAAAATCTCTGAAAGATCATTCGGGGTTACGTTTTCTATACTCGAATCCGATGATCCTTTAATATCACAGGCTCCGATCACATCCCACAGCGCTACCCCATGCTTTAACAGGAATGACTTTTTCCGTGCGATCGTATCAGGTATCTCATCATCAAAAACCCCTGCCATAACCTTCCAGAAACGGTTCTGCGGATGCCCGTAGAAAAACTGCTGTTCCCGTGATTTTACCGAAGGAAAGCTGCCCAGTATGAGAATTCTTGACCGCTTATCAAAAAACGGTGGTATCGGATGGATTATATGCTGTTTCATTTTTTTCTCCGATTTTGTCATGGGAACATCTCTACAGATCAAATATACTCATCTGCCTGTATTTCTCCGGAAGATCGTTCATGAACCCGAAGCATTCCTCAGGACTTGACATGATACCGTTTTCCTTGCATATCCTTTTGAATACTGCTGTCAGATTACGTGCGTTTGGGCTCGGAAGATCATATGAATTTCCGTACTGCTTAATATATCGCTCCTTCATTCCGGGAAAATGCTTATCAAGCGCCGCATAATAGTATTCCCTGTCCCCTTCCCTAAGAGTCAGTCCCATGCCGAAATCTATGATACCCTTTACTCCGACACGAACACATTCATTCAATATAGATGTGATGTTTTCTTCTGTATCGTTAATAAACGGCAGGACAGGCGTGATCCACACTATTGTCGGAATGCCTCTTTTGCGCATCTCCTCCAGTACTTCTATCCGACGTTTTGTATTACAGACATTCGGTTCCAATATCGCACACAGGTCATCATCATAGGTAGTAAGAGTCATCTGTACCACACATTTTGCAGATCGGTTTATTTCATCAAGCAGATCTATATCCTGAAGGATCAGATCCGACTTAGTCTGTATGGCTATACCGAAACCGTATTGTTTTATGATCTCAAGGCACCTTCTTGTAAGTCGAAGGTTCTCTTCACAGTGCATATATGGATCGGACATAGCCCCTGTTCCGATCATACACTTTCTTTTCCTTGATCTGAGTGCCTTTTCAAGCAGCTGCGGAGCGTTCTGCTTTACTTCTATATCCTCAAAAGGATGCTTAAACTGATAGCATTTACTTCTGCTGTCGCAGTAAATACATCCATGGGAACATCCTCTGTAAATATTCATTCCATAATGCCCACTGCTGCCCGTCAATATTCCTTTCGCATCCACAAAATGCATATAAAAACACTCCTGTTTTAGCAATAGTGATTATATTCTACCGTTCCATGTCCGCTTTTAGTGTATCATCAATGGGCTGTTTCTTCAAAACCTATCTTTACGTTGACAGATTCCTAATATTTCTTCCTTAACTTTATCGGCAGTTTTTTCATTCTTCAACACAACAATGTCCCGTAAACAGGAACCAGCTTAATAGAAATCATGAATTTCTGTTTCTTCAATGCCGTAAAACCCACATAAACACCGGCTTTCAGGCATAAAAAAGGAAGCTGATGATCAGCTTCCCAATCCAGCGCCACCAGGATTCGAACCTGGAAATGACGCCCTAAAGGACTAGCTTCGCGTCGGAGTCAGAGTCCTTATACGAAATTAATTCCGTATCGCTTATTTGCTGAACTCTGACTGCATGCAAAACTTACATTGACCTATGGATTGACCTATTATATTTCAAACTCATCCTTATTGCGGTTTGCACGGATATCAGCCGCCAACTCGTACTGAGTTCCAATATTTGTCACATCAAATTCTTTAACGCAATAGGCAATCCATTCATATTCTTCATACAAAGCATCTATCAAAAGATATATATCCTGAGAATTGATCTTTTGTTGTGAAACATACCCGGAACCCTGTTTATGATTGAAACCATGATGCCTAAAAAACATTCTCATATCATAATAGGCTTTGTGATAATCCTTAGACGGGTGATGCTCATTCAACAGTTTGGTATCAAGGTCAAAATTTATTGCCTTAAAATATAGTCTCTCCAATACTATGCACTCACCTTAACTCTGCTGCCATCATAGTGAAGTAGATCTTCCACACTGAAATCCTCCGGATCGTCAACATCATCACTATTACACAATAACCAAGTAGAAACATTTTCAGAAAACCACTCCTGCTTTCTTAATCCATTATAGATGCGGCCAAACTTCGCAAAATCCCTCGGATCACAACTTCCCTTATATTCCAAATTTCCATCAACATCTTCTCTGCTATATCCGTATCCTGCGAAAATTCGATCGAGACCGGCATATACACGTTCAAGAGTATATTTCTTTTCTATTTCAATTTTATTATCATTCATTCTTATTATCATCTTTATCATAATCGTTCTTCTCGCTTTCTGAAAAAACCGACGTAATCCGCCTCTAGAAGAGCCATGTTGGTTCTATTAACACTAATATTATCTTATAAACTATCTTATGGTCAATATCTGTGGGCAAAATCACAAATTCGTGATATCAATCCACACAGTTTACTTCCGGTGTCCGTAAATTTTGAATTGTTACACCACTATAGTTTATTAATTTATTGTTCTCTTTATAATGACCCTTTCTGTGCTTCAATGATCATTGAAATTTCTGAAAGGTTTCCACCTAATGGCATTTCCAAGACATCACACTTATAGGCTTTGCCTACTTTTCCTGACCATATTCCGCCAAATGCTATCGATGTCTTTTTATCATCCCATTCGGCATATCTAACCACACCTTTTCGGTTTTTTAGGTATGCAGCAAACTTGCTACATCCAATGGAGTGTTCATTTGCTTGAACAACTCCACCTGCTTTTTAAGACAATTACATACAGTCCATTGCCCATGACGCTTATGGGCTTTGACCATCCGT
>JAEEGL010276931.1_pt1 | contig 16029 bp, 27 predicted proteins | sample 9134231 | NCBI WGS metagenome assembly JAEEGL01 (sample SAMN16246548, study PRJNA631951) | gut metagenome | biome: gut microbiome; feature: rumen; material: fiber-attached | host: Bos | place: Iran: Karaj | collected 2018-10 | reverse complement strand
TTATCATTATTTAAACACATATAAAATGTGGATATTAAATCCAGAATTTGATGAAAAGAAGTACATTTATCCAGAACACGGTGATGAGATGGAATTCTTAGACATATTAAATCAAACAGACATTGTTGCTAAACTAGAAGTAGTGGAAGATTACAAGGACTTGTCGTTTAATACTATAGAAGAATTAGAAGAATTGAATAAGGAGTAACTTATGAGAGACGATTTTGCAGTATTTATACTATCTCACGGTCGAGCTGATAATGTAAAAACCATAGAAACTTTATTAGAAGAAGGTTATACTGGGAAGTGGTATATTATTATCGATAATGAAGACGATCAAGCCGATCAGTATTATAAAAATTTCGGTGAAGATCATATAGTAATGTTCGATAAGTATAAGAAGTCGTTAGAGATCGACACCTGCGATATTCCGAGAAAGCGAAATGCCGTACTTTACGCAAGAGAATATTGTTTTGATCTAGCTCATAAGCTAGGTATCAGATTTTTCCTTGAACTTGATGATGACTATTCATTCTTTGTATATAGATATGAAGCTGGTAAGAAGCTTAAGACATTGTATGTTACAAAGATGGATGATGTAATAGATGCTTATTTGAAGTACTTCGAAAGTACTCCGATAACTTGTTTGGCATTTGCACAAGCAGGAGATTTTATTGGGGGTACTGGATCTAATGTCTGGAAAGCTAAGACGAAGCGTAAAGTAATGAATTGTTTCTTCTGCGATACTCAGAAAGAATTTCATTTCTTCGGTCGAATGAACGACGACGTGAATTTATATACTGCTGGAGGTACTAGAGGTGAATTATATTTAACAACCCGTGATATATCTGTAAATCAGGCAGGTACTCAGGCAGCTTCTGGCGGATTAACTGACATGTATATTGAGTACGGAACTTATGTAAAATCATTTTTCAGTGTAATGGTAGCACCGAGTTGTGTAAAAATAGGTATTATGGGATCTAGCCACAAGCGCGTACATCACTTAATTACATGGGAAAATTGCACACCTAAAATTTTAAGTGACAGGTTTAAGAAGAAGTAATTAAGAAGCCGAATTATATACTATAAGCATTAATCCCTGATAGTCGTTATGATTATCAGGGAATATTTTATATGAGAACCTTTATTAAAATAAATTATCCGACATTGGAGGCTTAGTATGGAAGGTAGATGGAATAATTGTAATATACACGGACGCCATTTAGCTACTATTATAAATAGCTGTTTTCGTCCAGATGTTGATATTTGTGTATTTAGAGATAGTGAAGACGGAGATATTTATCGTGGCAACGCAGCAAATTTACCTAGTTTGGAGAACTATAGAGTGATTGATATACAGTATGATTTTTATTTAGATATATTCTTTATAGAAGTTAAATAATATAAAGGACAACCTTCATTTAAATTAAATTTATAGAGGAGTTTAGAGTATGAAAAGAACATTTACAAAATACCCCCAGAATTATATAAAAGCTGCATCTAGTAGAACTCCCGCTATTTGCAAATGGGTTAAACAGCAAATTCAGTCCGGTGTTCCAATTGAATTACCGATTAGATTAGAAATAGTTGACACTGGATGGTCTAATGGTACTAAAGGTGCAAATTATATTAGAGTATTCATTAATGGTAAACACGTTACCCCTGAAATTGCTAAAACAGTAGATTTGCCTATATCTAAAGCACGATATACATATGACTGTTTAGCATATCCATATCGTAAAGATTATGCTCCTTTAGTAAAAAGTGTATATGACGCAGCTGAATCAGCAGGTTATCCTGATATGTTTGATTTAGAATATGATGTTACATATAAACCATTTACACCGCGTTAAGGAGCCATTTAGAATAGTAGAATTATGATACAAGACAATATTTTTACAACAATATAAAGGAGATATGAAGATTATGGACAATTTAACAAAAGATATCGTTGATGGTCTTAAATATGCTATTATGGAGAATAGTTATATTAAAGCCGGTGATGATGAAACTGTTTTACTTCCTGATGTAGTAGAAGTGTATATGGTAAATTCTACTGCTATCGGTATAACTTGTGTAGACGGTCTTTCTTATAGAAATTATGTAATTAAGATAACCGAAGTATAATGCTACAAGACAGTATATTTACAACAGTAATCCAGTCTAGCAAACTCTCTGAAATTCCTTTGCATACAGTAATCTACAACGCAAAGGATTTCAGTGATATTGTTTGCGTTAAACTTCCTCCAGAAATGCCGAGAGATATGGAGCTTACAGAGATCTATAATCTCGACTCCCAGGAAGATTTAGATTTTGCTGATCAAGTTACAAGAGACGAAAATAGGCCTTGGATTGATATTAGTAGTTCTATTTTAGATACTACTGCAGGTCAGCACACATATCGTATGACATTCCAGAAGCCAGAATGCAAGTTAAAAGCTGCTTGCTGGTTTAGTTATATAATTCAAGATAATCACCCAGAAACACCGTATATCTACATGAACAGAGAAGAAGATAGCGGAGATTCTAGTAGCTCTGAGGTGTAAGCTAAATCGTTATAATATATGGGTTATGTACTACATATAAGTTGAGGCTGTGTAAAATGAAGATTTTATTATCATCTTATTCATCATCTTCCGCATTTCTTCTTGGGCGAGATGGTTCTACTGTTTCTGTAGATTGTCACCCTATTATCCCAGAAGAATCTGATGTAGCCATAACTTATATTTTGTATTATGGGGGCGAAGAGTATCGTAAATTAGCTGAGGCATATCAGAATAAGCCTACTACGCAGCTGTATGATACCTTAATTTCTTATTATGAAAACCATTGGTGCAAGGTTCGTGACTGGGGTGATCTGGAGCAAACAGATCTTTCTTTTCGAATTACATCTACAGATCAGTTTAACTGGTACAGAGTTATTGAAGATTTTTTGTTAAGCCGGCATTGGAAGAGCAATACTCGTGTAACTGTTGAGAGAGTTCATCCTATACATAAGGTTTACTGGGATAATATTACTTATGCCGAAGCGGTAGATCCTGCCAATGAGGCTATTTTGGCTACGAGGTTAATTAATCGTAGATAACTGATTATTCTGAAGGCGATAAAGAGAATAATATCTTTTAACCTTTATTTTTTAATAAAAATAGGCTGAGGGTATATATGTATGAAAAGATACATCAAATCTTCTAAAGTAGTTGATGATTTTCGTGCTAAAACCGACAAGTTGTTTAATAGTTGGGATAATTATACGCCTCGGGATATTGAAAATATTGCGCGTAATGAGATTAGACATATTGTATATGAAATCGAATATTTAAGTTCTTCAGAATTTAACATCGTCGATGTCATATTAGCCGGTAGCAGGAGCCGTGGGTTAGAGCGTAAAAGATCGGATATAGACATAGTTGTAGAATATACAGGCTCAATGCGAGAAGATGATGCATTTGATATGTTTGCTAGAAGGCGTATCTATATTGGTGGTCATCGCGTAGATGTTAATCCCATTAGAGCTGAAGATACTGGAACATTAGACACATATTTACCAAGAGCAGAAAAATACTTGGAAGATAAAGCACGAGGTATGCAGAAATGAAAAGATATATCAAATCTACAGGATATAAAAGCGGAGATAGATACTATGGCGGACTTCCCGCGGAGCCTTCAGATATAGAATACGGCAGAGCAACGAGTTCTGCTAAAAATGGCTTCGATAAATTTTTATCTGATAATCAAGTAGCGGTAGAAGATATAGAACCTTCTGGTAATAACGCTAAATATCAATCTTATACTTGGATGACGCCAGATGGTATTGATATAGAAATAATTTACTACAATAGATTTTCAGGCGGAAGTCAAATATCCAGCATGTTTGTAGATGGTCGTAAAGTCGATATCTATAATTCTAAATATGATGGTTGGAAAACCCTAAAAGACGCTAGTTTAATGAATGTCATTTCCGCGTTTAATTCCAATAACGGTAAATTATCTTTAGTATTTTATAATTAAGAGGTGAAGCTTACATGGCTAGCTCAGAAGAAGTAATTAAGAAATTAATTTTAGATTATGTTTCTGATAAGCATTTTGTTCACAATAATACTATTCAAGTTTATTGGGATTATAGAGATCGTATTGAAGATTCTGAGTCATTAAACGAAATTTGTAATGTTGGTATTGAACATTTTGCAGATACCTTTGATGAAGCTATGTACGAGTTTATGTATCGTAATGACTGGGATTTAGATCAATGGAATTATATCTTCCAAGATTTAGATTTCAATGATTGCGTAGAAACTGCTTTCGAGAATGGTGATATTACTGAAGAAGATTATAACTACTATGAATCTTTAGATTTTTCTGACATTCGGGATATTGTTCAAGAAAATATAAGTTTAGATATGGATCCTAATCATTATAATTGTGATGTTACTATAACTTTATTATTTGATGGACATTATTCTGAGAATTATTTAGATAGTTTAATTTCAGATTCAGAAGATCATGAAGACTTCTATATGTTTGATGAAGAAGGTGGATTACTCCCTACTGGCAGTGACGGTTATTACTATGTAATAATTCAAGCAGATGCATATAAATTCTATGAGATTTATAAGCAATTTAAAACCGATGGTAAATCATTAACTGGTGAAATTGTACTTACTAATTGTGATATTGCCATAGGCGAAGATGATGACATTGTAGCCGATGATAAAACTGTAGTTCTTAATAAGAAAATGATAAGAGAATTAGATGATATGTCTGCGGAGATTACTTAACTATGAAAGTATATATACGTGCGGCGGTTTCTATAGATAATTTAAAAAATCAGTTTAAAGATTTCTTAGATAAGCATTACTACGATGATGATGCTCTAGATTTACTTCTCTCGGTAGATCCTACATATACTTCTAATTCCGGCTATGGCGGAAAGTATGCAGTATGGCTATTAAATCAGGCTAAAAAGGGTAATTATACGCGTAGTGATATGAATAATGTCCGCGATGCTTTGAAATTATTTATTAGAAAACCCGATAAGTTCAAGTATCAGGATCTTGGGAGATATAAAACCATAGACGAATTTATTCAGGACTCTCATACTGTCGGAAATATGCCTCTTACAGAACAAGAAAAGAAAAAGCAGCTCAAAAAAGATGCACATAATGCTGATGATGTAGAAGATAAAAAGCTGCTGGCTACAGACGGTAGTTGGGAGCTATGGACACCTCTTTCTTATCCCGGTTCTATCTCTCTTGCTCGTGAAGGCGGAGTAAAGGCAGAATGGTGCACAGCATACGAAGGTGATGATTCTTACTATCAGGACTATACGAGCCAAGGTCCTTTATTTATATTTATTAATAAAAATAATCCCTCCGAAAAGTATCAGACACACTTCGAAACTGAAAGCTGGTTCTTTAATATAAATGATAATGATCTAGGTAGAAGTGCGTTGATTAAATTCTTATTTAAACACCGTAATTTTTTAGATCCTCTGGGCATAACTATTACACCTTTTAAGGGAATAATTCAGAGCGGGAAGTTGTATAGTACAAATAAAATAGAAATTACTAGTACCGGAGTTTCTTTTGTAATTCGTGACGAAGTTTTACATGATTACACCGAAGATATTTATATAGAGGTGCCCGATAACATTACAAAATTAATTCCTTATGCATTTGAAGGGTGTGATAAAGTTACTGGAATAGATCTTAGTAATATAAGATCTATAGATTCTTACGCATTTGAAGGCTGCGATAGTCTAAGAACATTAGATTTATCTAATGTAAAGGCTGTGACCAGTCATACTTTTTCTGGTAGCAGGTTAACGGAGTTAGTATTATCCGATCTCCTTATTACTTATTATGCTACTACGCTTAAATACCCTGAAGATCTCAAAACGATTAAGTTACCCGATGTTGTATCAGTAAGCCTATATTTTCTTAGTGCATTGCCTAAATCATTAAATGACTTATACATATATTCAGACGATGTTAAGGTCGGTTTTTCCCTCAGTGCTAAAAGTAATAATAGATTTACTTTGCATCTAACAAATTCCGCATCAGCAAAAACTTTCGCAGAGAAAGTGTCAGAATGTTTCCCGAACGTTAAAATAGTATATGATCTATAGATAAACCTTTATTTTGTTTATATTTATGCTATGAGGAGAATGTGATGAAATTATCTAGAATATATAGTTCTAAGTTATACATTACGAGTACTCGCAAAGATCGAATTAAAGCGGCTATTAATGATCCGTTTAATGTCGAATTAGTCCAGCAAATATCTGATTACTTAGATAGTGATTCTAAAAAGTTACTAAAAACTGCGGTTGAAGAAGAAGATGCTCAGGCTAAAGAACTTGAGGAAAAATCCGGGGGTAGCGAGTCTGGTTTACCAGGTGATGAACCTTTGGAAGATGAGCATAATGTATTTTCTCCTTCCTATTCTGGCTCCCACGGACCTATTGCTCCTCAGACAGATATGGGCGGTGAAATGGGAGAAGGTAGTCCTGAAGAATTTGGTGGAGAACCCGGTGATGAACCAAGTGACACACCGGAAGCACCTGCACCTGATACAGATGTAGAAGAATCTACTCAAATTCCTATTGAAGGCTCTTCCAAGATTGAAGATATAATTAGTGATCTAATTAATGATCTTCCTGTGATAAAGGGAACACTCAACGGCAGAGCAGATACCGCCGGAGTTATTCGTCTAAATGTAGATGACGATGAACTTTGGATATATTACGGTGACGAAGTTAATTTGAGTGATATCATGGTAGATGTAATTGAAGCTCTTAATGGAGCTAATTATAACTATCTCACCTTTAACAGATTAGCTCGAAGCAATAATGCAATCGTTTTTGATATTACAGGGAATACGAGTGAGCCTATAAAGTCTGAAGATAAAAAGGAGAAATAATTATGATAAAACGCAATGTTAAGTTTGAGTCAGATATGAGATATGCTATATATGATGCTATTAGCAAGGTATGTTTTAAATGGAATAATCCTGACCTTTCTGAAGAACAAATAACTGCGGCAGTAGATCGCGCGGTAGATTGGTGGAGTAATCATTTCTTTGAAGAATACGATGAGGAATAATTATTAAGGAGATATTTATATGTCTAAGTTAACTGCATTATTTGAAGACTATAATGATGTTGAGCTTATAGATTTTTGTATTTCACGACTCTATACAAGACGCTGTAACTGGGATTACTGTACAACTGTAGATGATTCTACTGGCGACATATATACAGATGAATGTGCAAAAAGATTTAATGACCTTATTACGTGGTTTTGTGAATTTTATGATACAGACGAAGATAGTCTCCGTGACGGGATTTATCCGGAACCTCAACCAGACAGCTATACCAGTGGTTATACAACAGAAAATGGTACATTAATTTTAGTTCAAAATCATTATTTGTAATATATTATGGTATAATGAAAAAGTTACTTAGTTCAGAATTAATCAGATATAATGCTAATACGCGAGGAACTCGTACTGGAGATTGCACCGCAAGGGCAATCTCTTTAGCATTTGGTATTGATTATCATAAAGCTAGGAAAGCACTTAATGACTCCGCAAAGGCTCATAATTTAGCAAATAAGCGACCTTTTTGGGAGTATAATTCTCACTCTAATTGTATCGAAGTAATTAAGCAGTTAGGTGGCGGAAATTTAAATGAGAATAAAGATCGGACGCCCGTAGGTTCATTCGCTGATAATCACCCTTCCGGTACATATATTATTTGGTGTAGTAGAGATGGCATTTCTCATGCTGGAAACCATCTTGTAACTATTATTGATGGGAAGGTATATGATAGTTGGGATAGTCGTAACTATAAAGTCAAAGGTTATTGGACAATAAAAGCTGGTCTATCTTCTAAGGATATATCTACTGACTTACCTAAAGCCATTAAAACTTTCTTCGATAGTAAAAATACTGAAGACTGGAATCATTATATAGTTAGTGTATTTGATAACATTGTTCAAAAGAATCGTAGATTGAAGAAATTAAATGAAAAATATAATACTGATATTAATTTATCTATTAATTGGAGACGTGTAAAATACGGTTCTTATAATTTTAGCTTGGATTATTCTATTACAATATCTATTTCGGCATACGATATGTCTGAGACATTTTCTAGTAAGATAGGCATTACATTTAAGCCCACACTTCAACCTGATGAGATAGAAGAATATTTTAATGCCACATTTGCGGGTAAAATGCATCCCTTTATAAATAATATGTCTATTAAGGCTGAGGACATGTTAGCTAGTCGCGAATTGCTTTCAAATGCTCATCGTAATACAGAACGATTAACTTTTTGGAACGCAGCTGAGCGTAAGTCATTTAATTCGTTGCCTTATTGGGCTCGTCAGTTAGCCATTTATTTTTATATTCAGCCAGGTGATTATTCTGATAGAATTGAGTTACGTATGTATAGACTACCGAACGACCCTGATTACAAGCCAGATATAGACGATGATGGTGTTATGCATATAGGGAGTAGCGCAGATAAATTTACTCTTTGTGCACCTAATATGGATAATTTACGTGCAGGATTAGAATATTATAAGCGAACCGGAGATTCAGAAGGCGCCTACGATGTTGCAATGGACTATTAACTAATATTTTATGTCATCTAAAATTAAAAAAGTATTTGGGATAATTTCTTATTTCCCTGATAATGATAATATATTTCACAAAGAAGCTCGGAAAGCACGCATAAAGCGCTGTTCCGAGCTTTTATTTAAATTAGAAGAACTATGGCCGGATATAGATATAATAATCATTGCTCAAAATTGGCAGGATTATTCACAACCTCATATAAAGAATAGAATAATAAGATATGATTACGATAAGTTAGGCATACTTGGAGCGAGAAGAATGCTTCGAGAAAAGTTTTTAGAATCTGACTATGAATATTTAATTATGCTTGACGATGACGCAATGATAGCTACTGATGATCCTCAAGCATATATAAATGAAATCGATAACCACCCTGACGGCGTAGGTGTAATTAGAACTACTCAGTGCCCATTAATTTTATGTGCAATATCTAAATCGATATATAGTAATATAGATATGCCAAATATAGACGTAGAAAAAGGCGAAGGTTTTGAGGACGATTTATTTGTAGCAATGTGCTTTAATAAATTCCCAGATAAGGCTTATAAATTTTCTGAAGGTATAATTGATGAGACTTCTTTTGGTTATATAGGCTTTGGAGAATGTCCCTCCACTTGGTCAAAAGAACGTAAATATGACTGGGGATATATGCGTAGTTTTACACGAGCTAAAATAAAATCATTACAGGAGTCAAAAGAATATACAGACGCTGATTTTAAACCATGCGTAGATGCGGTTATTCCTTATGTAAATAGCTCGGACGAATTGTGGTTAAATGACTTTACTAATATAACGGGTTATTATAACTATACCGGCGTTAGATTTAGATCATGGGGCACTCTTAAATATCTAATACGTGGCATATCGGAGTATATGCCTTTTGTAAAGAGGGTAATTCTTATACTTGCTCGTGAAAGTCAGCTGCCAGCTTGGGTTAATCAAGAAAATGTTAAAGTAATATATCATAGAGATTTTATCCCGATACAGTTTTTGCCGACATTTAACAGCTGCACGATAGAATCTTTCTTATACAGAATTCCAGACATATCAGAAAAGTTTATCTATTTTAATGATGACTTATATCCAGTAGGACTAATGGGTTTAAGTGATTTCTTTGATGGAAATGTTCCTAAAATTCAGTTTAATATGGATATAAATTTAGAACGAAGTAATATATACAAACGTCAATGTCGTTCAAGTATGGATATGATTGCAGATGCTTTAGGTGTTGAAAGATACCAAGAAGGTTTGATATTTAAACCTGAGCATTCTATAATTCCTATGCTTAAATCTACATTAGATAAAGTAGGCGAGCTTTGTAACGATAAGTTGCCTAAAACTATAACAAATTTGAGAAAGAAGCAAAATATAAATCAATACATATATTCTTATTATCACTATTTCACTAATGACTATATTTCGTCTATGCATCGATTTATGTATATTGAGATAAAGAATGATTTAACATACTTCAGACCCGCTATATTAAATGACGATTTTCAAGTAATCTGTATAAATGACTCCGATAAAATAGAAGATTACGAAAAAACGCAACAAGAATTAATAGCTATATTTGAGGAGAAATTCCCTAATAAATGTAAATTTGAGATTTAACCTTCCATTATAGTATGGAATGATATTTTTGAGGTTATAATATGGACAATCTACCTGTAAAAGAAGAACTAGATTTTCAGTATTTGCTCCAACTTCTTCCGCCGCTGGAAAATGAGCCTGAATTTGCAGCATTACCGGAATTATTCAGTATTATCGGGGCTAAAACACTTATCAAGCTCTGTAAATATGCCGGCGGTGAAACTATAAAAATCCCTACAATAGAACAGCTATCTAGAGACATAGATGCTCTTCAATGGTACTATGACGTTTTTATCAGCAAGAAGAAGTTAGTTAGTGAAATACCGACAAATCTACATCCGTTGGTTATGAAAATTCAGGAGATCTATAGATAATATGAAATTATATATTTCAGCTTCTAAGCAATATGATATAGAAAACACCCCTTATTCCATAGTTGACTACGGATCTCATGCTGATGTGGTACATACCGATTCTTTAGATGTAGTCGAAAGTTTTGAAAATTATAGAAAAGCCTATGACTGGATTATAGAACAAGATAAGCCGCGTAAGCCAGCTACTAAATCTAGTCAGCCCAGCACAAAAGAATCCGATGAGCCAGTTTATGTCATATATGCTAAAGGTACTAAGAAAGGCGTACAGGCCCTGTATAGACGGCATGCAGGGCCAGCAAGGTATTGTAATGGCGCAGATGCCGAAAAATTTAAAAAGTCTGAGTTATCTAGATATATGACTACTGGCGGGAAGCACGAATGGGTAGCTGAAGAAGTTTCCTATTGATTTTCAAGTATAATCGTTATTTTATGTAGGAATAGCAAAACCTTTAATAGTAGTATATTAATAGATAATTAAAGGAGTTTATATTATGTACACTGTATATGAATTTGTAGATGAATTCTTCCTTGATTCTACAAATCAACCTATGACAATTTATGATCGTGCAGTAGATGATTATGTATGGGAAGGTAATGCTATCTGGGAAATTCCAGAAAATTATCGTAACTGCGAGATGCTAGGCATGGCTGGCTTAGATAATGGCATAGTAGAAATGAGTATAGATACAAACGAATATTAATAAAAGAGATATATTTTATGAAAATCTATATTAGATGTACAAATACTTCAAACCCTTCGACTCAATTGTGTTTTCATTGCACAGATTCTGAGGAGCATGCGAATAGCATAGTTACTAATAGTTTTGATACTTCTCTAGATGAATGCTGTGTAACCACAAGTTTATATAATGCTTTGGGTTATGGTGGATTCTGTGTCGTCTGTGATTTATCAGACATTCTTAAGCTGAATTTAAGTCCATTTGTCGGTAACGATAGAACTGCATATCCTGAAAATTGTCAAGGTGCTTGGCAAAAAGTGAATTTTGATTTTGGAACAGAGTATTTTATATGGGATATGGCCGCATTGGCTTCTATAAAATGGCAACGTTACCCCTCTGGAGATAGAAGCATATTTGATAAGGATTTAATACACAGAGTTGCTATATTAGCTTATGAAGATATCTTTATCGGTCAGTTTAATCCTGAGATAGTTAAAAATACATTTAATTTAGTTTCTAAAGTAGTTTCTAACTCCGGTACTAAATTTACTGAAGAACAAAAACAAGAGTTTTATAATATAATTCAGGAGTTATGCGGAGGAGATTCTAAGTGGATTTCTAAATTTGGTGTATCTCCAAGTATTGATATTTGGGGTAAATGGTTGGATTAAACCTAATATATAAATATTAAAATAATAAAGGAGATAAAATTTATGAAGAAGTACATTCGTTCAGCAAACAAGTTTACGAATAAAGCTACACAGCTCGTTTCTAAGGCATATACTGAAGAAGGTATTGCAAAGAGAGCTGCTGAAGGTTCTCACAAGGGAGAATCTATGGCTCAGATCTTTCAGAATATCATGAACGATCCGGATATCTCATTTGGTGAAGTAGATAAGGAAGGCAATCAGGATATTCTTTATAAGGGAAAGAACATTGGCTGGATTAACTTCCGCAGAAAGATGGGCTGGATCGATGATAAGCCTTATCAGAAGCTTCAGAAGTATGTAGAACCCGAGGAAGAATTCGAAGAAGACTTTGACGAAGATACTTTTGACGAGGAAGAATATTAATGTCATATTGGAACGATGATAATCACGATTTAGATTATCAACTTGATAAATACGCTCAATACTATCCCGGTCGTTATAACTGGTTCGAAGAAGAGGATCAATTCGACGATGGCGAAATTATGGAGCAATTCGAAGCAATGCTTTATATGCTAGATGTCAAGCCTGAAGATTCTGATTTCTATGTTCCAGCATTAGATTATTATCAAGACATCGTAGATACTTACAATGCTTTAGGTCATTATTGGTATTGTAATCATCGTGATTACGAGCGTGAATATCCAGATGGTAGAACGCCAGAAGAATATATAGACGATTTATATGGCGTAGCACAAGAATTTAAATCGTATTTAGATGGTGTTATAAATAGCGCGCCTGAATTATCCAAGGACTTTAATTTTCAGCATATTCGTGATATCGCTAATGAACTCGCTAATCAGATAGCGCAAAAAATATTATTAAGATGAGGGTATATCAATGTTAGATTACGGAGCATACGCAGATATAGCATATTCAGTATATGATTCTCTTAATATTCCTGAGGATCAATATCTTCAGTTTAAGAATGATGACGATGTAATCAATTTTAGAGATTCATATTCTAGGGACGCAATTGCTAATCTCGTAGAGGCTGAATTAGCTAATTACGATACTTCTGAAAATCACCCCGCTGATATTAAAGATATACGAGCTAGTGCTATCGAAGAAGTAATGTATATGATCGGTGAAAATGAGGAAAAATATTACTACCATAAGCGTGATATTATGGATAATACATACGCTGATATAGTTACACTTCTTAGTAATTCTAATATTCCCGGAATAGCCGAAGTTAGTTCTGACTATGAACCAGCTGATCCTTCAGTAGGTATTTACGGCGAAGAGAGATCGATTAGCATAAAGCTTACTACCGGTGATTATATTTATTTTAATGTAGAATTTGATGATTAATGCATGAGAGCCAGGTGACTTATAATGAAGATAGAATCATCTAAAAAAGAAGTAATTACTTCTCAAGATATTCAGAATAGTTATATCAACCTATACTATTTTATGATGGATTATCTTTGGGACTTGAAAGTAGTAAAAGAGTTAGCCGAGTTGGAGATATCTATTTATAAAAGATTTCCAGATAAAGATGAGATGTCTAACTGTTTACATAAGTTACATTATGACATACAGAATACCTACAATGAGTTAGCAGACGACGGTGAGGGAGACTTCAAGAAATATTACGAAGCATTAGATAGTACTATTGAAAATTTCGATCCCAATTCTGGATATGAGATTTATACGGTAGCTCCTGTACTTGATCCTGAAGAGGTTTTGGATGAAACTGAATCAGAAGAAGTTGATATTGAGCCTGAGAAGAAAAAGATCGATATTAAGGATATAGATATAAAGCGCGGGGAGTCATAGAGCCCGTGTAAATTTATAATTTATATAAGCGAAGGCCAAGTCCTTCGCTTTAGTTTTGACAGTTAAAACCTTCTATATCAGTGAAGGAACATGATAATAAATATTAGGAGAACTTAAAATGCATTTCTCTTTTGAAACCACAGAAGCTGTAAAAAGCATTTGGGAGATCTGGGCACCGGTAGCAGTACAAACACTAGTTACCCTTGGTGCAATCTTTGGCGGAGCTGGTTTTTGGCAATATAAACAGGCCCAGTTACAGGCTAAGCGAGACGCTGAAAGTAAAGAAACTGGCATCGAAAGTAAAGTCAATACGATGACTGATGACATGAAAGAACTTAAATCTCAGTTCGGCGATATGGCAAAGGACATACAGGATCTAAAGAAAGATGTAGCTTTGCTCGAAAAAGCCAATACTGCAACAGTTAAATATCGAGAACTTAGAGATAAACAAGATAAAGAAGCCGCTATTATACAAAAAGCAATTATTAAATCTCTTACAGGTATCCTCCGCGAAAGATTATTAGAAAATTATAATAGATGTATAGAAAAGGGATTTTATACCAAAGAAGAACGGGAAGTTTATGGTGCAATGTATAAATGTTACACAGAAGATCCCTTCAATGGTAATGGTGTAATGCATCAACTTCAACCCGTAATGCAGGCACTCCCATGGACAGAAGCTACAGCCACACCTAAAAACCAGAAACCCTGATCGTTAATAAATATAGAGGATGTAGCTAATGCTGGAAACCATTAAATCTTACATTAAAGAATTACCAGATACAGATTTTGATACATATTATCAAACCTATATTTGTAATATTCAGGATTTTAATGTAGTTTCTGAAATAGATTCTATCGGATTAGATAATACATTACCTTTAGATAAATTGGTAGCTAAGTTACATAAAGAACTATTAAGTGGTAATATGAAATAAACTAACTTGGAGGAGTAAATATATGCAGATTAAGAAATCGAAGAGAAATGTAGTAGCGTCAAAATCTTTCGAAACTCTTGGCTTAGAACCGAGGCAGCGTACGAGTGCTGATGGTAAAACTTGGTGGGTTGCTTATGATACTGTGAATAACGAATATAGTACACTTACTCAGCTAGGGAAATATGCAACAAAAAGGGATTGTCAGTATGCTATTGATAAATATAAAGCTTATCTTTCAAAAACGTTAGGACGAAATTTTGCTAATTCTGACAATGTAGATGCTTGTGGAGCTATTAAGAATTCTACATCAACAGATAAAGCACTTAAGCATATCAAAGCAGCAATCGATATTTTAGCTACAGACGATAGTGAAGTAGCTAAGGACAGTATAGCTAATCTTGCTACTGTAATGTTTGATATTAAGGGCAGCACTGAGATTGGTAAGTAATATAGAGAGGAAGGTAATTTATGTACGTGGTAGCTTATTCAATAGATTTTGACTCAATCGATATCATTATGTGTAAAAATGATGATGAGCTCATCGAAGCCATCTATGATCTTATTCAAGATGAAGATTATGAGTTTGATGATATAGATGGCGCTTTTGATGCTCTCAAGGAGCTTATTGATAGTTCTGAAAACTTGGCTGTAACAGTAGCTAATTCTTCTGGCAAAATATTATTCCAGATGTAAATCAAGGCTTTTACACTTTTAGATAGTCTAAGAATTTCTAACCTTTATTATAGATACCAACGATAAGTTTGGTATCTATTTTTATTTATAGGAAAATTTTATGACAGAAAACGAACTCAAAACCGTTGGGGGAGAATCTGGAGATACTATTACAGATACCAACCTAGACGATAGTTTAGTAGATCCCCTTTTAAGAGAACAGAAAGAACAAGCAACTCAAATGCGAGATGCTCTTTTACAGTGTAAAAAGAACGATATAACCTCCGCTAAAGTTGCTTTACAAAATATCGCCGTACTTCAGGTTTATCATCAGGTAGCTAGAATTATCAGATACACCGAAGTAATGGATAGATTAGAAGATAAGCTTTATGCTTCGATTGATGCTAATCTTTCCAGTATGGATGAATTCGATCCTACTACTATGGTAATGTTAACTAAGATTCAGGCACAGTTGCAAGAATCAATGGTTAATTCACAAAAGTTACTCCAGCCCTATATGGATATTGACTTGGCTTCAATTGCTCCGCCGAAAGATATTGGTGCTGAGACATCGTTTGGTGCAGCAATTATCCCGAAAGAATCAAGAAATGCAATTAGAAATAGTGCTCAGGCACTTTTAACA
>JAEEGL016652107.1_pt1 | contig 16030 bp, 10 predicted proteins | sample 9134231 | NCBI WGS metagenome assembly JAEEGL01 (sample SAMN16246548, study PRJNA631951) | gut metagenome | biome: gut microbiome; feature: rumen; material: fiber-attached | host: Bos | place: Iran: Karaj | collected 2018-10 | reverse complement strand
CTTGCCCTTTCCGGTGTGGCCGGCAATGGCAATGTTTCTGATGTGGTTCGCATCGTACGCTTTCAAATGAAAAACCTCCTTGCACCGCTGCTGCGTCGGCGCGGCGCGTTTCTTCTTTTTTTTGCGGGATCGTTCCCGGTCGGCTTCCCGGTCGGCGCGGTCTCCCGTCTGTCCGCAAAGCTGTCAACGTATATTGTAACATATTCCAAAAGAAGATGCAAATAAATTTATCACTAATTTTCGGGGGCGTTTTTTGTTCACTGTGTATAGAATTCAGGGGTCAGGGAACAGGGAACAGGGGACGCGGGGAAGGCCGATGATAAAAAGAACCGGTCGGCCGCGAAGGGGACAAATCACAGCGTCGCCGTTTCGGCGGCCTGATCGTGCTCCGTTTCGGCAAGTCGCGCCCCGTGGCCGACTGGGGAGCACGTTCATCCACAGCAGCCCATGGGGCTGCCGTTACAAGGCCGGCGTAGCGTCGCGCTTCGCGCCCGGCCGATCCATGATCGGCACTGCGGGCGCTTTGTTTTGTATGGATTCCCCGGCGGGCGTCCCCTCTCCCCTGCCCGCAGCGTTCCCCGCGTACCACACAAAAAACAGAGCGGCGTCCGCAAACGTCGCTCTGTTGATTAATCGGTTTATTTTGCTTTTGCCAGCTTCACCTTCAGCGGCGCGGAATAGGCGCTGTAGGCGTTCTTTTTCTGGTTGTTCGTGGTCATCGCACGCACCTTGAAGAAATAGGTGCCCGGCTCGAGCGTCGTGATTGTGCAGGCCGGCTTCTTGACGACCGCCAGCTTCTTGTAGCCGCCGTCCTTTTCGGTGGAACAGAAGACCACATACTTCTTGGCGCCCTTCACGACGTCGCAGGTGAGCTTAATCGTGCCCTTGGCGCTGTTGGTCTTGGCCTCGAGTCCCTTCGGCGTGCCGAGCACGATGCTGAACTTCAGCTTCTTGCTGCCGCTGTAGCGGCCGATCAGCGTCACCTTCACGGTATAGGTGCCGGCCTGCTTGCGGCCGGAGGCGTAGGTCACCTTGTAATCGGTATCCTTCTTCAGCTTGTTGCCCTTGACATCCTTGACGATGACGGTCGGCTTCTTGGCCTTGCCGTCATAGATGAACTTGGTCTTGCTGAGCTGGAACGACTTGACGCGCTTGACGGTGATCGGCTTGCGTTCCGCCCCGCAGACCGCGCACATGCCGGTCACAAGACCGTCGCGCTTCGTGGTCGCCTTGGTGATCTTGTCCTGATAGCTGTGAGGCAGCTTGGGGATGGTGGTGATGTCGTTCTTTTTGTCGCAGCGGGTGCAGTGGTGCGATTTGTAGCCCTTGGAGGTGCAGGTCGCTTCGGTATCAATCGTCCATTCCTTGCTCCAGTCGTGACCCTGCGGGGGAAGCTGCTCGCGCTCAAAGGTTTCGCCGCAGTTGGCGCAGACCTTATAGCGCTCGCCGCCGTTTTCACAGGTGAAGTTCTCTTCATAAACCCAGTCGCCGAGATTGTGGCCGGTAGCCGGCACCACGATGGTTTCGGAAAGGTTGCATTCGGTGCAGTATTTCTTGGTCAGACCGTTTGCGGTGCAGGTGACCCGATTGACCACCTCGGTCGTGAAGTTGTGTCCCTTGGCGGCCACTTCCTGCGACACCGATTCCTCATAGCCGCAGACCTTGCACTTCTTGCCTTCGGTGCGGCCCTTTTCGGTGCAGGTCGGCGCGATGGCCGGGGTGATTTCCCAGTCGTGGTCGGCCTTCGGGGTGGCGGTCTGCTCGATGAAGACCTTTTTGCAGCGTTCGCAGTGACGGCCGGCGGTCTTGCCTTCCTTCTGACAGGTGGCGGGGACTGCGGGATCGTCCACGAGCTTGTGGCCGAGCGCCTCGACAATGTTGTCGTCTTTCAAATCGCCGCACTTTTTGCATTTATAGGTCGTCTTGCCGGCGTTTTCACAGTCGGCCTTGGTCTCGCTGATCTTTTCATACGAGTGACCTGTCGGCGCAACGGAGGCGCAGCCCTCCACCTTGCCGCAGTTTTTGCATTTCTTGCCCGCTTCGGCGCCTGCCGTGGTGCAGGTCGGGTTCACGGCCGCAACGTTCTCCCACTGATGCTCGGCCGCATAATAGAGCTCATACTCCATCGCGTCGCAGCCCGTGCGGGTGCAGTGGCGCTGCTTTTCGCCCTGCTCATTGCAGGACTTGGATTCCTTGACAACCGTCCAGGCACCCCATTCATGGCCGAGGGCGTTGGTTTCCGTCGGCGCAACCAAGATGGCGCCGCAGCCCGGACGGGAACACTTCTTGCCTTCGGTCTTGCCCTTCTCGGTGCAGGTGGCTGCAACGGCGGGAATGACCTCTTCCAAGTGGCCGAGGGCACCGTAGTTGCCCGCCTCATACTTCACATAGCCACAGCCGGGAACCGTACATGTCCAGCCTTTGCCGTGGCCGGCCGTGGTGCAGGTCGGCTGAACTTCCGCAACGTCCGGTTCTGCATTGTAATGGTGTGTATGGACGCCGGGATCCGCGGGCGTTTCGCCGCCGGAGCCGGAACCGCTGCCGGGATCGGCGGGCGTCTCTGAACCCGTGCCGGCGCCTTCGCCGGTCTGGGTGTTGCCTTCGGCGGGCGGTGTGGTGTCGCCGTCGCCGGCAAACACGGCAAACTGCGCCACGCTCAGCACCATCAGGATCGCCATCAGCGCCGCGAGGCTCTTTTTCAAAAGGTTGTTCATAACGAATCTCCTTCCTGTTTTTGTTCTGCCTCTATCATAAGCGATGAATTTGACAAAAACAATGAATGATTTTTAAATTTTTCTTTCGGTTTTCTTAACCCTCTGTTTCCAGCAGGAACGAGAACTTGTAATCCGTGCCCTTGTGCATGATGTAGGGGTCGCGGAGCGTGGCGCTGCCGGGCATGTCGCCGCCGACGCCGCGCTGGGTCAGATCCACACAAACCTCCGTCAGATCCATGTGGCCGAAGCTGTGAATATGGGTCGCCTTGTCCAGCGCGTCGATCGTGTAATGGAAGCAGTTGAACGCGAAGGGCGTCTCCCCTGTCGCCGTCAGGCGCAGCTTTCTGCCGTCGGCCGCGGCGATTGTCAGCTCCCGCACGTCGGTGCGGTGGCCGTTTTCCTGCGGCCGCATGTAGTGGTGCTCCAGCTCGCTGACGGTCATGGCATAGCGGCCGATGCGGGCGCCGGTCTTGCGGTCGCAGTAGTTCTCCTGCGGGCCGCGGCCGTACCAGCGCACGCGGTCAAACGCGCGGGGCAGATCGAACTTGAGGCCGAAGCGCAGCATATCGCGGGTGGCTGTGCCCTCATGGGTGATTTCAATCGCGCCGTTCGTAAAGATACGGTAGATCACTTTGGCGTTTTTGAGGCCGGAGACCGTAACCGCGGTTTCAATCAGCGCCCCATGACTGAACTGATGGATAAAGGTCGCCCTGCTGCGGGCGTTGTCCGTTGCGCGCTTCCAGGCATAATGGGGCGACGCAAACTGCAGCGGCGGCGCAAAGTTGAAATAGTCGATGTCGTTGTCGGTCAGCGCACGGTAATAGTTCGGCTTGACGCCGGACAGCAGATACTCTGTGTCGCCCTTCTTGAGCGACGTGAGCTGGCCGTTTTCAAAGCGATAGGCGAACCCGTCGCCGGTCACGGTGCAGTCCTTTTCGGTGCCCGTGATCGTGACCTTGCCGTCGTTTTGCGGCGCCGGTTTTGCGGCCGCTTCGCGCAACAGGAACTGGTCGAAGGTCTGTTCAAAGCCGGCTTCGCTGTAGCGGGTCGCCGCTTTGCGCAGGAAGGAGAAGGTCAGCAGCACCTCGCCCTTCGTCCCGGGCAGGTCGAGATGCAGCGTGAAATCGCGCTCCGACAGCGGAGAAAGATCGGCATAGTCCGCTTCGGACACCTTGCCGCGCAGAATCTCCTTGCCGTCCTCGGTCACGACCCAGCAAAGCTCGAACGCCGAAAGGTCGGAGAAGAGCTGCTTGTTTTTCACGGTGAACACGCCGGCGGCCAGATCCTTGGCCTCGATCTTCATTTCGGCATAGACCTTTTTCACCTCGTAATAGGACGGGTGCGGTTTACGGTCGGCGGCCACAATGCCGTTGGCGTTGAAATAGGTGTTGGAGCCGACGATGGCGGCGTAGTTATAGGGCGGCTTGAACCAGTTTTCCTTTTCGTTGTAATCGGAACCGTACAGCCATTGATCCGCGCCGTCGGCGTTCTTGTGGATCGCCTGATCGACGAAGTCCCAGATGAAGCCGCCCCAAAGGTTGTCGTATTTTTCAAAGGCGTCCATGTATTCCTGGAAGTTGCCCAGCGAGTTTTCCATCGCGTGGGCATACTCGCAGAAGAGCACCGGCTTGGTGTAGTCAGACGCCTTGATCGGCTTGTTGTCGGCGGCCAGCGCGTTGGCGATATTGTCGAACCATGTGGTTTCCAGCGGAATTTTGTTGCCGATTTTTTCCACCTGATCCTCGGTGGGGTACATACGCGAGATCACGTCGCTCTTGGTAAAGTCGAAGTCGCCCTCATAATGGAACGGACGGGTCCGGTCGAGCACCAGCGCGGCCTCTTTCATTTTCATGAAGTTGTCGCCGTCGCCCGCTTCGTTGCCGAGGCTCCACATGAAGATGCAGACATGGTTGCGGTCGCGCAGCACCATGCGCTCCATACGGTCGACCGCCGGCTTTGTCCAAAGCGGATTGCTGCCGGGCACGCCCTTGCGGCGCACACCGTGGGATTCCAGGTCGCATTCATCCATGACCCAGAAGCCGTATTCGTCGCAAAGATCATAGAACACGGGGTCGTTCGGGTAATGGCTGCAGCGGATCGCGTTGATGTTGGCGCGCTTCATCAGGTCGAAGTCCTGAATATAGCGTTCATACGGCACGGTCCAGCCGAAGTCGGGGTCGTAATCGTGGCGGTTTGTGCCGCGGATCAGCAGCGGCTGTCCGTTGACCAGAATACGCGTGCCGTCGATCTCGACCTGACGGAAGCCGATGCGCAGCGCCTTATAGGTGGTGACGCCTTCGCAGGTGAACGAGAACAGCAGCGTATAGAGATTCGGCTTTTCGCTTGACCAGAGCGCCGGCGCGTCAAAGCGCTTTTTGAACACGACCTTGTTTTCGCCGCTGCGGGTCAAAAGCTCGGTCGCGCCGATCACGGTGCGGTTCCCCTGCCCGATTACGGTCGCCTTGATCTCGAACAGCTTGCCCGCGTCGGCGTAATCGTTGATGAACAGCTCCGCCACCAGATCGGCGTCGGTGTAACCGTTCAAAAGCGTTGTCGTCACATAGCAGTCGCGCAAGGTCTGCTTCGGTTCGCTGTAAAGATAGACCTCGCGATAGATGCCCGACAAAAACCACATGTCCTGGTCTTCCAGATAGGTGCCGTCGGTATAGCGATAGACAATGGCGGTCAGCTGGTTCACGCCGGGACGCACAACCGCCGTCACGTCGAATTCATGCGGCGTGTTGGAGCCCTGTGAATAGCCGACGCGTCTGCCGTTGAGCCAAACCTCCAGGCCGGCCTTCACCGCGCCGAAGTGCAAAAACGTTTCACGGCCTTCCCAGCCGTCCGGCAGCGTAAATGTCGTACGGTGCGCGGCGACCTCCTGATCCTCGTGGTGGATGCAGGGAATCTTTTTCGGATTGACGTCAATGGCGTTCGGGAAGGAGTTTGCGTAGTACCAGGGCTTGGTATAATCCTTCTGGAACTGCCAGACGCCCGGCACGGTGATGTCCTCCCAGCCGGCGTCGTTGAAATCCTCGTTGGTCACGTCCACGGGCAGCTCGCACACGCCCTTTTGCCACAGGAATTTCCATGTACCGTTCAGCGAAAGCTTGAACGGCGTCTCTTTGCGGGCCACGGCCGCCTGCTCGCTCTCATAGGGCAGCAGAAGCGCGTGGCCGGGTTCCTTGTTTTCTCCGATGATTTTCGGGTTTTCCCAAATGTATTCCATGGTTCCCTTCCTTTCCAATTAAAACAGGGACAATCAGAAACGGACAAGCATTGCGATCATGACGGCAAGCGCCAGAAGGAAGGTGATGCAGTACCGCTCCAGAAAGGCGCCGATATAGCAGCCGACGAAGCCGGGCAGGAACAAAATCTTTTGCAGAATATTGCCCTCTCGATAGATCTTTTCCTTCATGTTCAGCGCGTCCTCCACCGAAGGATAGCTGTTGACATAGAGAGAAAACGCAAACCAATAGGCCACAATCTGCAGCACGGTGACGATGGGATTGTTCATACGGAACACAAACACGCCCAGCAGCGGCCCGAGGGCCAGCAGAAACGCCAGAATCGCGTTGAACAGCGCCGGCACAAAGCCGATGGCGAACGCGCCGCCCGCCTTCGGGCAAAGCTCATGCTCAATATGCGAGCAAAGCTCGTCGCGCCGCAGCAGTCGGGTGTCCTCCATCGGGATGCCGTGGATGCGGCAAATGATCTGCTCCCAAAGGCAGCGCACAAAGGCGCCCGGGAACGTCAGATAGCGAGTCAGAATATAAAGCTTCGTCATCAGAATTCACCTCCGTTATCCTGCAGCAGCTCCCGGAGCGTGATCTTGCCCTTCTGATATTGCTTAATCAGCTTGGACGGCTCCATGCCGGCCGTGGCAAAGATCTGCGCCATTTCGTCATAGCCCTCCTGATTGCCGGAAAGAACGCTGCAAAGCGCATAGAGATTGCACGAGGTCACGCTGTAGCCCGGCGTACCGGCCGAGGTGATGAAGCCCATATAGGCCTCCATCGCCTGCATGGCCTTTTCGGTGTCGCCCTTAAGCAGATACCCGATCGCATAGAGCTCCTGATAGGTCGGCACGGCGCGGCCGGTGGAGGAAAGATGCTGTTCCTCCTCCGCGGCAATTTCCAGAATTTTATCGGCGTCCGGTTCGTCGCGGAAGCGATAAAGATTCGCCATTGCCTGATAGGCGGCGGCCTCTTGCTTGTTGATGGCAAGGCAGGCGTCGGCATATTCCTTTGTCAGCGCTTCGTCGCCGAGCTTCGACGCAAGATCCGCCATCGTGGAAAGATACATCCACGGGTGTTTGTTTTCATCGAGCTTCTGCACGGTCTGCAGCTGTTCCAGCATCGCCTGGGGCTTTGCCTTCTGGAGATCCAGCAGCACATAGCGGTAGAATTCCACAAACGCGGCGTCATATTTCGGTGTGCCGTCCTCGTTCTGTTCCAGCAGCAGCGCCTGCAACTGTTCGTCGCGTTCCTTGTAGTCAATATCCGTTTCGCCGTAATACAGCACGTCCTGCATGATCTCGTTGATCGCCTTGGAGGTCTCCGAGAGCGCGGCGTAATCCTCGGTCATCGCCAGATACCGCTTGTTCCACGGCTTCGCCAGCGCCTTTTCTCCGAGATAGGTGGTCAAAAGCTGGTTTGCGTCGCCGAGATAACCCAGACGCACAAACGTGTCGGCCAGATGTTTGACGGCCGTGACGGAATAGGCGTCCTGAAAATCGGTCGGCCCGGCCAGCTCGGCGCCCTGTTTTTGCGACATATAGGACGCATAAAGGGCTGCGGCGTCGCTCAGCCCGTTGGCTTCATAGCTCGCCTCCGCCTCGATCAGACTGCTGTAATCCGCAATATACAGCGCGCAGAAATACAGCGATGCGGCGGCAAAGACAAAACAAAGAATCAGTGCCAGCACCGCGGGCAGACGCAGCGGCGCGGCCTTCATCACCGCGCGGCAGTCTTCGCAATAGGGATAGTCCTCCCCGCGCGAAAAATCGCGCCGCCGTTCGCCGCAGCAAACGCAGCGTTCTTCCTCCGGAATCTCCTCGGGCGCGGCCGATTCCTGCTTTATTTCGTCAAGCTCCTGAATCAGCGGTTCATTCCCGGTGTGATCCAGCTCCTGCTGCAGCAGATCGCGGATGCCCTCCAGCTCCTGCACCAGCGCGTCTTCCATTGTTTCCGGCGCGCCCTCTGCCTGTTCCGGTTCCGGCGTCGGCTCCGCCGCGGGTTCGTCTGCGGCCGGCGCCAAGGCCGGTTCCTCCGCTGCGGTCTCCGACAGCGGCTCCCCTGCCGGTTCACCGACAGACCCGAAAACGGGTTCTTCCGGCGCCGCGGTCTCCGCCGTCGGCGTTTCGAGCGGTTCATTTTCAAAGGTTTTGAATTCGTCCAAGAAAAATACCTCCCTGCGCATGATTCATAATATTGTAACACGAAATCCGGAAAAAAGCAACCGCGATCGGATGTTATCTATAAAATAATAGAACGGAAATCTAAAACCTTCTTTAATATTCCTAATTAGAAATATAAAACAGAAAAGCCATGCCGGATGACATGTCTTTTCTGTTTTTGGGGGGTGTGAAAGAGAAAGATAGGATCTATCGTGACACGGTTTCCCGTGCAGACAGCGGTTTGTGCGCCGCGCTTTTCGGAATCCGGATCTCATAAAGGAAGGCGTCTTCGGTTTCCGACTGCTGCAGCTCGGCGTCGATTCCGGCGCTTTTCATGGTCTCAAACGCATTGCTGATGGTGTTCAAAAAGATGCGCACGTCGCTGAACAGCCGCTTGGTGGTGCGGCGGGTCGGTTTTTGGCGCTCCAGCATGTCGGCAACCAGCTTTTCGGTCTGCGCCACGTTGAGTTCGCGGGCAATCACTTTTTCGAGTACCGGCATCACATCGGACGCGTCCAGCCGCAGCAGCGCACGTGCGTGGCGCTCCGAAAGCCCGTGCTCCGCAAGCAGAATCTGCGCCTGCGGCGGCAAGGTCAGAAGCCGCAGCTTGTTCGAGATCGTGGACGGCGCCTTGCCCAGCCGGCGCGCCGCTTCCTCCTGCGAAAGACCGAAGGTGTGCATCAACTGCTCGATAGCCAGCGCCTCTTCAAAATAGCCGAGGTTTTGCCGCTGCAAATTTTCGATTAACGAAAATATCGCCGATTTCATCTCGTTGACATCCACCACGATGCACGGAATCATGCTCATGCCGGCCAGCCGGGACGCGCGCAGCCTGCGCTCTCCCGACACCAGCTCATAGCCCTTTTCACATTCGCGCACGGTGATCGGCTGCAGGATTCCGTTCATGCGGATGCTGATGGCGAGGTTGACCAGCTCGCTCTGGTCAAAGACCCGCCGCGGCTGGTGCGGATTCGGAAAGATCTTTTCGTTCGGAATGAGCAGTACCTGCCCGGCGCTGCGCGTTCGCTCCTGCGTCATGCAAAAACCTCCCTTTGCTGTGTCCATTGTAGCACGCAAAGAGAGGCTTGTCCATTGGTTTCGTTCGCCGATTTCGGCGACAGATCGATCCTTTTCGTCGTTATTTGAGCGGAAATCGCGCAATTTTTGCCGAAGGGCGCGGATAAAGCGCAGAGGTTGGCGACACTTTTTCGATTTCGATCACGGTTCTCTCCCCTGCTTCGCGGAGCGTAACCGCATGGACGGCCGCCGTTTTGCCGCCGAGCAGCCGGATGGTGGCCTTCGCTTCCTCCAGCTCCGTCTCGGTTTTGGCGCTTTTCATGGCAAGAAACCGGCCGCCGACCCGCACGAACGGCAAGCAGTATTCCGCCAGCTCCCGCAGATTTGCCACGGCGCGCGCCGTTGCCAGATCAAAGCGTTCCCGAAAAGCGGCCTGTCTCCCCGCTTCCTCCGCGCGCAGATGCAGCAGTTCCACGGAAAGTCCCAGTGCGCCGCTGATCTCCTCCAGCACCGTCAGCTTCTTCCTGGTACTGTCGAGCAGCGTCACGCGCAAATCCGGCCGCGCGATCTTCAATGCAAGACCCGGAAAGCCCGCGCCCGTGCCAACGTCGATCAGGGCCGCGTTTTGCGGGATTTCGACGGTCTGCAGCAGCGAAAGGCTGTCGGCAAAGTGCTTGACTGCGATCTCATCCGGCGCCGTAATCGCCGTCAGGTTGATTTTTTCGTTCCAGCTGCACAGCAGTCGGGCATACAGATCGAAGCGATCCAGCGCCGTTTCGTCCAGCGAAACGTCGAAGGACGCTGCCAAAGCAGCCAACTGCGCCCGGTTGATGAAGGGCTCCGTCATTCTGTCTGCGCCTCCCCTGCCGTTTTCTGCTTTTCCGCGCGTTTTTGCGCTTCCTGCTTCTTCAAATGAATCATCAGCACCGAAATATCCGCCGGACTGACGCCCGAAATGCGGCTCGCCTGCCCCAGATTCTGCGGTTTGACGCGGTTGAGCTTCTCCTGCGCCTCCATGCGCAGGCCCACGATCTCGTTATAATCCCGGATTTCGTCCAGCTTCTTGCATTCCAGCCGCCGCATTTCCTGCGCCTGCGCAAGCTGCCGTTTGATATATCCTTCGTATTTGATCGAGATTTCGACCTGCTCAAAGATTTCCGGCGGCAGATCCGGCCGGTCCGGATCGAACGGCTTGAGCAATTCATAGTTCAGCTGCGGCCGTTTCAGCAGCTCCGTCAGCCGACAGCCGGTTTTCATCGGCGCTGTTTCACGTGAAACAAGCAGCGCGTCCAGCGCGTCGCTCTGCGGCACGCTCACCTGAGAGATCCGCGCCTTTTCCGCTTCGATCAGGCGCAGCTTTTCCTGCAGCCGGGTGTATTTCTCTTCGTTGACAAGGCCGACTTCATAGCCGAACGGTGTCAGACGGAGATCCGCGTTGTCCTGCCGCAGCAGCAGGCGGTATTCCGACCGCGAGGTCATCATCCGGTAAGGGTCGGAACAGCCCCGGGTCACGAGATCGTCGATCAGCGTACCGATGTAGGAGCTTGCACGATCCAGCACAAAGGGCGCCTTGCCCTGCAGGCGCCGCGCGGCATTGATGCCGGCGATGAGGCCCTGCGCCGCGGCCTCTTCGTAACCGCTGGAGCCGTTGAACTGCCCGGCGCCGAACAGGCCGGGAAATTGCTTGAATTCCAGCGAGGGCTGCAGCGCCAGCGGATCGACGCAGTCATATTCAATCGCGTAGGCCGTGCGCATGACCTGCACATGCTCCAACCCGGGCACGGTGCGCAGCAGACGCAGCTGCACATCCTCGGGCAAGGAGGAGGACATACCCTGCAAATACATCTCTTCCGTTTGCGCCCCGCAGGGTTCGATAAAGATTTGGTGGCGTTCCTTTTCGGAAAAGCGCACAATCTTGTCTTCGATGCTTGGGCAGTAGCGCGGGCCCTTGCCGTCGATTTTGCCGGAAAAGAGGGGAGAGCGGTGCAAATTGTCCAGAATGACCTGTTTTGTTTCCGAATTTGTATAAGTAATGTAACAGGGGAGGACGTTTTTCGGTTCAAAGACGCCGTCAAACGAAAAGGGGACGATCTGTTCGTCGCCGTCCTGCCGCTCCAAACGGCTGAAATCGATGCTGCGCCGATTGACGCGTGCGGGCGTGCCGGTCTTAAACCGCCTGGTCGGTACGCCGAGCCGTTTGAGCGCGTCTGCCAGCGCCGTGGCGGCGAACATCCCGTCCGGGCCGCCTGCATAGGACACGTCGCCCACATAGATGCGGCCGCCGAGGAAGGTGCCGGTGGCAAGGATCACGCAGCCGGCGTGGTAAACCGCCTCCAGCCGCGTCAGGCACTGCCAACGGCCGTCAGGCAGGGGAGAGAGGTCGATAATCTCCGCCTGGATGAGTTCCAGGTTCTCCTGCCGCTCCATCACATGCTTCATGTATTCGCTGTAGCGGCGGCGGTCAATCTGGGCGCGCAGCGAATGCACCGCGGGACCTTTGCCGCGGTTCAGGATCCGGCTTTGGAGGGTGTTCGCATCCGCCGCTTTGCCCATCTCGCCGCCGAGCGCGTCGATCTCGCGTACCAGATGTCCCTTGGAGGTACCGCCGATCGACGGGTTGCAGGGCATGTTGCCGACCCAGTCCATATTGATCGTGAACACGCCGACCCGGACGCCGAGACGTGCGGCGGCCAGACCGGCCTCAATTCCGGCGTGGCCGGCGCCGATCACAATCACGTCATAGTCTTTTGCAAAATACTGCATAGGTTCCTCTCAAACGGCGCGTTGTTTCACGTGAAACAGGAAAGAACGCCGTTCCTCCGTTGAATAAAAAGATGAAAAACGACCTGCGGTTCCTTGCGGCGCAAATAAACCAACAGAGCGCTATTTTTCTAATTAAGAATATATTTTTCTTGCTAAGTCCGTTTTTGTTTCCTTAATCTGCATATTTATCTCCAAAAACGATCGGGAGCAGGGCAGGGGGCTGCGCAATCATGAATTTGGCGTTGTGCGCGCGGAATTCCGCTTCGCTGCCGTAGCCGAACAGTGCGCCGCAGCCGTCGACGCCGGCGCCCGCCGCGCCGTCGAGGTCATAGAGCCGGTCGCCGACCATCAGCGCCCGCGTCCGGTCGGTCACGCCGAGCTTTGCCAGGCAGTCTTCAATCAACTCGGTCTTGCTCGCGTGGCGGCTGTCGTCCACCGCGGTACCGGTCACGGCGTCGAAGAGCTCTGTGACGGCAAGATGGCGCATCACCTCATAGATCAGGCTTTCCGGCTTGGAGGAGGCGATCCCCACCTTCACGCCGTGCCGGCGCAGGGCCTGCAGCGTTTCCCGCATCCCGGGGTAGAGAACGCATTCATACACGCCCGTTTGACGGTAGCGCGCCCGATAGCTTTTGATATAATCCGCCACCCGTTCCTCCGGCACGCCGTAAAACGCGGTGAAGCTGTAATAGATCGGCGGGCCGATGAATTTGCGCAGATCCGACAGATCCGGCACCGGATCGCCCTGATCCAGAAACGCAAAGCGCAGACTGTTCAGAATGCCCTCGCCGGTATCCGCCACGGTGCCGTCAAAATCAAACAGCACGGCGTCATAACGTCTCATAAAACTTCCTTCCAATCATACATAAGGGGTCGCTGCATTTCGAGGAAGACGGCGAAATGCAACAACCCCTTCTTGTTATGAACTGATGCGCGACACCAGCGTAAACGGAATCACGCGGTCGGGCGCCAGTGTAATGTTGCTGTCGCCGTAGATGGCGGTCTGCACACGCTGCGCCGCCAGCTCGAAGTCCATAAAGACCACCGACGCCGTTCCGACATAGCCGGTGCGGAACACGTCGCTGTCCGCAATGGCGGTTTGCTGCACCTCATAGTTCAGCCAGCCGTTGGCCAGACCCTGCACGCCGTAGGACAGGATTTCCATGCGCGTCAGGTCGGTTTTCACATATTTAAACAGCAGGTCAAGCGCGCTGTTGAGCTGCGAAACGCCGGCGCCCTTGGCCGAATCCATCAGCGCCATAATCACCTTGCGCTGGCGGCGGGTGCGGCTGACGTCGGAGTCGGAATCGCTCTTGCGGATGCGCGCATAGACCAGCGCCTCCCAGCCGTTGAGCTTGACGCCCTTGCCGGCGGGAAAGTCCTTATGCACCGACGTGCGGCGGATATATTCCGCCTCATAGTCCTCCACGTCAATCGTCAGACCGCCCAGAGCGTTGATGATGTCGGTAAACGAGGAAAAGTCCACGGCAACATAGTAGTCGATTTTGATTTTGAAATCGTTCTGGATCGTTTCAATCAGCGTTTCCGGGCCGCCGAAGAAATAGGAGGAGTTGATCTTGCCGTAGGTGTCGCGGCCGCGCACGTTGATATAGGTCCAGGTGTCGCGGAAGAACGACGTCATGTTGATCTTCTTGGTCTTCTTGTTGAGCGACAGCAAAATCAGCGTATCGCTGCGGCCGCCGTTTTCCAGCGCGTCGGCGGAATCCAGGCCGATCAGCAAAACATTGATCACGTTTTTGCTGGCATAGGGCGCGCCGCCGTTGTTGGCCCATTTATAAAGATAGTCGTGCAGCGAACCGGCGGAGTTGATCGAGTTGATGATGTCGATCTGCTCATCCTCATACACCTCATCCGCAAACGACGCGGGCGTATCCGTGTTGTTCGGGTCTTCATACTGGATTTTGCTGAGCTTGGCGTTGACATAGCCGATGCCGAGCGCAAACACAACAATCAGCACAGCCAGAATGAAATAGAAATTCTTGGCGCGGCGCCGTTTATTCGTCCAAAAGAAGCGGGCGATCGGGTTGCCCTTCTTTTCCGTTGTTTTTTCTTCCTGCAAGCGATTCCCTTCTTTCTTCTTTTTCACCGTTCCCGGTTACACTTCTTCGCTTTCTTCGTCCGGCTCCGGCGTGTTGTCGGCGGGTTCCTCTTCGCGGATTGCAACGGCGGAGACCACCTGTTCCCCTTCGGAAACGCGCATCACGTTCACGCCGCGGCTGGTGCGCGACAGCGAGTTGATGTCCCGCGCCGCAATGCGGATGACAATGCCGTCGGACGAGATCAGAATCACATCGTCCGCCTCTCCGACCAGCAGCACGGCGGCAACCTTGCCGTTCTTTTCTATCTTGTAGTTGAACGAGCCCTTGCCGGCGCGTGTCTGGCAGCGATATTCCGAAAGGGGACTGCGGCGGCCGATGCCCTTTTCGGACACCGTCAGAATCTGCACGTCGTCCGGCGTATCCTCGCCGAACGTGCACATACCGATCACCTCGTCGTCTTCGCCGCGCAGCTCGATGGCGCGGACGCCGCGCGCGGTGCGGCCGATGGCGCGCGCGTCGGTTTCGTGGAAGCGGATGCCGTAGCCGTTGCGCGTTGCAACAAAAACGTCGTTGCTGCCGCCTGTCAGCTTGACCCAGGCGAGCTCGTCGCCCTCGTCGAGATTGATGGCAATGATGCCGTTCTTGCGGATATTCTTATATTCGTCCAGCTTGGTGCGTTTGATCACGCCCTTGCGTGTAACCATGCAAAGATAATAGCGATCCTCGCCGAATTCCGGCACACGAATCATGGCGCTGATCTTTTCACCGGATTCCAGCGGCAGCAGATTCACCACGTTCATGCCCTTGCTCTGGCGGCTGCCCTCGGGAATCTCATAGCCCTTGAGCCGATAGGTGCGGCCGAAGGTGGTGAAGAACATGATAAAGTCGTGGCTCGAGCAGGAGAACATGGTCTGGGTCACGTCCTCCTCGCGGCGGGTCATGCCCTTGATGCCGCGGCCGCCGCGGTTCTGGATGGAATACTCCGCCGCGGGCATGCGCTTGATATAGCCGAAGTCGGTCAGCGTGAACACGCACTGCTCTTCCGGGATCAAATCCTCCACGTCCACTTCGCCGCTGACGTTCATGATCTCGGTCAGGCGCTCGTCGGCAAACTTCTGGCGCAGGGCCAGCGCTTCGTTCTTGACGATTTCGAGCACGCGGGTTTCGGAGGAGAGAATGTCGTTGTATTCCGCAATTTTTTCGCGGATTGCCTTGAGTTCCTCTTCGATCTTGATCCGTTCCAGACCGGTCAGCTGGCCAAGGCGCATCTTGACAATGGCGTCCGCCTGAATCTCGTCGAGGCTGAAGCGTTCCATCAGCTGCTGCTTGCCCTCGCTCTGATCCTTCGCCTTGCGCAGCAGGGCAATGATCTCGTCGATATAATCAAGCGCGGTTTTGAGACCCTCGAGAATATGCTCGCGTTCCATTGCCTTGCGCAGTTCAAAGCGCGTGCGGCGTTCGATAACCTGCTCCTGGAAGTGGATATACTGCTCGAGAATCTGCCGGAGCGTCAGAATGCGCGGCACGCCGTCCACCAGCGCGAGCATAATGATGCCGTAGGTGATCTGAAGCTGCGTCATCGAATAGAGCGAATTGAGCACAACCTGCGGGTTCGCGTCCTTTTTCAGATCGATCACGAGGTTCATGCCCTCTCGGTTGGAATAGTCGTTGATATCGGCAATGCCGTCGATGCGCTTGTCCTTGACCAGATCGGCAATCGATTCGATCAGACGGCGCTTGTTGACCTGATAGGGGAGCTCCGAGACCACAATCTGGAAGCGGCCGTTTTTGCCTTCCACAATCTCGGCGCGGGCGCGCACGGTGATTTTCGCACGGCCGGTGCCGTAGGCGGCGCGGATGCCCGCCTTGCCCATGATGATGCCCGCGGTCGGGAAGTCCGGTCCCTTGATATAGTCCATCAGTTCTTCCAGCGAGGCCTCGGGGTTGTCGATCAGATAGCACATGCCGTCGATCACTTCACCCATATTATGCGGCGGAATGTTCGTCGCCATACCGACGGCGATACCGGTGGAGCCGTTGACGAGGATATTCGGGAAACGGGAGGGGAGGACCGTCGG